>Ga0193965_1000338_pt1 | contig 15666 bp, 12 predicted proteins | sample FB_8_MG_FD_140330 | JGI IMG/M metagenome (GOLD analysis project Ga0193965, IMG submission 140330) | Microbial mat bacterial communities from the Broadkill River, Lewes, Delaware, United States - FB_8_MG | ecosystem: Environmental > Aquatic > Freshwater > River > Microbial mats | place: USA... | reverse complement strand
GGTAAAATCCAACACTCCAAAGAGTGTACAGAGATAGCAAAAATAATTTTGTTTTTATGTGCCTCATAAAACTCTCTTTTACTATCTATTTCACTGATAAGCTTTTGTATCACTGCTATAATAAGCTCTTGTGTAGATAAGTTGTGTTGAGATACCCCAAAGTTTATATGTTCTGAGATATCAGTATCTATTTGAATAATCATAAACTCTGTATTTATCACAGACTCTCTAAATCTTTTTGTAGATAAGTATTTGAGTAACTCTTCCCAACCTCCAAACTCTCCCTCTTCTTGCTTTTGTTGTGAAGCATCAAAAAGTGGTTGAAATGCTCTAATATCCTTACGCATTAAATTATTATCTTTATAAAATCCACACAAAATATTTTCAAGTACAACTTGGTCTGTTGCACCCTCACAAGCTAGTCCAAATATTTGCATCTAAAACCCTCTTGGCAGTCCACCCAAATAACCACGCAAAAATGCTTCAGATAAATGTAACCTTTCACCATCTTCATCTATAGGGTTATCTTCTATGGAGAGAGTATCTGTTTGAGTATGTCCTAAATCATCCCTAGAAACTACAAAAAGCTTCTGCTCATCATCACTTAAATTAATTCCATCTAAAATAGCAGGATTATGAGTAGTTAGAAATATCTGTTTATCATATTTTTTAGCTAATTCTACGACTAACTTCATTAGTCTTGTACACAGTTTAGGATTTAAAAAAGAGTCTATATTATCTATAGCAAAAGCTTTAGGTGTCTCTTTGGCTACGATAAGTGTCACATAAAAAAGAATAAATAAAAAGCCCTCATTTGTACTTCTTTGGTCAATCTCTTTGTATAGATATTTGTCTTTGATAACAAGCTTTTTTTCTCCAAAGGCTAAATCATCAGGAATAACAATATCATCAAACCAATCAAAGAGTTGGAGTGATTCTATAATTGTTTTGATATAACTCTTATCTTCATAAGAATTTACAACTTTTAGAAGTTTATAGAGTCCTTCTCCTTTTACTCCTAAAGGCTGTATTTGTCCTTCATATGTAAAGTTTCTTAGTTCTTCATGTTCAGGAGAGTAAATAATAAACTTTTCAATTTGTAGAGTATCTAATTTTAAGAAATATTTTAATTCTTTCATACTTTCAGAAAGTTCATCTGTAAAACCTTTAGGGTATGTTTTATACATATCCACTAAAAAAGATGCATGATAAATCTCTTTTTTTCTTACTAAGCTTTTTGTATCTATCCATTTAGAATACTCAGTATTATTATTTTCAAATTCAAATTCTTTCACTGTATCTTTATCAAAAGAAATATTTACTGTTATATTTTTTTCTCTATCGTCTTCAAAAAATGCACTTCGCATCAATTGAGGTTCAGGCACTCTCATTCCACGAGGAAATAAAAACTCATTTGATAACATATTAGATTCACTAGCAGAAACAAATACAAGGGCTTCAAGTAAATTGCTTTTTCCACTTCCATTTTCACCAATAAAAACATTGACTCTGCCTACTTCTAATTCTAAGTCATAAATAGATTTAAAGTTTTGGATATGTATTTTTTCTATCATAAATTACTTCTTTTGTTATAAGTATTTACCACTCTATCTCCTCTTTTCCCAAACTTCTTAATATCTCATTTGCTTTAGAGAAGTGTTTGCATCCAAAAAATCCTCTATAAGCGGAGAGGGGGCTTGGGTGGGGGGCTGTGAGTATGTGGTGTTTTTGATGGTCTATAAGTTTACTCATGCTAATGGCATTTGCTCCCCATAATAAAAATATTATATCTGAGAAATTGCTATTAATATGGCTAATAATATTTTGACTAAATATCTCCCAGCCTATGTTATGGTGAGATTTTGGTTTGGACTCTTCTACTGTGAGTATTGTATTGATAAGCAAAACGCCTTGTGTTGCCCAAGTTGTCAAATCACCATTACTATTTAGAGAGACTTCTCCTGTATCTGCTTCTATCTCTTTAAGAATATTTTGCATAGAGGGGGGATTTTTAATCTCTTTGGGTGTAGAGAATGCTAAGCCTTGTGCTTGACCTTGTCCATGGTAGGGGTCTTGACCTAGGATAACTATTTTGAGGTTGCTATATTTTGTTAGCTTATAGGCTCTAAATATCTTCTCTTTGGGTGGATAGACACTGCTTGTAAGGTATTTTTGCTCAATACTTTTTTTGAGTTCTTGATAATACTCTTTTTGTTGCTCTTGGGCTATTATATCTCTCCAGTGCATCTATAACTCTTTGTTAATATACTCAACTATGCGTCTACTAATAGTCTCAATATCTTCTCTAGCATCTATGATGAGGTAGGGTATATTGAGCTTTTCTAAACTCTCTTGCATTTTAGTTTGTACTAGCATTAGATATTCTAATCCACGAAGCTCTATACCATCTAACTCTTTGGTACTGCTTCGCTCTTGGAGTGTCTCTCTATCGGTAATAAAGAGAATGATTCTATCGGGGAGTGTATCTTCTAAAGAGAACTTATTAAGGTGTAGTAGGCTCTGAAAATCAAAATCTCCATTAGCCAATGCATATCCTATTCCAGAGAGAAAACCTCTATCAGAGAGTATTAATTTATCTTTGTTTGGTTTAATCACCTCTTCATAATGCTCTGCTCGGTCTGCTAGGAAAAGAAGGAGTTCTGCTCTTTTGGATTTGAGTTCATCATGCAATAAAATCGACCTAGCCTCTACACCAAAACTTGTACCACCTGGTTCTTTTGTGACAATGCTATTGTGAAACCTATGTTTGAGTAACTCTATTTGTGTACTTTTACCACAAGTATCTATCCCTTCAAAGAGTATATACATATTTATATATCCTTTTTTATCATACTGTAGACCTCTTTGGGTACTAGGTGGTCAATTTTTCCATCAAAGTAGAGGATTGAACGGACAACAGAAGAGCTTACAAATGCTTGTTCTAAGTTGGGCATAAGATAGATAGTCTCTAGCTCTTTTTTGAGTGAAGAGTTCGCATATCCCATTTGCAACTCATACTCAAAATCACTTACTGCTCGTAATCCTCTAATAATAAAATTAGCATCAAGTTCATCAGAGAGATTGACTAAAAGATTTTCAAATCCTATTACTTTGATTTTGGGGTGGTTGTGTGTTGTCGCTTGAATCATCTCTATCCGTTTTTCTAGTGAAAAGAGAGGTTTTTTGGCTTCACTTTGGGCAACTGCTACAATAATCTCATCAAATATCTTACATGCTCTTCTTATAATATCTAGGTGACCATTTGTAATAGGGTCAAATGTCCCTGGATATATTGCTCGTTTATTTTGTCTCATATCTACTCCCATCTTTTGTACAGTGTGTGTTCTATGCCTAATATATCATACCATTTACCAATAATAAATTTTTCCATCTCTTCTATGGAGCTACTATCAGAGTAATAGCCCATAACAGGAGGAGCAATAATCACACCCAAAGAGGCGAGTTTATGCATATTCTCCAAGGCTATAGCAGAAAACGGCATCTCTCTTGGAGCTAAAAGAAGTGTTTTTTGCTCTTTGAGTGCCACAGAGGCTACACGCGTAGCTAAATTATCTGCAATACCACATGCTATCTTTGCTAGTGTATTCATACTACAAGGAATCACTACACTTTTGTCTACCTGAAATGAACCAGATGCAATCGATGCAGCAATATTATCATTATTGTGCATAGTAATCTGGTGTGTTTGGTTCTCTTCATACATATCTACAGTGATAGCATTTTTTGAGGTGACTATATGAATATCTATACTATTATCTTTTGGAAGATAATTAATAAACTTTTTTGCCAAGCCTACTCCACTAGCACCTGTGACTACTACTACCAATTTCACTAATGAACCTTTTTTGAAAGTATTATAGCTAATTAATCAAAATCTAACAGACTCTTTTGTATTATAATGTATATATTTATACTCAAAAAGGTATCTTAAATGGTAGTCAATTTTAATAAGTTAAATTTAGCAGAACAAGATGCTGCACTCAAACTATTGGGAGCAGCTAGAGGAAAAGGTTGGGATTTGGGAATGCTTGGATTTGTACTTCCTGAAGATCTTGGTACAGATGCTATTGGAATGCGACTTCAAATCAAAAGAAGTGAGGGGTATATGGCTCTTTTTTTGGATGAGAGTGGCAAAATCCAAGATGAGTTGGTTATCACAGAAGCAAAAGATGTTAATTCAGGAGCTTACAGCTAGACTATAAGGCATACTTTATGAGAAGCATAAGTAGTTATTACACTAATAGAGAGGCTCTTGAAAACTTTTTGATTGAAGAGTCTATTCTTGATGACAGCAATCTTCTTATTCAAATTTTTACCGCACTAAATCAAAAAATATTTATTCAATCTCTCTTAGATGTAATTAGTACTCTTTTCCCTCGTGCCACTATCATTGGATGTACAACAGATGGTGAGATTATGGATGGGCAAGTCTCTACAAATCAAACTGTTTTAACTTTTACACAATTTGAATTTACTACACTTAAATCAAAGGTTATTGAGCATAAAGAGGATGGTTTTTATAGTGGACAAGAGTTAGCAAAAGAGCTTTTTGAAGATAATACAAAGATTCTTATAGCTTTTGTTGATGGGCTTCACACCAATGGTGAGCGATTTTTAGAGGGAATAAATACAATTAATAGCAGTATTAAAGTTGCTGGTGGTTTAGCAGGAGATGGAGCCTCTTTTGAAGAAACTTTTATTTTTACAAAAGATTTGATTGTGAGTAGAGGTGCAGTAGGCGTTACACTCAATAGTGATAGACTACATATCCACACAGACCAAAGTTTTAATTGGCAAGCAATAGGTAGAGAGATGACTATTACCTCTGCCTATAAAAATAAAGTATATATGATAAATGATAGATCAGCAGTAGATACCTATGCACACTATCTAGGTTCAAGTATTGCTCAAAAACTCCCAGATATAGGCATAGAGTTTCCTTTGATTATCAAACGAGATGGTCTTGTGGTAGCAAGAGCAGTTTTGGGAAAAGAGGAGAATGGAACACTTGTCTTTGGAGGTAACTTTGATGAGGGTGAAAAGGTCTATTTTGGGTATGGCAATGCACAGCAGATATTAAGTCAATCAGAAAAGGTCTTTGATTGTGTACGAGATAGCAATCCTCAAAGTATCTTTATCTACTCATGTATGGCACGAAGACGCTTTATGCCTACACAAGTAGAGTTAGAGACTCTGCCTCTTCAGCAACTAGCACAGACTTCAGGTTTTTTTACTTATGGAGAGTTTTATACACAAGTTTCCAAATCAAAAGAACTCCTCAATCAAACTATGACTCTTGTAGCATTAAGCGAAGACTTCTCACCTTCACTTCCAAAAAAGATAAAATATAAACAAAACTTTTTAGATAATCACTACAACTCTATAGATGCATTAGTACATCTAGTCAATACAGTCAGAGATGAGATTCAACTTCAAGTAGATGCCCTCAAAGGCAGTGAAAAGCTCAATAATGAGTTAAAAGAACGGATGGAATTGGCTCTCTTTGGAAGCAAAGATGGTCTTTGGGATTGGAATATTTTGGATAATAGTATCTATTTTTCTGCTCAATGGAAAGAGATGCTTGGATTTAAAGATCATGAATTTGTAAACAATAAATTAAATTGGGAGAGTAGGATACATCCTGATGACAAAGAGAACACTCGCCGTAATATTATTCAAAACCTAAAAGGAGAGAGGAATTATATAGATAATATCCATAGGCTCAAACATAAAGATGGGCATTGGATATGGGTGTTAGAGAGAGGGAAAATTATTTTTGATGAGAATAATAAAGCAGTCAGAGCCCTTGGTACTCATACTGATATTACCAAAGAGAAAGAGAAGCAACTTCAGTTTTCAAAACAGGCACAAATTATAGACCAAATCCATGATGGAGTTATCTCTACCAATTTAGATGGCTATATTACGAGTTGGAATAGGGGAGCGAGTAGGCTTTTGGGGTACCTTCCCGAAGAGATGATTGGAGAACATATTCATAAAATATATCTTCAAGAAGATTATTCGCTTCTTGAGTACCATATTCAAGAGGTTGATAGAGTAGGGGAGTATCGTACAGAGATTCGTTTGGTCAAAAAATCCAAAGAACTTATCTATGCAGAGATGGCACTCTCACTCTTGTATGATGAACAAGATAATCTTATAGGAAGAATAAACTACTCCCAAGATATTACCAAAAGAAAAGAGGCAGAGAAGAGTCTTATAGAACAAAAAGATATTCTCCACCATCAAGCCCATCATGATGGACTTACGGGTCTTCCTAATAGAACACTCTTTCACCATAGATTAGAAGAGGGTCTTATAAGTGCCAAAAAAAATCAAACGCAATTAGCACTTTTTTTTATTGACTTAGATAGATTCAAACAGATTAATGACTCTTTAGGGCATGATATTGGAGATAGGGTACTTAATATAATTGCCCAACGATTAGAGAGTGTGATTGTAAGAAAACATACACTCGCTCGTCTAGGAGGTGATGAGTTTACTATTATTATTAATGAGTTAAGCAAAATGCAGGACTCCTCAGTATTAGCTGATAAAATGCTTCAAACTATTGGAAAACCACTCTTTATTGATGGACATACTCTCTATCTCTCTATAAGTATTGGTATTAGCCTCTACCCACAAGATGGAAAAGATGCACAAAGTCTTCTAAAGTATGCAGATGCTGCTATGTATAAAGCCAAAGATGAAGGGAGAAATACCTTCCAGTACTACTCTGCGGAGATGACAGAGTTGGCATTTGAACGAGTAGTGATGACAACAAGTCTCAAACAAGCATTAGAGAGAGAAGAGTTTATTGTCTACTATCAACCACAAATGGATGCAAGAACAGACTCTATAGTAGGAATGGAGGCATTGATTCGGTGGCAACATCCCCTTATGGGACTTGTCTCACCCAATAAATTTATCTCTTTGGCAGAGGAGACAGGTTTTATTATCGAGATAGACCAATGGATGATGGATATGGCTATGCAACAGTTTCAAGAGTGGTATAGTAGAGGCTTAAACCCTGGAATACTCTCTATTAATATCTCTTTTTTACAACTAGAACGAAATGATTTTTTAGAGATATTGCAAGGAAAAATCAAAAAATATAACTTCTCTCCTCAATGGTTAGAGCTTGAGATTACAGAGAGGCAAGTGATGCAAAAACCCAAAGATGCTATAGAGAAGTTAGTTCAAATTAGTAAACTAGGCATCTCCATAGCTATTGATGATTTTGGGACGGAGTATTCCTCTTTGGCATATCTTAAACAACTCCCTATTAATAAGCTCAAAATAGATCGTTCATTTATTAAAGAGATACCAAAAAATGAAGAAGATAAAGCAATTACTCAAGCTATTATCCTCTTGGCAAAAACATTAAACTTAAAGACTGTAGTTGAAGGTGTAGAGACCCAAGAGCAAAAAATATTTTTATTAGAGAATGATTGCTCTGTTATGCAAGGATACTACTATAGTAAACCTATTACTTCTAAAGATATTGAAGATAATTTTTTGTTACCATAAGATACTCCAAAGAGTATCTTAAAAGTTTACGCTTCTATAGTTTTTGTTGAAGCAACATGGAAGTTAAGACCAATCTCTTGTTGGGTACATCCAAGAGCCAAAGCTACCATTTGAGGCATATGTAAAACAGGAAGCTCAACATCTCTACCCATGACTTTGCCAATGCTATCTTGGTAAGTATCCATTTTGAGGTGGCAAAGAGGACAAGGAGTAACCATCATATCAGCATTATTATCAATAGCATCTACAAGAGCATTTCCTGCCAAGACTTCACTTGTGTGGTTGGCTTGAAGCTCCACATGGAATCCACAACATTTATTTTTGCTAGAGTAGTTTACAGGGTGACCCTCTAGTGCATCAATCAAATCATCTAATGATGTTGGGTTGTATGGATTGTCTTGACCGTGAAGCTCTGAAGGACGGATATTATGACAGCCATAAAATGGAGCAATATTAAACTTACTTAGAGGCGTAGTTACTTTATCTTTAATACTATCCAAACCATACTCATCAATAAGAGTATAGAGGAAGTGCTTAATTTCACTAGTGCCTTTATACTCTAGTCCAACTTCGGCAAGTTTTTCATTGACTCTTGCTTTTAGCTCTGGGTCTGTATCGAGAGCATGTTTTGTCATAGCAGAGTTGAGTTGACAAGTGTTACAGATAGTAATCATAGTCAGACCTAGCTTCTCTGCATAGCAGATATTTCTAGCATTCAGTACATGTGCTAAAAATTCATCAAAATCTTGCAAATGACTTGCTCCACAACAACTAGCCTCTTCCAAAATAGTAATCTTAATTCCCAACTTATCAGCTACTGCAAGAGTAGATGAAAGCAGTTCAGGTGTAGACTGTTTAGCCGTACAACCTGTAAATAGTGCATAGTGTAATTGACTCATCTCTTCTCCTTATAGCTTATTAGTTTGCGAAATCTCTATGAGTTTTTGAATCTCACTGAGGTTTTTAGATTTAGGTACATTATCAACAAATGGTAATGCATCTGTAAAATGAATTTTACCAGCTTTAAGCATCTTGATAGCAGTACCGATATGTTTATACATTCCCAAATACCCCTCAGAGTATAAAACTATATCCGCCTCATCCAAGAAACCATGTTTTTTGATACTTCGTACAAAACCTTCTGCATGGCGTGTTGCAATATTGCTTCTAGCCACCTTCTGTTCAAACTGCATATTGTGTAGTTTTGTAATCTTTTCGATAGGGTTTATCTCTTTTGGACACGCCTCAGCACACTCCATACATTTGACACAATCCCAGACACCTTTGTTGGCTTCTGATGTGAGTTCGAGTCTCTCTATACCTGCCTCATCACGAGGGTCAATAGTAAATCTAAATGCAGCAGTCAACGCAGCAGGACCTAAGTAGTCTTCATTTACTTCAAGAGCAGGACAAGCATAGTGGCAAGACCCACATTGAATACAGTAATCTGCATCAAGAAATGCATCCACTTGTGCTATAGACATACTACTCTCATGCTCTGGGTGTGTAGGTATTGTAGCCTCTACAAAAGGCTTGACCTCTTCATGTTTATCCCAAAAGTCTTTTTTGTCGATAATCATATCTTTTACAGCTCTTTTGGTGCTTTGTGGTTCAAAGACTAACTCATTATTAAAGAGTTCCAAAAGATCCATAGCATTTTGCTTACATGCTAAGACAGGTTTCCCATTGACCTTAATTGCACATGCTCCACAGATACCATGACGGCAAGAACGGCGATAAGAGAATGACCCATCATGTTCCCACTTAATTTTATTAAGAAGATCAAGAACAAGGTCATCTTGACCCACCTCCATCTCATAGCTTTTATAATAAGGCAAATAGTCCGTTTGGGTATTAAATCTAAAAGCCTTGATTGTTACTTTTCTATGACTGTCTTTTCTACTCATAACGGCTCCTTAGTATGTTCTTTCTTTAACTTCAAATTTACCCAAAACAACATCTACATATTCATGCTTGATATTATGATTTTCATCCATATAGGAGTAGGTATGTTTGAGGAACTTCTCATCATCTCTTGTTGGGAAGTCATCTCTAAAGTGACCTCCACGGCTCTCTTCTCTAGCTAATGCTCCCTCAACAATAAAGAGGGAATACTCTAGCATATGTTCAAGCTCAATAGCCTCTTGGAGTTCTGTATTAAAGACATCAGACTTATCATCTATACGAATGTTTTCAAATCTTTTGAGAAGCTTTTTAATAATAGATACTTGTGACTCCAACGATTTTCCAGTTCTAAATACACCAGCATTATCTGTCATACTCTGTTGTAACTCTTCACGCAGTACAGGGACTCTCTCTGTACCATTAGAGGTTTTGATACGGTTGAGTTCATCAAGCATATTTTGAGCATCTTCTGTAGTAGCTTCTCTAAGTTCAATATCATCTATTACTTTAACAATCGACTCTCCTGCATGTCGTCCAAAAAAGAGTGCCTCTAGTACAGAGTTTGCTCCAAGACGATTTGCTCCATGCACACTCACACAACTACACTCACCAGCAGCATAAAAACCTTCTACTAATTCAGTTGCATTCTTGCGTACTTGGCAGTTGATATTCACAGGTATACCACCCATTGAGTAGTGGGCTGTTGCTGCAATATGTATAGGCTCTTTGAGCATGTCTTGCCCCAAGAAAGTAATTGCTAGTTCTCGAAGTTCAGGAAGTTTTGTAAGGATAATCTCTGGGTCAAGGTGTGTAAGGTCAATATTCACAGCATCTTTATTTGCACCTACACCATTACCATCAAGAATCTCTTGAGTAATTGCACGGCTTACAACATCACGAGAAGCAAGTTCCATAGCATTAGGTGCATATTTTTCCATAAATCTCTCACCTTTAGAGTTAAAGAGTCTCCCACCTTCACCTCGTGCTGCTTCAGAGATAAGAATACCAGAACCACCTAATCCACTTGGGTGAAACTGTACAAACTCCATATCTTCAAGAGGAAGACCTTTTCTTGATACTATAGAGAGTGCATCACCTGTATTGGCATGTGCATTTGAGTTGATTTTAAAGGCTCTTCCATACCCACCTGTTGCAAACATTGTAACCTTTGCATTGAAAATAGCAGGTTTAGATGTTCTAATATCATAGGCTACAACACCTGATACTTTTCCCTCTTTGTAGATAATATCTGCTACATACCACTCATCAAAAACCTCTATACCCTCACGATGAGCCTGTTCATAGATAGTCTGAAGAAGCGTAAGACCTGTACGGTCTTTGGCATAACATGCTCTTGGTTTAGATTGTCCACCAAAAGGTCTAATAGCAATATCACCTTTCTCATCTCGTGAAAATACTGCTCCCATTCTCTCTGCCCAGCGAATAGTCTCTGGTGCACTACTACACATTAACTCTACACAATCTTGGTCAGCTAGATAATCACTCCCCTTTACTGTGTCAAATTCGTGTAACTCTATACTATCGTCGGCTCCTAAAGCTGCATTAATACCTCCTTGTGCTGCTCCTGAGTGACTTCTTAGTGGGTGAAGTTTTGTAATGACTGCTGTTTTTTTGCCTGCTGCAGTTAACTCTCTAGCTGCTGCTAGTCCTGCTAAACCTGCTCCGACAACAACTGCATCATATTGATAGATTTGAACATCCATAGTTGCTCTGTCCTTTGCTATAAATTTGACTTGATTATAACCATACTTAAGTTTTAGAGAGTTTAAGTAGGCTTTGGTGTGAAGATAATCAAAAATGGTGTTACTATTTTGCCATTTTCAAAAGAGATAGCTAGGAAAGTTAAGCATAAATTACTATCATTATGTTAGAAATTTAAATAATAAAAAGGCAAAGTATGTCAAATAGTGATGAGAAGGCTCTGTTACTTCTTGAAAAAGCTGTAATCAAAGCAAAAATATCTATCGAAAAGAATTTCTCTTTTAGACCCTTTTTAATGTTACTTGATACAGATGGTAAGATAAAAACAATCGAAAATAGAGCCTATACCAATGAAGAGAGCTATACACTCTTGGAGGCTAGTTTTAAGGGGCGAGTCAATGAGGCAAATATAGATATAGCTCTTTTGGCAACAGGTGATATGATGCCATCACGCTATACAAAAGAGAAGCCAATACCTGCAATTCGCTTACATATTGAAGAGAAGAGCCAATTGCAAAAGCAAATATCTGCTCGATTTATCTATGTTCCTTACTCTTTGCACCGCTTTAAAGGGAGTGAAGAGGTATTTGCAGAGATAGGAACTCCTATACCTGTAGGATTTCCTGCGGAGTATTTGCAAAAATAGCTTCAAGAGTGTGTAGTAAAGAAACAAATAAAAAATATAATTTTTGCATATCAATAATTTTATTTACTTAACACACCTTAAATGCTAATATGGCGTTACCATATTTAAACATTTAAGGAAACCTATATGTCACAATTACCAAAAATTATCTGGTCAAAAATTGATGAAGCACCAGCTTTAGCCACTTACTCACTGTTACCAATCGTAAATGCATTTACACAGGCGGCAGGTGTAGAAGTAGTTACTTCAGATATTTCATTAGCAGGTAGAGTTCTTGCAGCAATGGGAAAAGCAGAAGATGAGCTTTCTAAATTGGGTGAGGTTGTTCTACAGCCTGATGGAAACATCATTAAATTACCAAATATCTCTGCTTCAGTTGGTCAGCTCAAAGATTGTATCGCAGAGCTTCAAGGACAAGGTTATGATATTCCTGACTATCCTGAAAATCCAGCAAATGACGAAGAAAAAGCACTACAAGTAAAATATAGCACTTGTTTAGGTTCAGCAGTTAACCCAGTACTTAGAGAAGGTAACTCAGATAGAAGAGCAGCAAAAGCTGTTAAAAAATTTGCACAAAATAATCCTCACAGATTAAAAGCATTCTCTGAAAACTCTAAAGCGTATGTTGCACATATGGAAGGGAATGGAGATTTCTTTTCAAATGAAAAATCTGTAACTTGTGATAAAGATCAAAAAGTAACAATCGCTTTAAATGGTAACACACTTACAACTATTGACGCAATGGCATCAGAGATTCTTGATGGTACATATATGTCTATTTCAGCATTGAATGCTTTCTATGCAAAAACAATCGAAGATGCAAAAGCTAACGGCGTTTTATGGTCACTACACCTCAAAGCTACTATGATGAAAATCTCTGACCCTATTATGTTTGGTCACGCTTTTCAAGTATTCTTCAAAGATGTATTTGCTAAACATGCTGACACATTTGCAGAGCTTAAAATTCAACCAAACCAAGGTATGTCTGACTTAGAGAAGAAAATCGCTGGTCACGTAAAAGAAGCTGAAATTTTAGCTGACTTTAAAGCTGCTCTTGATTCTGACTCTCCAAAACTTGCAATGGTTGATAGTGATAAAGGCACAACAAACTTCAACGCATCTAACGATGTAATTATTGATGCTTCTATGCCTGTAGTTGTGAGAGAAGGTGGTAAACAGTGGGACAGAAATGGAGATGCGGTTGAGTGTGTGGCTGTTATTCCTGACTCTACTTATGCTATGTTCCATGCTGAAATGGTAGCTGATTGTGTTAAAAACGGTCAATATGATGTAACTACAATGGGTACAATGCAAAATATTGGTCTTATGGCTCAAAAAGCTGAAGAGTATGGTTCTCACCCAACTACATTTGAACTCGCAGAAGCTGGAACAGTTACAGTAACTGCTGAGGATGGTACAGTTCTTATGAGCTTTGAGTGTGAAGCTGGTGATATCTGGAGAATGAGTAGAACAAAAGATATCCCTATCAAAGATTGGGTGAGACTTACAGTTGAGAGAACAAGATTAGAGGGAATTCCAGCAGTATTCTGGTTGGATGAAAATAGAGCTCACGATGCTGAAATCAAGAAAAAAGTAGATGCATATCTTGCTGATTTTGATACTACTGGACTTGATATTCAGTTTATGAATGTGACTGATGCTACTAGATTTACAAACGCTAGAGTAAGAAAAGGTGAAAATACTATCGCTGTAACAGGAAATGTACTTAGAGATCACCTTACAGATATGTACCCAATCCTAGAGCTTGGCACATCTGCTAAAATGCTCTCTATCGTTCCATTGATTGCTGGTGGTGGATTGTATGAGACTGGTGCTGGTGGTTCTGCTCCTAAACATGTGGATCAATTCCTTGCAGAGGGTCACTTAAGATGGGATTCACTTGGTGAGTTCTTAGCACTTGCAGAGTCACTTAGATTTATCGGTCAAAAACACTCAGATGAGAAACTAGCAGCACTTACAGCTGGACTAGATACTGCAAATGAGGGTTACCTAGACAACAATAAAGAGCCAGGAAGAAAATGTGGTCAGCCAGACAACAAAGCATCTCACTTCTTCGTAGCTCAATACTGGGCAGACGCATTAGCAAATGGAGACAATGCTGAACTAGCAGAGAAATTTGCACCAGTTGCACAAGCACTCAAAGATAATGAAGCAAAAATTATTGAAGAGTTATTGGCTGTAGAAGGTCAAGCTCAAGATATCGGTGGATACTTCCATCCAAATGATGAGTTGGCTGAGAAGGCGATGAGACCTTCTGCTACACTTAATGCTATTATTGATGCTATATAAGTATTGGTAATTAATTAACTACCTCTTTTTTGAGGTAGTTATCCATAATCTTCAAACACTCACTTAATTTTCCATAATTAGTTACTTTGTGAATCTTTTCATTCTCTCCTCTTTAGACAAAACTTTCTTTTTAATAACTTGTTCTTCTTGAACTGTTTTACCAATATATCCCTCTCCATTCAAATAATCTAAAGTTGCTCTTCTAGGCAAAGGTTCACTCGTATTCATCGTAATAATACATTTAATACAACCATTCAAACACTCTTCATTATGCTCTTTATTAATAAATAACCTTTTTTTAGTTTTTTCTATCCAATCATCCCATCTATATCGACTAAGGTCATAAACATAACCAACACCACCTGATTGGGTATCATACATTAAAATATTAAATTTACCATCTGATTCTAGCACTAAAGAGCTTATCTCTCGTTCATCTATTCCCAACTCTTCGCATCCACTAAGTTGTAAAGCATTTGCTAATGTTTTTGCTATCAATTTATCTTCAATATTTTGTTTTGGTACAATTAAAATAGCATCTGTAACCATATCTGCCATTAATGTATGATTTCTCCAAACGGCTAGAATTTCTTCTAAACAACGAGGAGAATCAAATTCAGAATAGATTAAAGAGTGATTTTTAAAAGATGTTGATAACTTATCATAACTTACTACATCAACTCTATCTTTCTCTTGTTCTGAGTAGCCACATTTGGTACAAATAGCAAAACCAAATCCTTTATCTCCTCGGTTAAGAGCATAGATTTTGGCTTTATCTTGATAGATAATTTGAAAATCTTCATATTCAAACTGTTCATTACTTTGAGAACTATTTTCACTATAAATTTTTAATCGACCTACTTTCTGTGGAGTGTCATCTTGAAAACTCAATTTATCAGAGGCTGATGTGATATATCCATATTCAGGTATTATGTAACTGGAACTTGGTGAAATTACACCCTTACAATTGGATACTTGACATTTATTTACTTTTATATCAGATGATAGAAAAAAGTGTCCATTATTACAAGTATATGCAAATCCTTTTTTACCAAATGCCTCATCAAGATTTTCTCCTGTAAAGTGTTTTGCTATACCTTTTGATTTAACTATCATTCCCCCTGCTAAAATTTTAGAATCAGGTACATATTCAGATAATGCTAAAAAACTATCTCGCGACAGATTAAAAGTTTTTTTATTATTATCTTCATTTATTACTTGTAAATTTTTAACATCAATAGGAAAACCATATTTAGGTAAAATCTGATTTTTTGAAAAAATATCAATTAGACTCTCTCCATATTTTTGTTTTAGATTATATCTGATAGCATTTTTATGACTAGAGGTTGTAGCCCCATTCCAATCATCAAAAAGATTTGTTAACTCTTTTATATATTTTATACTTACAATCTCTATACTATTTTTAAAATTAATAATAAGTTTACTATAGTCTACATTAGATTTAGTATGTTTAAATATTTCATTAAAATTATTAATATCATTTTTTGTCATCTCATAACTATCTAAAAACT
>Ga0193965_1000336_pt1 | contig 15698 bp, 15 predicted proteins | sample FB_8_MG_FD_140330 | JGI IMG/M metagenome (GOLD analysis project Ga0193965, IMG submission 140330) | Microbial mat bacterial communities from the Broadkill River, Lewes, Delaware, United States - FB_8_MG | ecosystem: Environmental > Aquatic > Freshwater > River > Microbial mats | place: USA... | reverse complement strand
GGATTTGACTTGCTTAGTGTGTTTAGATGGTTTGATAGTTTTTGGTGTGAAAACTTTGGTAAAAGGTTTAAAACAACATCAACACACGAGTAGTTTAACATAGCCTCGCTAGCTTCACGTGAGATATCTAAAATAGAAAATCCTGAAACCCCATAGGTTGTAAAGAGTATATCTCCATTTGAAGATGAGCTTTTTTGATTATTGACCACAAGTGTAACTTCACCATCAACTTTAGCTCCACTCATCTTAGCATGTACAGATGAGGATAGTTCAAGCTGAACAAGACTAGGGTAGGTTGGGATTATGTTGTGACTTATGCTTTTTGCAAACTCCAGTCCATCTGAGCATCCACCAAGGTGTGAAGCAGCCTCACTGCCAGTTGCTATAACAACTGCATCGTAGGTTTCAGAGAGTTCTTTTAGATTTTTAACTTTGTGTTGTGTTATAACATTTACACCACTGTTTTTAGCCTGTTGTGTTAAAAGTGCAACTACCGATTTTGCTTCGTTTGAGAGTGGATAAACTTTTCCATCATCTTTTTCATCTAAAATAAGCCCCATAGAGTTACAAAAAGATTCAAACTCTTTGTAGTTAAAACGCTCAAATGCATTTTTTACAAAGTCTGGGTTTTGCGAGAAATAGTCATGTGTTGATATGTTGGTGTTTGTAATGTTACATCTTCCATTGCCAGATACTAAGATCTTTTTGCCAATTTTTTCATTTTGTTCATACAGATCAACACTACAAGAGTTTTTTGCACACTCGATCGCACACATCAACCCGCTTGCACCAGCTCCGATTATTGCTACTTTTTTCATAGTGGTATTTTAGCCCAACTTTATATACTATTAAATAAAAACTGATAAAATTCTCTTATATCAAGGGGATTTTATTGAGAACTTTTAATACTTATTATAAAAACTACAAAAAACTTAACAACTTTATAGAAAAGCATTCAATAGACAAAACAAAAGAGATCTTAGTACAGGTTTTTAGCTCTATATGTGAGAAAGAAATCATGAAAGAAGTTATAAATGATATTTTAAAACTTCTTCCAAATGCTAAAGTGATCGGTTCTACAACAGATGGTGAAATACTAGGAAGAGATGTTAGTACAGATAAAATTGTGCTTAGTATATCTGAGTTTAAGAAAAGCAATATAAATATTGCTGCAGTAGAAAACAAAAGTAATAGCTACGAATGTGGAGAAAACTTAGCAAAAAAGCTCATTGAAGACGATACAAAAACTATAATATTATTTGCAGATGGGCTTAGCATCAATGGTGAAGAATTTTTAAATGGAGTTAACAACATAAGTAAAGACATTATACTTGCAGGTGGTATGGCAGGTGATGGTGCTAGATTTACAAGTACTTTTGTGTTTTCTAATGACAAAATAACTTCCAACGGAGCAGTAGGGGTCTCCATAAACTCCAAAAAGCTCAATGTTAAAAATGCTTACAGTTTTTTTTGGCAAGAAATCGGTAAAGAACTGGTAGTTACAAAAGTTAAAAACAATCGCGTTTATGAGATCAATGGTGTAAGTGCTGTAGAGACATATAGAAAGTATTTAGGGGAAGAAGCTGCTGATAGTTTACCTGCTATAGGGATAGAGTTTCCACTTATAATAACTAGAGATGGAGTAAAAGTAGCGCGTGCAGTTCTTGGAAAAGGTGCTGATGGATCTTTGATCTTTGCAGGAAATTTAAGTGTCGGCGATAAGGTTCATTTTGGATTTGGAAATGCAAATGCAATTTTAAATGAATCTGTACATACTGGTGAAAAATTTGAAAAGATGCCTGTTGAATCTATTTTTATATATTCATGTATGGCAAGACGAAGATTTTTAGAAGATGCTATATCTATAGAGTTAGCTCCACTTGCTGATATAGCACCAACAAGCGGTTTTTTTACATATGGAGAGTTTTTTAAGTCAAATGATCCAGAGCTTTTAAACCAAACTATGACAGTAATATCTTTAAGTGAAAGTGATAAGGTTGTTAAACATAAGCATACAGAAAATATAAAAATAGGTCCGCAAATTAAAAAAATGAGTGCTACAAACAAAGCACTTTCCCATCTCATAGATCAGACAACGCAAGAGTTAAAAGAGACAAATGAAAATTTAGAGTCATTAGTTTCTATAAAAACAAAAGAGTTGCAATGTAAAATACAAGAGTTAGAATCTGCATCTAAAGTAAAATCTGACTTTTTAGCAAGTATGTCACATGAGATTAGAACTCCACTAAATGCTATTTTAGGATTTGTTGATATTTTGAAAGATGATGAAAAAGACAAACAAAGACAAAAGTATTTTAGTATTATAAAAAATTCTGGGAATACACTTTTAACTATTATAAATGACATACTAGATTTTTCAAAGATAGAATCTGGAAAGATGACATTTGAAAAAAGGAAATTTGCAACAAAAAAACCTTTTAAAGAGATAGGACTGTTGTTTTATGAGAGAGCAAAAGAGAAAGGCATAGAGTTAAAGTTAAATTTTGATGAGAATCTTCCAAGATTTTTTATAGGTGATATTGTACGCATTAAACAAGTCGCTTCAAACTTTTTAAGTAATGCTATAAAGTTTACGCCAAGAGGTGGAAAGATCACTATGAGTACAGCTTACGATACTCAAAGAGATGTTCTTATATTTTGTGTTGAGGATTCAGGAATAGGAATTGAGAAAAAAAATCTTGATAAAATATTTGAATCATTTACACAAGAAGATAGCTCTACAACAAGAAAGTTTGGTGGAACAGGTTTAGGTTTATCTATATCTGCAATGTTGATAAAGTCTATGAATGGGACTATAGATGTTAAAAGTGAAGTGGGTGAGGGAAGTGAATTTTGTTTTTATTTACCACTTGTAGATATTGATGATGAAGAATCAAAAGAACCTTTATCAAAACAATACTTAAACAATAAGTTGAGTGGTAAGGTTTTATTAGTAGAAGACAATGAAACAAACCAGATACTTGTAAACCTTTTGTTAGGTAAAGTTGATATTCAAGCAGACATCGCAAATGATGGTGCAGAAGCTTTTGAAATGTTTAAGAAAAATAAATATGACCTTATTTTGATGGATGAAAATATGCCAAAGATGAATGGAATAGAATCTACAAAACTAATACGTGAGTATGAAAAAGATTACTCTTTAACTACTACACCTATAGTCGCCCTAACAGCAAATGCACTCTCTACTGATAAGGACCGGTTTATAAATGTAGGTATGGATGATTTTATACCAAAGCCTATAGAAAACGATCTATTTGTAAAGGTTCTTCACAAATTTTTAACCTGTAAACTCTAAAGACTAACTATTTTTGCACCAAATCCACCAAGATGTTGTGGTGCATCATCAAAACTTTTTACCCTTGGATGTGCAGCAAGAAAGTTTTTAACTGCATATGATAGTTTACCAGTACCAATACCATGATAAACGATCACTTCATCCCAACCATTCATTAGTGCATCTGAGAGAAACTTATCTAGTGTTTCACATGCTTCATCTGCTCGCATACCGTGAAGATCACATTTTAGTCCAGCTTTTTTTTCCACTTGAACTTTTACATTTGTTTGTGGCTTTGGCTTCACTATTTGAGTGTGTTTAAGATGCTTAGTTTTTACACGAACTGTCATACCATTAATCTCAACTATAGCTTCTTTATTACCTTTAAGTGCTTTAATAGTTCCACTTTGTGAGTGGTATTTCACTTCATCTCCAACTCTAAACTCTATATCTCTTTTTATAGGGTCTTGTTTCTCTTTTGGAAGGTTTTTATTAGCCTTGTTCATAGCTCTATGAATAGCTTTTGTATCACCTGCACGAGCTGCTGATTTTGCTTCACTAATAGCAACTTCATAGCTTTGTTTAAGCGCATGTTTTTGTTCATCTAGCTCTTTAAAAAGATCTTCTCTAAGTGCTTTTAGTTCAAGCTCTTTTTTATTTAATGACTCTATTTTTTCATCAACTTTTTTATGCTTTTGTTTTAGTTCACGCTCTAACTGACTTCCACGCTCGATCAAAAGATTTAGCTTTTCAGAGTTGTCTCCGTATACACTTTTAGCTTCTTTTACAATATGTGGTGCGATCCCATATCGACTTGCAGTCTCAAACGCATAACTCTTACCAATGATCCCATGCATGAACTCATAAGTTGGTTTTCTTGCATCTTCATCATATATGGCAGCCAGAAGCTCAACATCATCACGATCAGCCATAAGTGCAGCTAAACGTTTATGGTGCGTTGTAACTATGATCTTTTGGTTCTTTTTTACAAGTTCATCCAGGATCACTTTAAATAAAGCTGCTGCCTCGTCTGAGTCTGTTCCAAGCTCGATCTCATCAACACCTACAAGGGCATTTTTTTGAGTAAAGATCTGTGAAAACTGCTGCATACGACCAGCAAAAGTAGATATGTCGTTTTTTACATTTTGTGGATCATCGATGATTGAGAGTATTTTTTTAAAGTTTCCTATGCTACTTTTGTGTTCATTTAACTTCATAGGGATCATATACTTTGCCATAAAAGCAGCACTAAGAATTGACTTTAAAAGCATGGTCTTACCACCTGCATTTACCCCTGTGATCATAAGTACGTTTTTACTAAAATCTACATTTACAGGTTTTGCATGATGCAGGGCAGGGTGGATGAAGTCTTTTAGAACTATATTTGTGTCTTTTTTTGATTTTACAATGCTTAAGTTTTGTGCTTTTGCAAACATTACCCTTGCTTGGTAGTTGTCAAACTTACTAAACTCTTTGTCTATAAAGTTTATAAACGGTTGTAATTCTCCAAGCTTAGTTGAGAACTCTTGAGCGTATCTGTAGAGGATAGCTTCACGCTCTTGGTTTATGTAGCGGATCTGCTCTTTTGCTTTTAGAATGCTATCTGGTGAGACATAAAAACCACCACTACTACTTCTTCCAACTACAGCACCTTTTAGTACATGGTTAAATCCTCCACGAACTAGCAGACAGTCTTCATTGTTTACAAAGTGAAGCTGTGAGTCTAAAAGGTATGGCGCTATTTTAGATGATGATGTTAAGCGTTTTAATGAAACAGATATGTTGTTTTTTTGCTCTTTGATTCTGCTTGAGAGTTTAAAAAGCTCCTGATCGAGGTTTTCTTCAAAATCTCCATCTATGGTAAAGTACTTCTCAATCTCCAAAAAGCTTTCTGGAAACTCAAACATTTGCATCCATTCACCAATAATACACTCTAAGTCACGATTTTTAAAATAGCGAAAATATCTTACAACTTTTACAATGTTAAAAATCTGTTCAAAGTTAAGCACACCGTGTTTTTTTAGATGTTGTTTTATAGTTGTAAAGTCTGAAACTTTTGGAGGAGCTTTAAATTCTAACTTATCGAGAGCTTTAATATAACGAAAATGTAGCTCTTGATCACCCTCTATAAATAACTCATCGTTACGAGAAAAAAAGCTTTTAAAGCGGTCTATATGATCTTTTAGATCTAGTTGAGAGATTATTTGCATTCTTCTACGCTGATCATCTGCCCATAATTTGGAGTGTTTTCTTTACCTATAAAAGTATATGTACCCATACTTAAACCGTAGTTGCTTGAGTTAACATCAACACCGTTACATTTGACAGTTTTTCCCTGCTTGTATTTAGTTACAACAGCTCTCATATTTTCACTTTGAGCATCAGAATAAGCATTAAAAGCTATAGCAGATGAGATGATTGCTAAAACTATAGCTGAAGTAATTATTTTTTGTTTATGATTTAGTTCAGTAAAGTAGTGTAGACTTAAGAAAAACAGTGCTACAACTACCAATCCGATTATATATGCCAAGTTAATTTCCTAAAATTTATTTTTTATTATTATATCAAAAAAGCTATTTGACATATTTTGAGTAAAAGATCGCAAAAGGTATCTGAATAAGGTATGCCATCATGATTGGGATCATCATTGTAACACCAAATGATGTTATTGAAAAACTTGCAATTATAAGTGCTAAAGTTATGTAACGTGTAGTGGTAAACCAATAAGCAGACCTTTGCTGTGGATCTGAGTTGTCAAACGAAAATTTAGCTATAAAAAAGTTTCCTATATAAAAAGCTGCCACTGCTACAAAAGACACAGTAATTAGTTCTGGTTGAAAGTCATATACTTCAAAAAGAAGTTGTGAATTTTGTAAAGCAAACAGGTAACTTATAATAATAAAAATACTAATATTACTTATAATAGGACGATATTTATTTATAAAACTAACTACGGGTTTTGCCATTATTACAAACCTACTAAGTATAAAAGGTATAACAATTAGATACTCAATAACAGCACGAGCAAAACTAGTAAGGTTTAGTGCATCAGAATAAATAACTCCAAAGTACTTTTCTGTATATAGTCCAAAAGTATGAAGCATTAAAAGTGAGAGTGAAATAAATATTATGTTTATAAAAAGAAGTATGAAGCCCAAAGATGCATCTGAATCTGTTTTTTTAACCCAGTGCATAACCATACCGCCACCACTTAAAACAGCTAGTGTAAATATACCAGCAGCGATTCCAAAGTCTTTTGTAGTAAGTCCTATCGCAATAGCAAGAATTGGTAATGCTATAAAGTTTATAACCATACTTTTAAAAAGTGTTTTTTTATGTACTACAATTAGTTTTATATCTTTGAATCTAAAATTAAATAAAGTAGGCATGATCATTGTTATACCGGCAAATATACATATATCTGAAGTAAATTGAAAACCATCTGAGTTTTGTCCGTATGCTAAACCTAAAGCAGCAGCTAAAAAAACTAGAACTATTTGCATTTTATACTTTTCTCCAAAAATTCTCTATGTCAGCTTCTATTTTTTTTGCAGCTGATGTTGCGTTTTCGTAGTATACTCTGTTAAACTGAGAATCATCTATATATGGTGACTTTTCAAGGTTATTTAATATCTTCTTACACTCCATAATCTCTAAGTTTGCATTTATTTGTATAACATTTCCAAGGGTTCCGATCACTACTGCAATAGAATTCTCATTTTGTAAATATTCAAAAGCATCATACATATTCATATATTTTGGGGCCTCTCCTCCAAAAAAAACAACATATGGTTTTATGTGAGTATTTTTACATCTTGGACACTCATCACCTGTGTTAAATTCTTTGTAACCTATATCAAAAATATATTTGCAACCCATACAGTGCATTTTTGTAAGCTCACCGTGAACATGGATCACATCTTTACACCCAGCTCTCTCAAAAAGGTCATCGATATTTTGTGTAACCACTATGCAGTCGTTTTTATACTTCTTTTTTATATCTGCTATAGTTTTATGCGCCTCGTTGGGTTCTACATTGCCAAGCTGAACTCTTCGTTGATTATAAAATTTATGAACTTTAACATAGTTTTGCTCCCAAGTGTATTGGTTACATATATCTTCTATGTTATGGTTTTCCCATAAACCATCAGAGTCTCTAAAAGTTTTTATTCCACTCTCAGCACTTATACCAGCACCTGAGAAAATAACTATTTTTTTACTTTTCATAAAAATATTTTAGCAATAATCTTTATTTTTTTCAATCAAAATACCATGTAAAATTTATACGACCCCAACTTGCAGCATTACTAGAATCGTATTCAGTTCTAGTTGGATATATTTCAAATGAGGTTTCAAGGTTTTCGTAAAAAAGGTTTATACTTACTTTTGCTGTTAGCACTTTTGCATTTGTAATCTCACTAATATCTTTTTTAATACCGTTTTTTTTATTAGCTTCAATATTATATAGGTAAGCTATATAGTTGGCATATACACCCATACTAATAGCCCAGCCAAGTTTATTGTTTCTTGATTGAAAGTTTATCTGATTTGTAGAAGTTGCACTCATTAAGGCACTAAGTGTGTCAAAATTATAAGGCATATTTTGTCCAAGTCGAAGTAGTGTTCCTCCACCTGCACCAACGTAGTAATTCCCAAAGTCTGCAAATCCACTGTTAAACCATTCAAGTCTAACGTTACTTCCAAGCTTTTTTGTATAGCTTTTGTAACCTTTTAGATATCCAAAATTTAAAACAAAGTGGTTATCTAGTTGATTATCCCAACCTTTTGGTTCTGTACTCCCTGTTATCTTATGTATATATGTTTGGATTTGTTCTGCACCTGAGAGAGGACCTACAACACCTGTAGATATCCTGAACTGATCAAACTCTTGAGCATCCCAAGCATAAATTGAGAAATGCAACCCAAGAGTTCCTGAGTATGCGACATCGTCAGTATTTGGTTCTGTAGAGTTTAGATCTGTCGGTGTTACGATCATCTCTTGAAGACTTATACTTGCGTTTAGTTTTTTGCCATCAAGACTGACATAAGGTAAGTAGTTTACTAAATTTGATAATGTAGAAGTGTAGTAGTATGTAAAGCTGTCTTTTTCAGCCTGTTTATATTCGTCACCCATCCATGCAAAAAATAGTGCAGCAGTGTAACCGTTGTCACTATTAAAAACTATGTCGTTATCAGTAGAAAAAGTATATATATCACTAAGGAGAAGTTTACTACTAAGAAGTAAACTTATGATCACTATTTTTAATTTGATAGTATTCTCCTTAATAGTTTAGTGCTTGATAGGTTTTAGCCTGCACCCCTGATCTGGTAAGTTATGTCTCCTGCACCAAACCCGATTATTAGTCCATTATTTAGAGTTTTTAAATCCTCTTTATCTTTAACTATAGTTATATTATTATTTGCACGTTTAATAGTATCTGCCATAGTTAAGTTGTATTTTGAAAACTCTTTTATAAAGTCTATATCACGACTAGCTTCACCAGCTGACCAAACTGGAAGTATAATCAGCTCATCTGCACCTTCAAAACATTTTGTAAACTCTTCAAGATTATCTATAGTGCGAGAGTATTTATGTGGTTGCCAGATAGCTGTGATTTTGTCAAAACCTTTTAACTCAGCATACTCTTTTACAGAGTTAAATGTAGCTTTGATCTCAGTAGGGTGGTGACCATAATCATCAATTATAACACTGTTAAGTTCACTGCCTACAATGTCAAAACGTTTTTTAATCCCCTTAAAGTGTAAAAGGTTTGTTCTTATATCTTCTACATCCATAGATTCGTGTGCAGCTAAAATAGCCAAAGATGCATCTAAAGCTATATGTTTTCCAAAACCCCAAACTTCAAAAGTTCCAAGACTCTTTAGAGTAAAACGAGTATGTGGTTCATCATCTTTTAAAATATACTCAATGTTTGTAATGTCTTTACTTGGGTACAACCATGCTGCATCTACTTCATGAACAAGTGAAGAAAGAAATGGGTCTTCAGCATTTAGTACACGACATGGAGCTGATTTTATAAATGTTTTGTAAGACTCATAAAATCTGTCATAGTTGTAGTCATAATACTCCATATGTTCAGGTTCAGCATTTATAACGATTGCACAGTATGGGTTAGAGTTTAAAAAACTTCCATCACTCTCATCTGCCTCAAAAAGCATAACGTCTGTATCTTTGTTATAACGTACATTTGATCCAAAAGATTTTGCTTCAGCACCTATGATCGCAGATCCACACATGATCGATGTAAGGATTGCTGTAGTTGTACTTTTACCGTGAGCACCTGCTACAGAGTAAACTTTTCTATCTGAAAGTATCTGTTTAAGAGCTTCACGACGTGCTAGAACTTCAATACCTTTTTCATTAGCAGCTATAATTTCTGGGTTATCGGGACGAATGATAGCAGAATGGATAACTAAGTCTTGATCAGTTATAGCATCACCTGAGTGAGGAACACTTACTTTTATGCCTAGAGAACGTAATTTTTTAGTGATTTTTGTATCACTTATATCAGAACCACTTACTTCATGACCGCAAAATCTCATATATTGAGCAAGACCTGAAATCCCAATGCCACCTATACCAATAAAGTGTATTTTCATCCCTCATCCTCTGTTGTTTGAGACTTCTTAAGCAACTCTTGTGCCTCTTTTGAAAAAGCACTTATATAAAAAGTACCTGCTTTTTGAGTAGCGTCTACATCTGCTATTTTATCTATAAAATCATCAAGTGTAAGTCCCTGCTGTGCAGATATCCAGTGAAGTTTTAGTGCATCAGAGAACTTCTCATCATTTGTTAAGCCAGATAGTACTTCAAAAAGTGCAGCAGCATCTTTCACAGACCCTGCACTATAGTTTTCAATAGCATATTCATATAATGCACGTACAGTTGCAAAGTCCTGAACATTTTGCATATCCATCTTTACATGGGCTTCAAGTGTTTCTGTTAGTCTCTCTAAAGCTAAGTCTAAAATATTTTGATAGTATCCATGAAGCATATCTTCTTCAAGGTGTTCATTTGCATCTTTTTCAAGTACATAAAGAGAAGCAATGTCACTTTCTTTTTGAGCATTTAAAATTTTTTCTTTTAGTTCTTCTAATTTTGGCTTAGCCATTTAAACATTCCTTGATTCTAGTTAGTGCTTCTTTTGTTTTTGTTTCATTTTCAACTAGTGCTATACGAACATACCCTATGCCTGGATTTTGACCATTAAAGTCTTCTCTAGCAAGATATTCACCAGGTAAAACTTTTACGTTGTACTCTTTGTATAGTTTTTTTGTGAATTCTATAGCATCGTTCACTTTTAGCCAAATATAAAATGTCGCTTCTGGGATCTCTATACCCAAGACCTCTTTAGCTATAGAAAAGTTGTTTTTATATACATCTCTTGAAGTGTTTACATGTTCTTCATCTCTCCAGGCATCAGCTGCTGCACTTTGAAGTGGAAGGGGTGAGGCACATCCGACATATGTTCTGTACTTCATATATTCTTTTAGTATCTTACGATCTCCTGCTATAAAACCGTTTCTAAGACCCGGTGCAGATGATCTTTTTGATATTGAGTTGATCACAAGTGTGTTTTTAAAATCTTTATTTCCAACATGTATACTTGCTTCTAGCAGTGAAGGGATTTTTTTATCTGTATATATCTCAGAGTAACATTCATCATTTAAAAGAACAAAGTTGTACTTAAGTGCCATTTTAACCCATTCGCCAAGTTCATCAAGTGTTAAAACAGAACTTGTAGGATTATTAGGAAAGTTTAAAATAACCAAGTCACAACGAGAGAGTTCTTCTTCATCTATTACAGCTTTAAAATTATTTTCTTTTGTTAGATTTATATGGATTACATCTGCACGTGATGCTATGGCTGCACCCTCATATATTTGATAAAAAGGGTTGGTAAAAGCCATTGTAGGTTCTTTAATATCAAAAAGTAAAAATTGAGGGAAGTTAAACAACACCTCTCTTGTTCCAAAAGTTGGAATAATCTCTTCATCGTTAAGTTCAACTCCAAAACGTTTTTTTACAAACTCTCTTTGGGCATCTCTTAGATCTGATTCACCACTTGTTTTAGGATATTTTTTAAGTAGGTCAGTATTGTTAGAGAGTGAGTCTTGTATAAATTTAGGTGTTTCAAACTGAGGTTCGCCTATGGTTAGTACACTTGGTACATAGTTTTTATTTGGTATAATGTTTTCTAGCAGATTATTTAGTTTTTCAAATGGGTATGGTTCAAATTTCATCTTGTTTTGCTTGTATTAAAATTAATAGAATTATATCTTAAGTTACTAAGGATGAGTTTAATGAAGATTTTTTTAAGTGTATTACTAGTGTTAATATCTTTGTTTACACTATTCTTCGAAGTTGATAAACATGCGTTAGAACTGTACTATGAAAGTTTTGATAGAGCTGTTTATTCATTTGCTTTGGCAAAGGGTTTAAATGCAGTAATATCAGTGATCCAAAGCTCAGAAATAAATGTTAGTTTTTTTGTTGGCGCTACAGTAGGATTAGGTGAGATCTTAGACCCTTTAAACGATATGGTTGAGAGATTTTCATGGGTAATGCTTGCTTCATCAGTATCTATAGGTATACAACATCTTCTTTTAATACTTGGAAAAACACTCTTTTTAAAAGTTGCTCTAGTAGCTTCTTTATTTATTAGTTTTTTACTTATCTGGATTAAAAAACTACATAATTCAAAAGTTTTTATTTTCTCTGTTAAAGTTGTTGTTCTTTTACTGGTTTTACGGTTTGGTGCAGTTACTTTTGTTTATGTAAATGAAGCATTTTACAACAATCTTTATGCAAAGAACTATAAAAGTGCAACAGAGTTTATAAGTGGCTATAAAAGTGATCTAGAAAAGATACAGCAAGATAAAGGAGAGCTTGATACTTTTTGGGAAAAGTTTGAAAGAAAGATGGAGATTTTTTCTAAAAAAGTTATTAAGCTGATTACAATTTTTGTTGTAACTACCATAATTTTTCCTTTAGTGTATTTGTGGTTACTTATGATTTTGTTGAAATGGATATTCAACTTAAAGTTTGATAATGATAAAATCATGATTATGCTTAACAAAAAAGGATTTAAATGAAGACTTTAGTGGCAATACTTGCAAGTTTTTTTATTTTAGGATGTAACAACAATGAGGTTCAACAAGAACCAAAAGAAAAACAAACAGAGCAAAAACAAACAGAACAAAAGCCTACAGGGATCAAAAGTACTGTAGCACCGGTTAGGATTGTAACTGGTAAAAGTTTATATAGAAAATGTGCATCTTGTCATGGCGTGGATGCTTCTAAAAAAGCTCTAGGAAAAAGTCAAGTGATCAAGGGTTGGAGTGTAGAAAAGCTTACAAATGCCATAGAGGGTTATAAAAATGGAACATATGGCGGAGAGATGAAGACTATGATGAAGGGTCAGGTTCAAGACCTCAATGCTGTTGATATAAATATTTTAAGTAAATATATATCTAAACTTTAATCTTTTGGTAATCCAAACTTTTGGGTTATCAACTCCCCCTCATCATTAAAAAATAGATAATAAAGCATATCTTTTTTAACACTAAGTCCAGCTAAGTATCTGATTGCAAGGTTTGCTTGAAGTGATGCTATATGCATAACTATTGGAGCAGCTATCCCCTCTGGTGTTTTATTTGTTATTTTAAATGCATCTGAAAATGATGAATCATCAATAAAACAAACTTGACCGTGAAACGCTTCAACACTTCCATATATCCAAGGAAGTTTTTTATCTTTAGCATAAGTGTTTATATCACCACGTGTTGGAAGGTTGTCAGTTGCATCAATAATTAGATCAACATCTATATTTTTTTTAGTCCAAGATTTAAAATCGCAGTTGTGTGAGTAAGATTTTACATATGGGCATCTAGCTTCAATAATATCTGCATTTATTTCAGCTTTATTTCTACCTTCATCTTCAACTTTAAATGCTATTTGACGGTGTACATTGTGAATGCTTACTTCATCAAAGTCGATCATATGGATCTCTCCGATACCGCTCGCTCCAAGTGCAAAGCTAAGTGAGCTTCCAAGTCCACCTGCACCGACAATGGCAATTTTTTTGTTTAAAAGTTTTAGTTGTGTGTCTTCACCCCAGAGTTGAACTTGTCTATGAAAATAGTGCATCATAATAATTATATCCTAACATATTGTGATAAAAATGTGATTATATCATAAAATTTTATAATACAACTATTTAGTTTAATTTTGAGATATTTTCTTTAAAACCCCAAGTTCTTCTGGAGCTAACAACCTCAGAATGACTCATATCTACTATCATAAACTCTTCTTTGTTTCCAAGGTGTTCAAGGACATCCCCATTTGGAGAGGCTAAAAGCGAGTCACCGTAAAAATGCCATGTGAACTCTTCATCATCATAATCACCTATTCTATTGGCTCTTAAAATATATATGTTGTGTGTAAAAGCTCGTGAGAGTATAAGTGACTTCCATCTATCGTACGATTCAAAAGTTGATACACTAGGGAGTAAAAGGCAGTCTATGTTTTTGTCTTTTAGTTTTTCAAACATCTCGTCAAAATGTATTTCAAACCCATTCATAATAGCAAATCTAAATCCATCTATTGAAAAAACAAGAGGTGCTTTTAGCTCTTTTGGTTCATTTGAGAAGTATTTTTTTTCATTCCAATGTGGATAGTTTATGAGTATTTGTTGTTGATAGTATGAAGTTGAGTTTGGTGCGAATTTCGCAACACATTTAAAGATTTTATTTTTTTTAACAATTACCATTGGAGCTACTATTGTTAAGAAGTATGTGTGAGATAGCTCTTTGAGCATTTTTATTTGAAAGTCTGCTTGTTCTTTGATCATACTAAGACTCATAGATTCAAGCTCTTTAAAAAACGGGTTTAAAATATATTCGCCTAAAAGTATGAGTTTAATACCTTTTTTATTTGCTATACGTATGTAGTTATAAAGTTTTGTACTACTCATCCCTTGTGAACTGAGTTGTAGTACTGCAGCTCTCATTTATGAGCCTTTGATCTCAGTGATCTTGATCTGTGCGTCCTCTAGGATTTTTTGAGCATCTTTAAGCTCTTTGATCCCTTTTTCATATGCTTTTACACTATCTTGAAGTGTGATCTCTGGGTTCATTAAAACCTCTAAAGTTTTTTTAGCACTTTCAAGTTTAGTTTCAAAGTTAGTTGTTTCTTTAGGCATCTAGTGTATCCTTTATATGGTGTTCAAATTTTTCAAGTTCTACTAAAAAAGCATCGTGTCCATAGTCACTTTCAATATCTATATACTTATGATCTTTTCTCCCAACTTCTAATAAACAATCATCAATATACTTCATCTCATCACTTTTAAAGAGCATATCGTTGCTAAAGCTGATTAGACATAGATCAGCTGTTATCTTTTGCAGTGCTTCTGAAAGGTTGTCAAATCCACGTGAAAGATCGTATATATTTATAGCTTTAGTAATGTATAGATATGTCAGTGGATCAAACCACTTTGTAAAATTATAACCGTTGTACTCTAGGTATGACTCTACTTGAAACTTACCAAAAAGCTCATATAAACCATCAGTTCTTTTATATTCACGACCAAACTTTCGATCCATAGACTCATGTGATAAGAAGCTGATATGTCCTGCCATACGTCCTACTGCCATACCGTTAAGACCATTTTCTTTTATGAGTTCTGGATCGTAGTAACCTTGTTTAAAGTCAGGGTCTTTAAGTATAGATTCGCTTGCAACTTTGTTAAATGCTATAGCCCAAGGTTGAGTAGCATGTGTAGTTGCAAGTGCTATTATTTTTTTTGAAAAGTTAGGGTAGTGTATGGCAAACTGAAGTGCTTGCATACCACCCATACTTCCACCTATGATCGCTTCAACTCTATGGATATCAAGCCTGTCAAAAAGAATGCGTTGAGCTTTTACCATATCTTTTATAGTAACGACTGGAAACTTGTAACGATACGGTTCAAGGTGTGGAAGTTTTGGGCTCATAGGTCCAGTTGAACCAAAACAGCTTCCTATAACATTTGTACAAATTACAAAGTATTTGTCAGTATCAATAGCTTTTCCGCTACCGATCAAACCATCCCACCATCCAGGTTTTCTCTCATCTTCGTAAAAACCAGCAGCATGGTGAGAACCTGTAAGAGCATGACAAATTACTACAACATTGCTTTTGTCTTCCGTCAGTTCTCCATAAGTCTCATAAGTGATGTCATAAGGCTCTAAAATACGCCCACTCTCAAGGTAGAGAGGGTTAGTAAAATGTTCAGTATGTGTTTGTAGGTTTAAACTCAATTTATTCAGCTTTATAAAAATATTTTTGTCATTTTATCTAAAATCTCTTAATATTTTTTGTTTAAGCCTCTAAAGCTTG
>Ga0193965_1000335_pt1 | contig 15749 bp, 15 predicted proteins | sample FB_8_MG_FD_140330 | JGI IMG/M metagenome (GOLD analysis project Ga0193965, IMG submission 140330) | Microbial mat bacterial communities from the Broadkill River, Lewes, Delaware, United States - FB_8_MG | ecosystem: Environmental > Aquatic > Freshwater > River > Microbial mats | place: USA... | reverse complement strand
TACCAACCGTTATCTGTGGCTCTTGAGTCTAAATTAGGCTATGCGTGTTTATCGAAGCGAGTTCGATTGGAAGTTAAAAAAGATAAGTATCTACTTTCGAATGGGATAATTAATAGATGTATTTGGGTATTGTATTCTGGTGGTTCAAAGCCACTTATTAGAGAGTTAGAAGATTCAAATATTGAAGTAAGTGTTGGATGGAATGGGCATGAAATGGAAAGAATCAAAGAATTTGGGTACTTACCGGTTGAATATTTTGCCTAACAAAACAATGGTTCGGAATTTTAAAAGCTCTAGTTTCGCCTACACTTTTAAAATCCGTACATTGTGGCGTTAAAAAAAGGAAACTCGCTATGACGCTATCATTTACAACTCCAAGATTAAATATTTTTGAAATATCGAGTGATATACCTAAATCTGAGATACAGTGCTTATTAACCAAAATTCCTACACTGCTTACACCTGTTGTTGTAAAAAGTCTTCCACCATATTTTCACAATATTAAGTCAAAATCTGATGCTCATACCTGGTTGGAAAAAATGCTCGCTGAAAGTCGTTTTTTTGTAGTATCACAAAGTGATTTAGAATCAGCTATCGGTTTTATGTTTGCTTTTGTTGAAAACACTGATGATGTACATATTGGTTACTTGCTTGGTGAGAAATACTGGGGGCAAGGGTTTGCAAGTGAGCTACTACGAGGTTTTATCACACAAACAGCAAAAAAAGAGAACTGGGTTCGGCTAGTTGCTGGTGTTGAAAGAGCCAATGAAGCATCTTTAAAATTATTGCTAAAACTAGGTTTTGTGGAAGACTCAATTGGTAAAGAAGAAGTAGTTATCTTAAATAAGAACTTATCGAATTAAGAATGGTATAATTCGCCTAAATAACTAAAAGGTAGTTTATGAGCGAAGAGAGTGTAAAACCAAAAAAAAAATATTATGATTATATTAGCGTTGGTAATCGTACAAAACAAGTAGTTTACTTTGTAGAACAACACGACAAGCCTGTTCACTTTGAACTTTTTTTAAAAGAGCATCCAGACACTAAAGCCATAGTCATAGTAAAAAGTAAAAAAACGGCTGATGAACTTGGTGCGTACTTAAAACACAAAAGTTTTGACGCCATTGTTATACATGGTAACCATAGAGCTTCACAACACCTCGATGCACAGAATGCTTTTAATGCAAAAGAAACAAATCTTTTAATCACTACAAGTAAAATCTATGAAACACTTGAATTTAAAGATGTTAAAACGATCATCAATTATGACCTCCCTTTTGAGCCTGAGAGCTATTTTAAAACGCTTAGAGCGGTTGATGAGATTGGCGAATCCATCTCTTTTGTAAACATAGAAGATGAAAAAATGCTTGAGACTCTTGAGTTTATGATGAAGTATGAAATTCCTCAAGAAGAGATCGAAGCTTTTACCCATACCCCACTTCCAAAAACTGACAGAAGCAAAAAGAAGAAACCGCGTCATAAAAAAACAAAAACAAAAACAAGAAACGATACAAGAGAAGATGATGAAACTAGTCGAAATTGAAGAAAAACTGATTTATGGTCTTAGTACTAGGACGAAAAACTCTAACGAAATGAATCCTCAAACGATGAAAATCGCTCCTTTATGGCAAAAGTTTGATAATGAAATAAAGGTTGATTATAAAGGTGGACAAAGAGTATATGGCGTCTATTATAACTACGAATCTGACGCCAATGGTGAGTTTGATGTAATGGCAGGTTATGAAATTGCTAATAATAGCTTAGATAGTGTAAAACTACAAAAAGGCAAGTATCTAATGTTTCATAAAACATTTGATGGAGTTAATGACAATGCGAGGATACAAGCCATCATAGGAACTTGGGATAAAATTTGGCAATACTTCTCAGATAAAAACTCTGAGTATGAAAGAGCTTATGGAACTGACTTTGAATACTATAAAAATAGAGATGAGATTGAGATATATATCTCAATAAAGTAAGTACTAGCAATAAAAACTTTGTTATAATCACGCAAAAATTTTGCTACACTCACAATTAAACAGTTCGTTTTGATAGAGATCCAGACCTATTAAAAAAAGGAAAAAATTAATGTATATTTACGATTCGGTACAAAAAACAAAACGGGAGTTTATTCCTCTAGAAGAGGGAAAAGCATCTTTATATGTCTGTGGTCCAACTGTTTATGACGATGCCCACCTAGGACATGCTAAGTCAGCACTTGTTTTTGACCTTTTAACTCGTGTCTTAAAAGCAGATGGTTTGGATGTAACCTATGCAAGAAATATCACAGATATAGATGATAAAATCATCAAAAAAGCGATAGAACAAAACAAAGATATAAAAGAGATCACAGATTTCTACACAGAAGCTTTTCATAAAGAGATGGACGCCATTGGTGTTCAAAGACCAGATATAGAACCAAAAGCTACCGAATCCCTTGACGCAATGTATGAGATGATTCAAAACCTTATAGATAAAAACCATGCCTATGCTACTGCTGATGGTGATGTTTATTTTGATACAGCAAGCGATGCAGAGTATTTAACTCTTTCCAACAGAGTTCAAGATGAAGATGACAAACAGGAGAGAGTTGAATCATCCTCTTTAAAGAAAAACCCAGCAGATTTTGCCCTATGGAAATCGGTACAAGACAATGGCGTCACGTTTTCTAGCCCTTTTGGAGATGGACGTCCGGGGTGGCATTTGGAGTGTTCTGCGATGATTGAAAAACACCTAGCAAAACCAAATAGCTCTTTTGCTGTTGATATTCATGGCGGTGGTGCTGACCTACTTTTCCCACATCATGAAAATGAAGCTGCACAAACGAGATGTTCATCAGATCATGCACTTGCAAATTACTGGATGCATAATGGCTTTGTAAATATTGATGGTGAGAAAATGTCAAAAAGCTTAGGCAATAGTTTTTTCTTAAAAGATGCTCTTAAAGAGTACGATGGAGAGGTTTTACGCTTCTATCTTCTAAGCACTCATTATAGAAGTAATTTTAATTTTAATACACAAGATTTACAAAACTCAAAAAAAAGACTCGATAAAATCTACAGACTGAAAAAACGTCTTTTTGGTTTAGCAGAGTGTAATGATAAAACTGAGTTTCAAGAAGAACTACTCAAAGCACTTAGTGATGATATGAATGTGTCTTCTGCTCTCGCGCTTATAGATGAGATGATCTCAAATGCAAATGAAACTTTGGATACAGCTGGAAAACATAAGGTGCTAAAACGTGAGAGTATCGCAAATTTGGCATATATAGAAACTCTTTTAGGTTTTGGTGTTAAAAACCCATTTGAGTATTTTCAATTTGGGATAGACGCTGATACAAAAGAAAAAATAGATCAACTCATTGTAAAGCGTAATGAAGCAAAAAAAGAGAAAAACTTTGAACTCTCAGATAATCTTCGTGATGAGATTTTAAAGTTTGGAGTTAGTATCATGGATACTACAGCTGGTACTTTTTGGGAAAAAGTGTAAGTAATTTAAAGGAAAACAAGAGTGACAATACAAGATATACACAATCACATCATACAAAGCTCTTTAGAAACAAGTGAAGAGTTTAAAAGACTGTTTCATGGTCGTGGTGGACTGTATGAGGGGTACAAACATCTTACAATAGACTCTATAGACACTATTGTCAGTGTTGCTTTGTACGCTGAGGATGAGAATGAAGAATTACTTATAGAGATGCTTCAAAAGTTTGTAAATGAATCAAAATATACTACTCTCGTTGTGCAAAGAAGATATTTGCAAGGGAGTCCGAGTGAGGTTATTGTTGGTGAAATCAGTGAAGATCTCTATGTAGTTGAAAATGGTATAAAGATAAAACTCAACTTACTCTCAAACAAAAACAGTGGATACTTTCCAGATATGAAAAATGGTCGTACTTTTGTCAGAGAAAATGCTAAACATAAAAACGTACTCAATCTTTTTTCATACACTTGTGCTTTCTCTCTTGCTGCAAAATTTGGAGGTGCCGCTTCAGTTGTAAATGTAGATATGAGCAAAGGTGCTCTCTCCACAGGAAAAGCAAATCACTCTCTTAACAATATTGACCCAAGAGGGGTGAGTTTTTTACCCTACAATATCTTAAAGTCTTTTTCAAGTTTAAAGAAAAAAGGACCATATGATTTTATAATAATAGACCCTCCAACCTTTCAAAGAGGAAGTTTTGAAGCGACAAAAGATTATGAAAAAATCATAAAAAAACTTCCTCAATTAGCCTCGGAAAATTGTACCCTACTCTCTTGTCTTAACTCACCTGATTTAGATAGTGATTTCATTATTAATCTGATGAAGGAGTGGGCACCTAGTTTTAAGTTTGTAAAACGTTTAGAAAATGTAGATGAGTTTGCTAGTGCCGATGAGGAGAGAAGTCTTAAAAACCTTGTCTTTGTAAGAGACACATCAAGTGTGACGCCATTATGATTATATATATACATGGATTTGGCAGTAGCGGTCAAGGGATGAAAGCAAAACTGTTTCGAAAATACTTTAAGGCTGAGGGTATACCCTTTATCGCTCCATCACTCTCTTATATTCCAGATTTGGCTATAACAACACTAGAAGAGCTTATAAACTCTTATGATGATGTCGTACTTATTGGTTCATCTCTAGGAGGGTTTTACTCCCTTTATCTCTCACAAAAATACAACTTAAAAGCTGTACTTATAAACCCTTCCATCTACCCTTATAAAACCTTACAAAAATGTGTAGGACAAGCTCCTAGTTTTCACGATACTAGTAGTTTTAAATGGATGGATGAGCATATAGAATCTTTAAAAAAGTATTCTGTAGAGAGTACTAATCAAGACAAAATTATGTTGCTAGTACAAAAAGGGGATGAAACACTTAACTATAAAACAGCAGTTGAGAAATTACCAAAAAGTTTACAGATTGTAGAAGAAGGTGGAAATCATAGTTTTGAAGATATAGAGAAACACTTTGAAAAAATCAAAGTGTTTTTTAAAAAGTAAAAGTTATTTTACTTTTCCTAAGAACTCACCATCTACAGTGTTTACTCTAATTAAATCACCCTCTAAAACATGGTAAGGTACTTGAACTACTGCACCAGTTTCTAAAGTTGCAGGTTTTTTGCTACCACTTGAAGTATCACCTTTGAAGTTAGGAGGAGTTTCAGTAATAACAAGCTCCATAGTTTCAGGAGCAGCAACTGAAATTGCATTACCTTTGTAAAAAATCATCTCAACATTTGTTCCATCTTTAAGCCATTTTGCAGCATCATCACACTGCTCATAAGAAAGACCTAATTGATCATACGTTTCGTTATCCATAAACTGGTACATTTCACCATCATCATAAAGATACTGCATAGTTTTATAGTCAATTACAGGAACTTCAAATTTATCACCAGCATGAACAGTTTTTTCAACAACTTTTCCGTTTAAAAAACTTTTCATTTTCATACGTACAAAAGCTGCACCTTTACCTGGTTTAACGTGTTGAAACTCAACAATTTTGTATGGTACTTCACCTACAATTAAACGTACATTTTTTTTAATATCACCCATTCCGACAGTTGCCATTAACACACCTTAAAAATATTTTTCTAATTTTACTCTATTAGTTCTTAGAGGGTTCTAATTTATGATATTAAAAAAGTTCTTTGCTAAGCTAAAGATTATTTATGTAAAATTTTATTTTAGCTATATTAATAAAAGTTATTTTTTATAAACTTTGGAGTATCAAAAAATTGCGTAACTTGTACTTGTGTCTATTTTTTCCTGTTTATTTAAGTACTCTTATTGCAGAGGAAAATATTTTAGAAGATACTAGTATTAAAGAGACGTTTATTCTAAAGACTATGAGCAATGGAACTTATCCAAATGCTCCTTATGCAAATGTTCTACTTGAATCAAAAACCAGTAAAGACACCTATGATGTTGACCTTGGTTTAGTTGTGCATAAAGGCTATAGTGACACATACGCAACAATAAATCAAATGTCGCTTTCTTATCTAGGGGAGCAATATGAATTTAAAATCGGAAATTATGTAAATACACTCGGAAAGATGGATTATCTTAGTACAACCAACCTTATAAACCCAACGAACATAGAATTTTTTGATGATGAAAACATAAACATACGAAAAATTCCAATCCTTATGAGTCAAATCAGTTATTACCCAAACGATACTTGGAAACTTGAAGCGATTGTGCAACCTTTTAATTCAAACTATCAAGACTATACAAATACATACATAAATATAATTCTCAATACTCTTTTGCCACAATACATAAACTCACTAACACAAGATAGTGCGACTAAAGAGATTTTAAATCAATACATCTTTGTACCAACTTATGATAACTATATATCTCCGGCTTTAGCAAATGATATAAACAATAACTACACAAGAAGTAGCGACATAAACATAGATAAACTTGGTGGTTTTTTAGTAGCAGAGTTTACTGGAGAGAGTGCTACAATAGGTGGTGTTTGGATGAATAGATACTCAGAAATACCACTTATAAGAGTAAATGAAGATGTTGTTAATATCCTTCAAGATTTAGAAAATGACCAAAGTGCTACTACAGACTTAACTGAATATGCACAAGGGGAAGATCTTGGTGTAGTAAACGGTGTTGACACATATAGATATAATCAGTACAGCCTATATTATGAAAGCACTATAGATAGATTTGGGATAAGAGCAGAAAGCAGTTTTAGAGATAAAGTACCTGTAGTAAATGCCTATAGTTGGCTAAGTTCTTTTGGATTTGGAATTGACTATAAAAGCAAATATATCTATAGCAATTTAGAGATGCAATGGCTACATCTAGATTATAAAAACCAAGATTTATATGCAGGTATCTACTCCGCAAAATCAGAAGCCTTCAATATTATAAATGCAAAACTGTATCTTGATTATTATCTACTATTTGGATATTACAATCAAGTATTTGAATTGACAAATTATCCAAACCTTACCTTAGAATATGAAGACTATAGTCTTGCCTTTCAATACTTATATTCAAAAGAGAATGAAAAGTTAAACAATCTCAGTTTAGTTCTAAAGGCTAGTTTTGAATAAATATATAAAAATCACTCTGCTTTTTGGCATAATTTTTCTCAATTATCTTTTAATAAACACTATCCCCGTTCACAAAATAGACTGGAATGATTTTTTCCCTCAGACAAAAACTATAGAAAGTAGTCAAAATTGGTTTGAAGCGAATACTCAGTACCTGTTTATAGAGTTGCCAGATACACAAATAGCAGATAAATTTTTAGAAGATGGTGAAATATTAAACTACTTTACACTTGATCCGGTTTCAAATCTACATCTTTTAATATTTAACTTTTCACAACAAAGTAATCTTTTGGAAAAAATCAAAAGCTATAGTTGTAGTGGTACTTCCATCATTGGGCAAGAGATTATGGACAACTTTATGCAAGAGATTGAAGTTTATCTTCTTTATATAGTACCTATTTTACTTGTGATACTTTTTTTCCTAACTTCAATGAGATACTGGATTAATATCATATTTGAGTTAAACCTCTTTTATCTTTTTTTACTCTCAAGTATATACCTACTGAATTTTACTATGACGCCATCCTCATTACTTGCTTTAAGCTTTTTAATAATTTACGCTTTTACTCTTTTTAATTACCTTTTTTCAGGTGAAATAAACAGAAGAAAACTAAGCTTTGGTATAGCTATATCTATCCTAACAACTGCGCTTAGTGCTTTTTTCCTTTACCTGTCAAAGTTTGGACTTATCCACTCTTTTGGTAAAATGTTGCTCTTTGGTTTGTTACTATTGTTTGTATATACAATGGTTAGAATTTTTTTCACTAAACACTCTTATTTGCCAATAACTTGGTTTGAAAAACTTTCGGAAGAACAACCTATGGTATTTCGTATCAGTTTACCCATTATAATTGCAGTGACAATATTGATTTCACTCAACTATAAAAACTTTCTCATAGATCTCAACCCTTTAAACCTCATAGAAAAGTCATCTCCTAGTATCCAAAAAATCAATTCTTTTGAAGTGAAGCACCTTCCTTCTTTACCATTTGTAATAGAGATTAGCTTAAGAAATGGTGATTTTACTGAACTTGAAAATGCAAAGAGTTTAAATGCTTTACTAGAGTCTTTAGATACAAATTTGACTGTAAAAACTTTAATAGACCTCAATACAAGCTATAGAATATTTTCACAAAAAAGTTTCTCAACTGCTACTGATGAAAGTTATGCACAGTTCTTACTCGCACTTGAGATGAGTAGTGATAGCATCCCCCTTTTTAGTTATGACTACAAGCAAAGTTTTATAACAATGTTATTACCAATTAACAGTAGCTCTGACGCCATTTCGAAACTGCTTAAGCAGTTAAATACTTTAGAAAAACAAGATCAACAATTTTCTATAAATGTACTTGGTAAAATTGCTGACATGGAACGCTTTAGTTATCTCTTTTTTAAAGAGTTTATAATAAGCCTTAGTCTCTCTATAGGTTTTGTGTTTATTTTTTTTCTTTTTTACTGTAGATCTTACAAAGCATTTGTTATTGTATTTTCAACTCTTTTTTCTGTGATTTCACTTTTAGGTTTTCATGCTTTATTTAATCTCAATATGACACTCATGACTCTACTAAGTGTTGTTTTATTCTCAGGGCTAATTGCTGATAGTCTGATACATATATTTATCTGCTATAACGACAACAATGATGAATGTTTCACATCTGTAACCAAACCAATTATCTTTTCTAATGTGAGTATGATTATTGGTCTAGCCGGAATGTTTTTTAGTGGTTCTCTTATGAAAGAGTTCGGGATGGAGCTATCTATACTTTTAGTGGCAAATCTCATTTTTATTTTATATATTTTGCCACCAATATTTGAACTAGAGTTTTTTAAAAAACGCAACGTTCAAGGCGGTTCTTTTGAAATAAAGAGAAATTGATTTTACTAGAGATTGACTTTTCGTCTATCGAGTAAGATATAAGTCTATTTTTTTTACGATCATTAATATACCATTGAGTAATTAGAGGAGTGTCTTTAATTTTTGTAATCTTCTCAACCACCATCTCTTTTTCAAGTTTACCATTTTTATAAACTATTATTTTTTCTATAGTTGAAGTAGATTTTTTAATTATATAATGGCTTTGTAGAGTATTTTCTGTTCGAATCACTTTATAGTACTGTTCCTCTTTTTGAGTAAACTCCTCCAATGGTTCAAAAGTTCCATTTTGTGGATTTAATTCAGAGTAAGAGATTCCAAGTCCAAAAATCTCATTGCCACTTTTTCCTGATGGGACAATTCTTGTTCGGTTTAGAGATGGAAAATAAAGATAATTGGTAGTGTTTTCATTAGTCTTGTTTATTAAAACTGCAGTACATTTAATCTCACTAGGATCTTTAAATCTCATAAGCAAAGAGGATCTATCATTCTTTGTACCTTTTGCAACAAAAAAACTCATACTTTTATGTGATGACTCTGTTTTTGTTGTTGAATTTACATTAAAACTTAGGTTATCAAAAGAGAAAAACTTTGCTGTAGAGTTATAAACTGTTTCTGCATCATTCGCGATAAGAGAAGATGTCAAGAGCAAAGATGATAAAAGGAGATGTTTTTTATCCATTATTGTATAACTCCTAATTGTTTAGTAGAAAAAAATTATACTATAAACAACAGTGGGTAAGCTTATATGATGGTATAATTGCACAAAATAATACTTTTTAGGATAGATATAATTATGGAATTTACTCTCAATGCAAAAAGCAAAAATGCTCGTGCCTGCACTATTAAAACTGCTCATTCAACTATTCAAACGCCTGTTTTTATGCCTGTTGGTACTTTAGGGAGCGTAAAATCTTTAGATATGGATGATGTTTTACATACTCTTGGTGCTGAGATAATTTTAGCAAACACTTACCATATGTACCTTCGTCCTGGTGATAAAACTGTAGCAAAAATGGGAAAACTTCATAATTTTACAAAATACCCAAAAAGTTTTTTAACAGATAGTGGTGGCTTTCAAGCATTCTCTTTGAGTGACATCTCAAAACCTAAAGAGAATGGTATAGAGTTTCGTTCACATATAGATGGTTCAAAACATTTTTTTACACCTCAAAAAGTTATAGATATTCAAAACAACTTAGGTTCCGATATTATGATGATTTTAGATGACCTTGTTGCTTTACCAGCTACACAAGAGCGTATCAAAATAAGTATAGAGAGAACTACAGAGTGGGCGAAACAATCTATAGAGTATCATAAGGCCAATCAAGCTAAGGGGATTGGTACAGATCAAAATATTTTTGCCATAATACAAGGTGGAACTGATAAAGCCTTTCGTACAAAAAGTGCTACTGAACTTTGTGCACTAACAGACTATGATGGGTTTGCTATTGGAGGCTTAAGTGTTGGTGAGCTTAACAATGAGATGTACGATACAGTTGAGCATACTGTGCAGTATATGCCTGAAGATAAACCACGCTATCTCATGGGTGTAGGAACTCCTGAAGATTTAATAGAAAACATAGAGCGTGGAATAGATATGTTTGACTGTGTTATGCCAACTAGAAATGCTAGAAACGGTACCCTATTTACATCTTTTGGAAAGATAAACATTAAAGGCGCAAAATTTAAAGAAGATGAGTTGCCAATTGATCCTGAATGCACTTGTCCTACTTGTAAAACATACACACGCTCTTATTTAAATCATCTTTTTCGTTCTCGTGAAATAACATATTTCAGATTAGCAACTCTACATAATTTACACTATTATTTAAATCTTATGAGAGAGGTTCGTGAAGCTATTTTGGAAGATAAATTTGCTGAATTTAAAGAAGAATTTTATAAAAAAAGAACTTAATATGAAACTCATATATCCCCTTATCACAATTGTAAGTTTATTTTTTCTATCTTGTAGTGATGGCACTACAAATAAAAAACCAACTGTAACTTATAACGAAGACTCAAGTGTAAATGTCCTAAATCCTGACAGAGGGTTTTATATAGGAAACTTTGAACTTACACAAGAGGAAGATTACAATATATTTGAAGAGGTAAAAGAGGAAGAAACTACTCTTGCTCTTGCTCTTATCTATTTAAAAGATTATTTAGAAATTGAAACTTTACCTCAAATGATTATTGATAACATAGATAAAAATCTACAAGATGCAGAAGCGCTGAATATAAAGTTGATTTTAAGAGTTAAGTATAGGAATAGAGAGGGAGAAGATCCTTCTAAAGAGATTGCATTAAGCCATCTTGAACAATTAACTGGTGTATTGCAAAAGCATAAAGAGATTATCTCTATTGTACAAGCAGGTGTGATTGGTGCATATGGGGAATGGCATTCATTTACTGGTGATTATGCTGATTCTAATGAGGAGTATTTAGAAAATAGAAAAGCCATTGTGACAAAGTTAACACAGATTTTTCCCGATAAATATATTCAAGTTAGAACACCTATGCACAAAGAGCAAATGTTTGGTTCAGCAGAATACTATAAAGATGTCGGAATAGATGCCCAAATCACTTCAGAGATTGCCTTTAGTGATGATGTAAGAGCAAAAGTTGCTCATCATAATGATTGTTTTTTAGCAAGTGAGGATGATGAAGGTACCTATGCAGATGAAAATATAAATTTTTGGAGAGATTACGTCATTAATGATACACTATACTCTCCATTAGGTGGAGAAACATGTAATGATGATTCAAGGTTTACGAACTGTTCTTATGCTTTAAATGAGCTAAAAGAACTTCGATGGTCATATATAAATCAATCATTTGAAGAAGATGTAATTCAAAGATGGAAAGATGAGGGATGTTACGAAGAGATAAGAGAAAATATCGGCTATAGACTCGTTGCCACAGATTTGTATCTTGATCAAAGTGACGATAGCTTAGATATAAAACTAAATCTTACTAATAAAGGCTATGCTGCTCCTTATATTAAATCAGATGTTAGTTTTATACTTAAAGATATAAATACTAGTAACTCTTACACTTATGCAGTAGATGATGTAGACTTAAGAACATTTTATTCTGGTGAAAGTAATGCTATCAATAAAAAAATCTCTCTACAAAATCTAAGTACTGGAACATACTGCTTGTCTGTACAACTAAGAAAAAATTATTCAGATGTAAAACTCTCAAATAATGATTTATGGGATGATGCTTCAAAAAGTAATGTTTTAACATGCGATATAATTTTAAAGTAGTTTTTACTTCTAAGTTTACTAGTAAGACAATACAATAAAATATTATCAAATAAAGGTATTTTAATGAAAATAAAATCATCTATTTTATTCACTATAACACTTTCAACTACACTGAGTGCTCTGCAGTTTCAAACAATTGGTTATAAATCTATCTCTATGGGTGGAGCAACAGTCGCAAGTTCCGCTAGCTCTACAGCAGTATATAATAATCCCGCTTTATTGGCTAAATCAGTAGAAAAAGTTGAAGTTTCTTTAGGTTTGGGTATTGCAGGGTATGACCATGGTGCAGGTGCATCCTATCAAGCACTAATGAATAGTGATTTTGAAGATGCTATGGATGAAGCTGATGAAAATGTTGATAACTTGTCTCAAAATACAATAAATACTCTTTTTGATAGTAGAGATATAATTTTAAATATAGATAAAAAAGGGTTTGAGCTCTCTCCTCAAGGATATATTGGTGCTCAAGTTTACGAATATGGCTTTGGTATTTTTACAACATCGGATATTGTAGCAGTTGCAAATATTTCACAAATACATGATCAACTGATATTTGAAAATAATGATATCGGATACCAAAAAATTTTAGAAAATGGAAATATTGTTTCAAGTAATCAAACAGAATACGATTCAACTTCCTTAGAGGCTGGTATAACAGATGGCTATACATACTTTGACGCCATTGGAATTGTACTCACAGAAGTACCAATAGCCTATAGTCATAGCTTTGAGTTATCTCAAGGGCTCCTTCATGTAGGTGGAGCATTAAAGTATATGAATGCAATAACTTATGTCGAAACAATCCTATTGGACGATGAAGAAAATAATAATGAAGATTCTAGACAAGATGAAACTAGTAGTAACTTTGGTATTGACTTAGGTGTTGCCTATGAGCCTTATTTTGTAAAAAACTTAACACTAGGTTTAGTTATAAAAAATCTAAACTCTCCAAAGTTTGGAACTGTTGGAAAAGATATCACTATAGATCCTATGGTAAGAATCGGTGCAGCATACAACATTAATAAAGAGCTTGAAGTTGCTTTAGATATAGATGTCACTTCCAATAAAACACTTATACCTGGTTTAGATAGTCAAACAATTGGTGGTGGTATTAATTATATGCCAGTAGATTGGTTCTCAATTAGAGGTGGACTAATGACAAATATTAGCTCTAAAGACAAAGCTGGTATGGTTTATACTGCAGGTATGGGTATAGGACCACAGTGGTTACAAATAGATCTGTCTGCACAAATATCAGGCTCATCTACTGATGTTGATGTAGATGGAGATGATTATTCATATCCACAATATGCAAAAGTAAATTTAGCACTCATTTCTCGCTGGTAAAATATTATTTCACACTTATAATGAGTGTGAATCGTTTAAAACTCTCTAACTAATTCATCCTGAAAACTCATAACTACTTTTCCATTTAAAACTTCGTTATTATATAATGACTGAAAATTATTGATAGTAATTCTATTTTTAGGGTTAAAAAGTATCGCGTCAATCTTTTCACCTACTTGAATTTTTCCAGATTCCACTCCAATACTTTTAGCTGGATTCTCTACTGTAAGTTTTACAAGCTCACTCATGCTGATAATCCCAGGTTGAACTAACTTAGAGTAATAAAGTGCTAAACCCTCAGAGATAGCTTCACATCCGTAATCAGCATCAAAAAAAGCAACCTCTTTATTAACTGGAGAGCTCGGCTGATGAAGTGTTGTTAAAATATCTATTTGATTGTTTTTAAGTGCTTCTTGAAGCAATAAAACATCTGAAGAACTTGCAAGTGGAGGATCAAGTTTTGCAGTTGTGTTAAAATTTTCACAAGACTCATCAGAACATACAAGATGATGTATAGAGACTTCACAACTCACTTCTACGCCATCCTTTTTTGCTTGGTTTATTAAAGAGATCGAGCGTGGAGAAGCGATTGATTTAAAAAGTATTTTTATTTTAAAGTGTCTTGCAATTTCGATCATACGAGAAACATGAAGCACTTCACTCAAATCTGGAATACCTGAGAGTCCAAGTTTTGAGCTTACATCACCATCAAGCATCACACCACTGTTTATAAGTGAATTGTCTTCTGCCTTACAAAAAAGTGTGACGCCATACATCTTCACATACTCTGCTATTTTAATAGCTACATTGTTTTTAGCAATTGTGCTCATATAAGGAGCTACTGCTCCACTTTTTAAAAGGATGGCAATATTACTTAAACTTGCATCCTCTTGAAGTGTGTTGAGCATTAACTCTAATTTTGCTCCATCTAAAGATTTTAAAGAGTTTTGAGCATACTCTAATACTATCTCGTTATCTATTGCTGGAGTAGAATCTGCATTTAAAACAACATGCCCTATCCCTCCTCTAATAGCCTCTTGCGAAATATTTTTTATATTTTTTGCATTAAGAGTGGAATCTTGAAGTCTGACATTTGTGTCATAAAGAGATGGAAGTAAGTAAGCGCCATTTGCATCAATTATCTCTAAATCACTCAATCCCTCCCCTATCTCAGTGATAAGACCACCATCAACACGGACATCTGCTTTTCTTTCACCATTAATATCACATACTATTGCATTTGCTATTACCATTATTTCAGACCACCTTAGATATAATTTTTGTATTATAAATTATTAAGGCTTAGAGTTGCGTTTTTTTGTACCTATTTTATTTATTTCTACTTTGCTTAGTGCTAAAACATCCTATGAACTTGGACGTGAGCTATACATGAGTAAAGGGTGCTTTAGTTGCCATGGTACAAAAGCAGATGGGATGCATAACTACCCTCGTCTTGCTAACCGTGCAAAAGGGTACCTTAGTTACAAACTCAAACGCTTTAGAGATAAAAAAGCCGATAGCCAACAGCAAGAGATGATGATAAGTTTTGCTGTAGGTTTAAGTGATGAAGATATAGAAAACCTTACAACTTTTTTTACAGATTATGTTGATGAAGAATTAAAAGAGAGTTATGATTACTCATACCAAGTACACGGAGACGGCGGTTCATGAAAATACTAGTTTCAGCCTTAGAACATTCTGCAAACGTGCATTTAAAATCTTTGAAAAAAGAACTTAAAGAAGATACTGAGTTTATAGGTATTTTTGATGCTTCACTCGGTACACCTATAGTAGATTTAAGAACCCTTGCTATTATGGGATTTGTTGACGCCATTAAGAAGTTAAGATTCTTTTTTAAACTCAATAATAAGATGCTTGAACTTTCAAAAGATGTTGATAAAGTTTTACTTATAGACTCTTCTGGATTTAACCTTCCCCTTGCTAAAAAAATCAAAAAAAAATATCCGCAAAAAGAGATAATCTACTATATTTTGCCACAAGCTTGGGCGTGGAAGAGAAAAAGAATTCCTGTTTTAGAAAAAACTGTAGATAAGTTATGTTCTATTTTACCTTTTGAGAAAGATTTTTATTCACAAAATGCACCTATTACTTATGTCGGTCATCCTCTACTAGATCAAATTTCAGAGTTTAAAACACAAATAAACTCAGAAGTCAAAAGCATAGTCTTTAT
>Ga0193965_1000333_pt1 | contig 15837 bp, 15 predicted proteins | sample FB_8_MG_FD_140330 | JGI IMG/M metagenome (GOLD analysis project Ga0193965, IMG submission 140330) | Microbial mat bacterial communities from the Broadkill River, Lewes, Delaware, United States - FB_8_MG | ecosystem: Environmental > Aquatic > Freshwater > River > Microbial mats | place: USA... | reverse complement strand
TTTCTTTATGGTCTTGAATATTTGGCTGAAGTATTTTTAAATTATGAGCACAGAAGCAGGGAATTAGCTTTTGTTTTTAGAAAGTTTGAGTTTGGGGAATTTGAAAAATGACGACTACTGAAAACTCTTTTGAACTATTGCCCTTGAACTGGGGTCTTGTGGGGCTATATATTTCTCTTTTAACTTTCTATTAATTTCGCTATGATTATGCCATATTTTATAAGGATTTAGATTATGAAAAAAGAGGGAACTATTTTTATTGGATTATTTTTGTTTTTGGCTATTGGTATGCACTTCAAAGAGTGGACAAGCCACCCCATAGAGCATATAATGGCACTTCCTACAGCAGGAGCGTATGGTATTGGGGCATTTCACCCTTTGGTCTTTACAATGGCACTCTATATAGTTGTAGCTATGGGTAGAGGCATTGTAAAACTTTTTACAAAAAAATAGCCAAGAGTTATATAGGTAAAACTCTAATCTCTGGATGGAGTTTTTCTCTAAGAATATTCTCAATAGCAAAAAGTGTTCCTGTACTAGAACTCGCACACCCATTACAAGCACCAAGGTATCGAATATAAATATCTATATTTTCACCATTCTCTTTAATATCTAGTATCTCCATATCACCACCATCCATAATAAGCATTTGGCGGATATTATCATCAATGACTTTATCTACAGCTTTGAGTTTTTGAACTACTGTCATTTCGATAAATGGTAGATTTGCACCAGAAGCTATAGCATCTGCACTTTTTGCCATTTTCTCTTTTTCATACTCTTCTAGTAAGTCAACTAAATAAATATCTTTGGCTTCATGTCCACCTGGTTTGATACACGATTTACAAAATGCTCCTGCTTTGGTGTAGTCTGTAATCTGTTCGATAGAAGTAAGGTCATTGAGACGGATTACTTCTTTGAGAGTAGAGAGGGTAACTCTAGCACATTCACATACTATAATCTCCTCTTCAAAGCTCTCCATATCTACACCTTTGTACTGTGCAGCTGCTTTTTTGATAACATCATACGCCATAACACTACAGTGCATCTTTTGTGGTGGAACAGCAGGAGTTTCAGGATTGTCTCTCATTGCCATCTCAACATCTATATTTGTAATCTTTACAGCCTCATCAACTGTTTTGCCTTTACAGAGTTCTGCCATTGTATCACTACTAGCAATAGCAGTACCACACCCAAAACTTTTGAATTTTGAGAGCATAATAACATCGCTTTTTGGATGTACTGCCCAGTATAAACGCACAGCATCCCCACAACTCTCTGCACCAAAGTCTGCAACAATCAGTTTTGCACCCATGCCATCAGCTTCTTCTTGTGTAATCTCTCCCATATTTTGTGGGTTATTCATTAAATCTGTTACTTTTTGGCTATACTCATCCCAGATGGTACCACCTATTAAACTATCCATTCCCATAATTTTTCCTTTTTTTTCAGTTTTTATCTATTATCTGCGTCTATTTAATGGTGTGCATCCAAGCCACTCTCATGACCCTCTGGTGCATAAGCATAAGAGCTTGATATACCTCGCAATCTTGTTACAGCCTCTTTGACTACTGCTAGAGTAAAATCTAACTCCTCTTTGGTTGTATATCTACTCAAAGAGAATCTAATAGCAGTATGAGCCAAATCTTCGGCAGCACCAATAGCCTCCATTACAGAGTTTGCTTCTAAGTCTTCACTTGCACAAGCAGACCCAGTACTTGCAGCGATATTAGAACGGTTTAAGTCCCATAACATAGACTCACCCTCTATACCTCTAAAGGAGATAAGGATAGTATTTGGTGTTCTTTTTTCTCTTGGAGTAACAACAAATGTATCTTCTATCTCTAAGAGTTTCTCTTCAAATGCATCTCTCATCTCTCTAAGGTCTTCCATCTCGTAATCAAGAGCATCAATAGCCTGTTCCATAGCCTTGCCCATTCCGACAATACCAGCAACATTAAGCGTACCAGAACGGTATCCGCCCATTTGTGAACCACCATGCAAAAGAGGCGTAAGCTCTTTACCTTTTTTCATATATAAAGCACCCACACCTTTTGGACCGTGGAATTTGTGTGCAGACATTGTGAGATAGTCTATATTTGCACTCTGGACATCTACAGGAAGTTTTCCTATAGCCTGAACAGCATCTGTATGAAAAAGTACACCTCTCTCTTCACAAATAGCACCAATCTCTTCAATCGGAAAGATAGCTCCTGTTTCGTTATTTGCCCACATAATAGAGACTAATGCAGTCTTATCTGTAATATAATCTCTTACTGTTTGTGCTTCAATAAGCCCTTCGCTATTGATAGGCAAATAGGTAACTCTACAACCCTGAGACTCCAAAAATTTTGCTGAAGCAATAACAGAAGGGTGTTCGACTTCACTTACTATAATATGATTTTTGCGTCCAGTGATAATATATTCAAAATAGATACTCTTAAAGACCCAGTTATTACTCTCTGTAGCACATGAAGTGATAACTACATTATCATTTTTGTGAGCATGGATTCCTGCATATATCTTCTCCATAGCACCTTTGAGTGCTGGATGTGTATCACTAGCAAATTGATGTAATGAGTTAGGATTACCATACTTTTGTACAAAAAATGGTTCCATTTCATCAAAGACATGGGGATCAACTAAGGTTGTAGCATTATTATCTAAATAGACTCTCATTATAATTTCCTTTTTTATCTAGGACTATTTTTGTCCTAATTAACTTTCTGCATATTACGACAACTATTCTTAAAGTAAGATAAAGTTAAGAGGAGAATTATACTCCTATTTAGGTTAATTATGATTGATAGAAGAGGTTTTAGAGAAGTTTATCTTAAAATATACTCAGAGTATTGACACATTAGAGTTAGTTAGATAAAATAGGTTAATCTAATAAAATAAAAGGAGATTAAACATGAAAAAGTTTATAAGTTTATCTATTTTGGTTATTGCACTTTTTGCATTAAGTGGCTGTGGTAGTAGTAGCTCTAATGATAGCGGATATACACCAGCACCTGTAGATCCGATACCTGTAGAACCTATTACTCCTCCACTCTCTGATCAATCAGTTGACCTTTTAGATTTGGGTTATGGATATGCGATAGAGGGGTATAGCTCTTATGGAGAGTATGTAATCTTAGATTATTGTGGCAGTGGGTATGACCTCTATCGTGATAGTGAACACTTTTATGGTGATTTTAATACTGATGGATATACTATAAATATGTATGATAGTGATGGTGGAAGCTATGTTATTGATACAAATGATGGTTATTTAGATGTAGGTGTAAATTATTATATTTATGATATAGATACAGATATTACAGTAGAGGCTATTACACCTATCTCTTGTTAATTCAAGAGATAGGGCATCTACTAAAAAGTAGAGATTGTGGGGGTATTGATTATATTATAAAATTCACTTCTTGTACGCGAATCGCTTTGGAATAGACCTCGTAAAGCAGAGCTTACGGTTGTGGAGTTTATCTTCTCTACGCCTCGCATCTCCATACACATATGTCTAGCATGGATTACTACTGCTACACCTTTTGGATTAATTGTATCAATAAACGCATCAGCTATCTGCTCTGTCATCTGCTCTTGAATTTGTAATCGTCTTGCAAATACATTCACTACTCTAGGTATCTTAGAGAGTCCTACAACTTTGCCATTGGGTATATATGCTATATGCGCACGCCCTATAATCGGGAGAAGATGGTGTTCACACATCGAATAAAACTCTATATCTCGTACAACAACCATCTCATTATTTGTACTACTAAAAAGGGCACTATTTAATATCTCTGTAGGATTTTGGTGGTATCCTTCTGTAAGAAATTTTAGTGATTTAGCCACACGACTAGGTGTTTTGAGTAGCCCTTCTCGTTGAGGGTCTTCCCCTAAAAGTTCCAATACCTTTGTAACAGCTAATTCAAATTCTTCTTCTTTATTCATTCTATTATCCATAAGTTTTAATGGGCAAATTGTAGCAGAAATTTAATAACTTTCTCATCTATCTTATCTTTATTAATCTTTTTTGGATAAAATCACAAGAATATTATAATTTAGATAACAAAAGGAAGAGTGTGGAAATTACAACAAAAAGAGTAGATGATGCTAATGTACTCATCGTGGCAACAATCCAAAAAAGCGAGATTGAGTCACGAATTGACAAATTAGCAAAAGAGGCTGGTACACAGATTAAAGTTGATGGCTTTAGAAAAGGCAAAGTTCCAGCACATATCGTCAAAAAACTCCATGGAGAAAAATTAGAACAAGATGCTGAAGGTGATGTTCTTAAAGAGGTTCTTGATGCAGGAACAAAAGAGCTTGAACTAGATGCAAATGCAATTCTTGGTCAACCTACATTTAAAAAGTTTGACAAAACAGATACTGGTATTGAGGTAGAGATTGAACTCTCAACAAGACCAGAGTTTGAAGTAGAAGGGTATAACGAACTTGCTCCATCATTTGAGATGCCAGTTGTAGAAGAAGCCGAAACAACAGAACGATTAGAGTCACTTATTCAAGCACAAGCTCCATTAGAAAAAATTGCTGAAGAGAGAGCTATTGTAGATGGTGATACAATTGTAATGGATTTTGAAGGAAGTATTGATGGTGTTGTATTTGAGGGTGGAACAGCACAAGACTTTAGCCTTGTTATTGGCTCTGGTCAATTTATCCCTGGATTTGAAGAGCAACTCATTGGTGTAAATCTTAATGAAGAGACTACAATTACTGTAACTTTTCCAGCAGAGTACCATTCAGAAGACCTTGCAGGAAAAGAGTCACAATTTAAAGTAACAATCAAAGAGATTCAAGAGAAAATTATCCCTGAACTCAATGATGAACTTGCAGGAAAAATGCTACAAGGTGAAGAGAACCCAACTGTAGAGCTTCTCAAAGAGAAAGTAGCAGAGCAGATTAAAAGTGAAAAACTCTCTAAGATATATAATGATGAGTTAAAACCAAAAATGGTAGAAGCACTTGTAAACCACTTTACATTCTCTCTTCCAAATAATATAGTAGAACAAGAGATAGACGCTAAAGTTAATGCAAAAGCACAAACTATGTCTAAAGAAGAGCTTGATGGATATAGACAAAATCCAGAAACAGTAGAGACACTTCGTGAAGAGTTACGAGGTGATGCCGAAGATAGTGTAAAAGCTACATTTATTGTAGACGCTGTAGCAAGAAAAGAGGGTATCATAGTAAGTGATGAAGAGGTATCCCAAGCACTCTACTATGAAGCTATGATGGGTGGACAAAACCCACAAGAGGTTATGAAACATTATCAAGATAATAATCTTCTTCCAGCTGTAAAGATGGGTATGATTGAAGATAAACTTTTCTCTAAAATTTTAGGTCTGTAGGGACTTAATTATCACTTCATTAGTTTCTCTATACCAAGAGAGCTAATGTAGGTTTGATATTGCCAATTATCTTATTTAGTAATGCCAAACCTACACAATTGAAATATATAAAAAGGTAAGAAAATGAGTTATATTCCTTATGTAGTAGAGCAGACAGGACGAGGTGAAAGAAGCTATGATATTTATTCTAGACTTCTTAAAGATCGTATTATTATGCTCAGTGGTGAAGTCAATGACCAAGTAGCCTCTACTGTTGTTGCACAACTTCTATTTTTAGAAGCTCAAGACCCTGATAAAGATATCTATTTTTATATCAACTCTCCTGGAGGAGTGATTACAAGTGGGTTATCTATGTTTGATACTATGAACTATATCAAACCTGATATTGTCACTATCTGTATAGGTCAAGCAGCATCAATGGGTGCTTTTTTGCTCTCTTCTGGAACACCTGGAAAAAGATATGCTCTTCCAAATGCTCGTATTATGATACACCAACCATCAGGTGGTGCGCAAGGACAATCAACAGATATCCAAATCCAAGCCCAAGAGATTCAACGCCTCAAAAATACGCTTAATGAGATTTTGGCTTCACAGACTGGCAAAACAGCAAAACGGTTAGAAAAAGATACAGAAAGAGATAACTTTATGTCTGCTAGTGAAGCTGTAGAGTATGGTCTTATTGATAAAGTTCTTACTAAGAGCTTTGCATAAAGGGTCAAAGAGATGATAAGAGATATTGTCGTTTATCCAGACAAAAGACTTAAAAAGATTTCTGTAGATGTAGAAAAATTTGATACGCAACTGCATACATTATTGGATGATATGTATGAGACAATGGTTGCAAAAAATGGTGTAGGCTTGGCTGCTGTGCAGATAGGAGTACACCAAAGGGTTCTTATTATTAATCTTCCAATAGAAGCTACAGCAGAACAGACAGACCAACCCAAAGAGAATACTATTGAGATGATAAATCCTGTTATAGTCAAAAAAGAGGGTCTCTCCTTGCATCAAGAGGGATGCTTGAGTGTGCCTGAATTTTTTGAAGATATTGAGAGATGTAATAGCGTTGAAGTAGAGTTTTTTGATCGTAATGGAAATGCAAAAAAAATTGTAAATGATGCATTTTTAGCTGTGGCTATACAGCATGAGATGGATCACCTAGATGGAAAACTCTTTATAGAAAAACTCTCTTATATCAAGCGAAAAAAATTTGAAAAAGAGTGGAAAAAACGACAAAAATAGTGATACATAGAGACTCATAGTAAAGCTATGCTATGATAAGCGTTATGAATGAAAGAGACAATAGTGGTACTCCACCAAATGACCCAAAAAATATCGTAAATAGAGTGCTTTGTGCCACTTTGGATGGTCTTAATGCCAAAGTAATAGAAGTAGAAGCCACCTTTACCAAAGGACTTCCGGGGTTTAGTGTTGTTGGTTTGGCAGGAAATGATATTCAAGAATCAAAAGAGAGAGTCAAATCAGCACTTCTTACAAATAACTTTATTCTCCCACCACTCAAAATCACCATTAATCTCTCTCCTAGCGATATTCCTCACAAAAGTGGTACACATTTTGATTTACCAATTGCCATACTGATTGCCCTTAATAAAGAGATAATTCAAGAAGAGGGGCTTTTTGTATTTGGAGAGCTTGGGCTTGATGGTAAGGTCAAGAGTAGCTCTATGCTTTTTCCTCTAATACTCTCTCTTAAAGAGCAACAGATTGTCAAAAGAGCTATAGTACCTAGAGAGGCGATTACCTATCTAAGTCATATTTCAGGAGTAGATTTTATTGCTGTAGAGACTATTGCAGAGGTGATAACTCTTCTTAAAAGTGGAGAGTTTCAAGCCAATAGAGAACTCTTTAGTTACAACTCTCACTCTTTTGTTTTTGAGGATAGAACCTATTTGTATGAAGAGTCGTATCAAAATGATTTCAAAGATGTTAAAGGGCAAAAAGTTGCAAAACGGGCAGCTCTTATCTCTGCTTCGGGAATGCATAACTTTATGATGGAGGGAAACCCTGGATGTGGTAAAAGTATGATAGCTAAACGGCTTCGAGATATTTTGCCACCACTCTATGAAGAGGAGATGCTAAGCATTGCCAAACACCAATTTCTTGCTGGTACAACCCCTAACTTTCAAGCCTATAGACCTCTTCGCTCTCCTCATCATACTGCTACAAGTGCATCTATCTTTGGTGGTGGCTCACGCCAAGCCAAAATAGGAGAGGTAGCCTTGGCTCACAAAGGTATTTTATTTTTTGATGAACTTCCACACTTTCCCAAAAATATCCTTGAAGCACTTAGAGAACCACTCCAAGATAAAAAAGTAAATATAGCTAGGGTCAATGCTAAGATATCTTATGACGCAGATATTATGTTTGTAACTGCTATGAACCCTTGTCCTTGTGGGAATCTACTCTCTAAAACCAAAGTGTGTCGTTGTAGTGAAATGGAAATCAAGAGATACCAAAACCGTCTCTCTGACCCATTTTTGGATAGAATAGATATTTTTGTTGTGATGCAAGAGGTTAGCCATGAAGATAGAGGAGATATTAGCTCCCTAGAGATGCACAGGCAAGTGATTCAAGCCTTTAAAGAGCAAAAACAACGCAAACAAAAACAACTCAATGGGAAATTAACAGAGAATGAGATAGAGAAGTATTGTATTTTAGATAGTGAGGCAAATAAGATACTACAAAATGCCATAGAGCGTTTTGGACTCTCTCATAGAGGTATTGCAAGTATCAAAAAAATAGCTCGAACCATAGCTGATTTGAATGCTCATAAAGATATTATGAAAAAAGATATTTTAGAAGCTTTAAGTTATAGGCGTAGAAAATAGATAGGAACTTATGTGGAAAAGATAAAAAAAGTCATATCTCAATACTATTTTGTTCTTTTTGTTAGTATAGTCATTCTTTTTGCTTTTATTCTTAGATACTACTATACAAACATAGGACTACCCTATCTCTACTATTGGGATGAACCACAAATTGCTAGTACTGCTCTAAATATGATAAAAACAGGTGATTTAAATCCACGGTTTTTTGCTTATGGTACTTTTATGATTTATGCTAATGTAGTTGTTGATATTTTGCACTATTTTTCTTTGATGGCAACAACACCTGAAGATATTAATTATCTTGGGAGTCTAAATGATATTAAGATTAATGTAGATACAGGATGGAAATGGTCTATCTCTCATCCTAGTTTTTATCATGCTAATCGGGTTTTTTCTGTGCTTTTGGCTACAGGAACAGTTTTTGTTACTTATCTTATTGGTACAATACTCTTTAATCGTTATATTGGGCTTATTGGAGCAATATTTTTGGCTCTTTTACCTTTTCATATTATGCGGTCTGTATGGATAAGTGCCGATTCCCCTTCAGCTTTTTTTGTTTTATTAGTAGTGCTATTTTCTCTTTTATTTATAGAGACCAAAAAAGAGTCATATTTAATACTCTCTTTAGTTTTTGCTGGTATTGCTATAACAAGCAAATATAATACAGCTCTCTCTATATTTATTCCTCTCCTATCTCTAGTATGGGTTTTTATAACTTCCAAAGAGTCTATCAAAACTTATATGTGGTTTCTTATACCAACTATTCCTATTATTATATTTTTGATTATTATGCCCTATTCTATTATTGAACTCCCTAGATTCTTAGACCATGTAGGTGGAGAGATTCGTCACTACAAAGTATTAGGGCAAGGAGTTGATGATAGTGTCAAAGCAGGATTGCCACATCTTAAAATCCAACTTATTAACTTCTATCATCATCTTGGTTTTGTAAATAGTATAATGGTACTACTTGGTATAGTTGGAGTATTTTTTCGTCCTCTTTTTATCTTTACTCTTATAATGCCTCTTTTGTATATCTCTTATATGATGGGAACAAAAGTAAGTTACCATAGAAATTTTATTCAGGTATATCCATTTATTGCTCTTTTATTTGCTTCTGGATTTTATACACTTTATAAAATTCTAAATAGACTAAAAGAGCAGTTACCTCTTCTTAGTAAATATAATAGTGCAGGGATTGTAGCTATAGTTAGCCTTTTTTTTATTGCTCCTCAAGCATACTCCTCTTTGAGTCAAGCAATAGTTCAAAAAGAGGCTAGAGACTCTCGTACACATGCTGTGTATGCTATAAATAGTATACAAGGCTTTAGCAATATTGTTATAGCAAAAGAGTTACGCATCCATCCACAAGAGTTAAAGCTTCTTAAGCTTCCCTATACGATAGAACCTCTTCTTACAATTAGTACCCAAAAGTCTCAAGAGAAAACGCTCTATATTCTTCCAGCACTTATAAGCTCCTCTCAATGGGAAAAAGACAAAAATAAAATTTATGCTATGCGTAAATTTATTGCCTCTCTTGATAAAGCATCCATTTTACAAACCATTCAAAAAAATGATACAGGAGATACAAGAGCGTATGTTGGTGTAACAAGACTTCACTACTTTTCTGTAACACCTACTATCTTATTTGCCAAAAATTTAACACAAGACAAAAATAGATGATACAACTTTTTAAATCTTTTAGTATATACCTTCTCCCTCTTTTGCTAACTCTAGGAGCTGTACTCATACTCAAACACTCTCTAGGCAATAGCTATCCTTATAATCTTATGATACCAAAAAGTATTCTTCTTCTATTTTTGATTGTATCTGCATATCTACTTATCAAAAAACAAAACTACACTCTTGTTATCTCTTTGTTCTCTGCTTCATTTCTTGGGGCTTCTGTATGGGCAATGTTTGGAACACAAACTATATTAGGAGGCATAGGAGGAGATAATGGTTTTGCTATGGCTATGGTTGCTAAGTTTATGCATACAAATAACTCACAAGATATTACTTATCAAAATCTTAGTAATTTTTACCCCTTTTATTTCTACTATTTAGTTGCAAAATTAGCTATTTTACTAGATATTAGTTACTACAAAGCTCTGAAGTATGGAGCATTTTTGACCATCTATACTATGCCTATTATAATATATCTCTTTTGGACTAAACTCTATCAAAAAGAGAGAGCATTTTTGATGACCCTTGCTACTCTCTCCTTGCTTCCTTTTGCTATGTATTTTAGAAAATCTTATGAGTTAATCTCTTTGGTTATTATTATCCCTTGGTGGATTTATTATTTTAGTATAGCCTCTAAAGTTCGTGCAAATGCCTTTATAGGAGGTCTGATTGGTGGGGTCTTATTTGGATTTTTTTATTATTGGTTTTTTCCTCTTCTCTTGGCTACTCTTTGGATTATTATCAATAACTTTAGTAATTTCAGAAAAAATATTCGCTATTATCTTCTTTTTTTAGGCTCATTTTTACTCTCTGCCTCTTTTTATCTTTTTCCTTATATTATAGACCTTATGCAGTTTGGTTCTGAACCTTTTCAAAATAGATACTTTCTGGCTTCACATCTGCACTTTCCACTCGAAAACATTAACTCCCTCAAAGAATTTTTCTATCTAGGAGGGCTTTTTTATCTACTCTATGCACAAAAAAATGCTATAGAAAAACATCTACTTATTTTGCTAACAAGTGGCTATGTATGGGTTTTTTTGGGACATATTGGCATTATCAATCATACGCCTCTTTTGACGGTAAAAATAGTAGTTTTTATTAATCTTCTTTTGGCATTAGGATTTGTATTAGCTCTTTATGCTCTAGCACAAAAAATCAAAAACTCCATACCTATCCTTAGTTTTGCACTTTTGGTATTGATGATAAATCCTCTCTTTACTCAAATAGCACACACTTACCAATCAGATGAACTCAAAAAAGCCAAAGAGTTTAGCCCACCATCGCACTATCTTGACCAAAAAAGTATAAACCTCTTTGCAGGTAAAACTATACTTGCAGATAGGTCACGCATGGTACTAAGCCCTAATAGACCTATCTACTATTTTACTACATGGAGTTCTTGCTATACACATCCTGCTTCGCAACTCTCCAAAAGATTAGAGTTTTTGACCCTTTTGCAACAGAGTAGAGATAGTGATTTTATTGCATGGATACTTAGAAATAATAGGTTTATCCCTTTGGAGTTTGTATGGTTCAAAGATAATACTTATAAGATATTACTCGATAACTTTCCACACCAAAATATCTACAAACATTTTTCTCTTCACTTTGATAGAAGTTTTTTTCAAGCACTTAGCAAGGTAGATGGATACAAAGAACTCTATGCTATACCCAAAAATCCAAAACCTCTATCTATAGAAAATCTTGGTATGCTAGAACAAATAATATATAAAAAATTTTCTAATACAAAGGGAGAAGATGAAAAATAGAAACTTAGCACTTTTTGATTTTGATGGGACAATTACAACCAAAGATACTTTAGTGGAGTTTATTAAGTATGCCGTAGGTAGCAAAAACTATTATCTAGGCTTACTCAAACTCTCTCCAATGCTCCTAGCCTATATGCTTAAATTTATTCCAAATCACAAAGCAAAAGAACAACTTATAGCATATTTTTTTAAAGACTGGGAGAGTCAAAAATTTCAAGCCATTGCCAAAAAGTATGCCCTAGAAGAGATAGATACTATTACTCGTCCCCAAGCAATAGAACAAATTAGATCCCATCAAGAAAAAGGGGATAAAGTAGTGATTGTATCGGCTTCTATAGAGTGTTGGATAGATGCATGGGCAAAGCAGTATGGTATAGAGCTTATCGCTACACGCCTAGAGCATCAAGACAATAGAGTCACAGGTAAGTTTGCTACAAAAAATTGTTATGGCATAGAAAAGGTAAACCGTATAAAAAAGACTCTTAGACTCAAAGAGTGCCAAACAATTACAGCCTATGGTGATAGTAGCGGAGACAAAGAGATGTTAGCTCTTGCACATAACGCATACTATAAACCCTTTAGAGGATAGCAAATGGTTTTTATTCGTTTAGTTTTTCTTAACACTCTTTTTGTACTCACTCTAAGTGCAAATATCCTTGAGTATTTTGAGAAAGGGGTATTTTATAGTACCCAAGGAAGAGAAGATTGGAAAGAAGCAAAAAAATATTTTACTAAGTCATGTAATACTTTCTATGGGAAGGGCTGTTTTGAGTTGGCTCAACTCTATGCCAAGGGGCTAGGAGTCAAAGCTGACCCCATTCAAGCAACACAGCTCTATAGCAAAGCATGTGATTTGGATAGTAATAAGGGGTGTCTCTATTTTGGTATAGCTTATGAGAATGCTTTGGGTGGTATGCCACGAGATTACCTTTTGGCACAAGAGCAGTATGAAGAGGCTTGTGATATGCAAAATGGTGGTGCATGTGCCAAACTAGGAATATTCCATCTCGAAAACAGAGCTCTTCCAAGTAGTAGCCCACAAAAAGCCCAAGAGTACTTAGAGAAAGCATGTGCTCTTCATAGTGGTCTAGGGTGTATTAGACTTAGATACCTGAATACTCAAACAGTAGGTACCCCACAAGAGTACCAAAAAGCCATTACTCTCTACAAAGAAAAATGCAGTGCCTTTTATAAAGAAGCCTGTCTCTATTTGGGCATTATATACTCTCAGGACAAAGTTGTAAAAAAAGACCTCAAAGAGGCGGTTTTTTATTTAGAAAAGGCATGTAGATTTAATAACTTTAAAGCATGTCAAATATTAAGTGACCTCTACAATCAACATAATAATAGAGGAGCTACCAAAATATATGCCCAAAGAGCAACAGAAATTTTAACAATTTTAAATCAATCTCTTCCACCTCCTGTTGAGTATAACTTAAGCCAAGCCCAAGAGTATGAAGAGAGAGGAGTGAAATATGCAAAGGGGATAGAGGTACCTAAAGATGAGACCAAAGCGTATGCTCTCTATAAAGAAGCATGTACTCTAGGAAATGCCAAAGGATGCTACAGAGCTGCTCAGGCTCATATAGAAGCAAAAGGGGTCAAGCAAGATAATATACAAGCTAATAGATACTTTAAAAAAGCATGTTATAGAGGGTATAGTTATGGATGTAGTGCTTTGGGATTTTTATATCAATATGGAGAGGGCATAGCTGTAGATATTCAAAGAGCCTATAGGTATTATAATAGAGCTTGTAGTTTGGGAAATGATGGAGGGTGTAGATTAAAAAAAGAGATACTCTAAGAGTACCTCTTGAAAATTATATTATTTTGCGATAGCTGTTTTAGAAGCTTCTGCTACTTTAGCAAAACTCTCAGGAGCATTCATTGCCATATCAGCAAGAATCTTTCTATCTAGTTCTATATTTGCAAGTTTAAGACCATGCATAAATGTTGAATAGTTCATATCGTTCAATCTAGCAGCTGCATTGATTCTTACGATCCATAGTCTTCTAAAGTCTCTCTTTTTTTGTCTTCTATCTCTATATGCATAAACAAGAGAACGCTCTAATTGCTCTTTAGCTTTTCTAAAATGTTTTCTTCTACCACTATAGAAACCTCTAGCTTGTTTTAATAGTCTTTTATGTCTACGGGTTCTAACTACCCCTGTTTTTACTCTCATGGTTATCCTTTACCTGATACTTATACTCAAATCTAAAATTTGGTTCTAGTAGGTGTCAAACATTATCTCTGTTTGAACTTGCCCCAAATCGGGGGAACTGGTTGTAATAATTATTATTAGTTAATCATCTCTTTAATATTTTTGGCATCAGCACCATCAACATATTTTGGGGCTCTCATACTTCTATGATGTCCACCATCGACTTTAGTAAGGATATGGCTTCTATAAGCTGTTCCTCTTTTGATCTTGCCACTTTTTTTAACTTTAAAACGCTTTACAGCGCCTTTTACACTTTTCATCTTTGGCATAGTAACTCTCCTTTGCAAATATTTTTCTAACATGTATAGAAAATGGAATATATTATATCCAAAATAGCTAAAGGTTAGGAGAGGAGTTGAAAAATAGGGTGAGGTAGTATTGCATCTTATTGATAATCTTATTTTAAATACTCATTAAGTAAACTCCTACTATACTTCAAGGCATAGATATAATTTGATAATTATTATCATTATATAAATTCTGATTAGATAGAAGGAACTTTTGTGGAGAAGATAACTGTAGTATTAGCAGGTCAGCCTAATGTCGGAAAAAGCTCACTTATCAATGCTATCTCTGATGCCAAGCTCAAAGTTGGTAATTTTGCTGGTGTGACTGTAGAGAAGATGGAGTTAGATATTACCTACTGTGATGAGCAGACATGCACTGATTATATGATTCATGTTGTAGATTTGCCAGGGACTTACTCTCTTGTAGATTATACACAAGAGGAGAGGGTGACAAAAGATGCTCTCTTGGAGGGTGATTATGACCTTATTGTAAATGTTGTAGACTCTACACATCTCCAAAGAAATCTTCTCTTAACTACAGAACTCTTGGAGCTTGGCAAAAAGATGGTTGTAGTACTCAATATGATAGATGAGGCTCAAAATGAGGGAATAGAGATAGATGAGAAACAGCTCTCTATTATTTTGGGTGTGCCATGTGTCAAAACAAGTGCATCTCAAAAGATAGGTATCAAAGAGCTTGAAGAGAGTATTGTCAAAGTTGCACACCAACAAGAGACTCCTTCAAAAGTTATCTATAGTGATTTTATAGAAGAAGAGATTGATAGGATAGAATTTTTCTTTCAGATGCGAAAATACAAAACTTCTCTCTCTTATAGAGAGTTAGCTATTAAATTGCTTCAAGAAGATACACAAACATATAAAAAAATTCATGATGAACCTATTTGGATAGAGTTACAGCATATAGTCAGAGAAGCACTAGAACATCTCTATTTGCATACAGGCACACAAGATATTAAAGATATTTTTGCAGATGAATATTTTGCTTTTGCCAAAGGTGCAAAGATGGAGGTGATGAGTAGAAAATCTATGAGAGCCAAAAACTTTACACAAAAGATAGATAATCTTCTTATCAATAAGTATTTGGGTATTCCTATATTCTTTATTTTTATGTGGGTTCTGTTTCAACTTACTTTTGAAATAGGAGCAATTCCTATGGATTTGATAGATGCTTCATTCTCTTGGTTGGGAGATAAAGCAAAAGTAGTTCTAGGTGATGGGTGGCTAGGCTCATTAGTAGCCGATGGTATGATAGCAGGTGTGGGGTCTGTGATGATGTTTTTGCCTAATATTATGATACTTTTCTTTGGTATTGCTCTTTTGGAGACTACTGGGTATATGTCAAGAGTCTCTTTTATGTTAGATGGATTTTTTCACCGTTTTGGACTCCATGGCAAAAGCTTTATTCCTCTTGTTACTGGTTTTGGTTGTTCTGTTCCTGCGTATATGGCTGCACGAACACTCAAAAATGAAAAAGATAGACTCTTAACACTCTTTATTATAGGCTTTATGAGTTGTGGTGCAAAATTACCTATTTATGTACTCTTTATTGGTGCATTCTTTGGGGATCAAAATGCTGGAAATTGGCTCTTTCTTATCTATATGATAGGGGCTATATTAGGGCTTATCTCT
>Ga0193965_1000330_pt1 | contig 15915 bp, 15 predicted proteins | sample FB_8_MG_FD_140330 | JGI IMG/M metagenome (GOLD analysis project Ga0193965, IMG submission 140330) | Microbial mat bacterial communities from the Broadkill River, Lewes, Delaware, United States - FB_8_MG | ecosystem: Environmental > Aquatic > Freshwater > River > Microbial mats | place: USA... | reverse complement strand
TTTGTTTATCTCTACTAATATGCGTTGTTCTAGCTCATCCATCTCTGGATCTTCATTGTGTGAGCCTATGTCTCTAAAGAGTGCATGCTTTGAAGAGATACAAGCCTTTTCAAAAGTACCACCGATACCTACACCTATAGTAATCGGAGGACAAGGATTCCCACCTGCATCAGAGATTACCTCTTTGACATACTCTACAATACCATCTTTACCGGCTGCTGGAGGGAAGACTTTTGCACGGCTTACATTTTCTGATCCACCACCTTTGGCAGCATACTCTATATCTATCTTGTCACCTGCGACTATATCAAAGTGGATAATAGCAGGGAGGTTGTAACCTAGGGTATCTTTGAGGTTTGCTCTACTAAATGGTTCACAAGTACTCGCACGAAGATAGGCATCTGTATAGCCCTGTTCTGTTCCTTTGTTGATAGCATCTCTTAGGAGTCCACCTTTTATCTTTACCTCATCACCTATATTCACAAAAAAGACTGCCAAACCTGTATCTTGGCAGAGTGGTCGCTTCTCATCTTTGGCTATATCTGCATTTTCTAAGATTTGTCGTATTACCTCTTTACTCACTGGTGATGCCTCTGTCTCCATAGCCTCTTTGAGTGCATCATAAGTGTCTTGTGGCAAATCAGTACCACAATGCAATATAATGTCTCGAACAGCTTTGACTACATCATCAAACGCTACTTCTCTCATATAAAACTCCTATTAAAATATAATTTATTCTACAATGAGAGTGATTAAGAGTCTATAAACCAAAAAAGGTTTCTGTGTCTATATAAAAAGAGTGGGTATATTGGTAATTAAAAAGAGATAAAAAACCTCTCTTCTAAGGAGAAGAGAGTTATAGAAGTAAATAGGGGGTGATTAGTTACAACCACACCCTCCGCCTGTACTACAACAGCCCTCATCAGCACCACCACCAACTTTTTCAGTAGCTATTTCATCAGCTGTTGCTTCTCTAGAGCTTACAACAGTAACACTAAACATCAAATCTTTCCCTGCTAGTGGGTGATTAAAGTCTACAGTAACACTCTCTTCAGTAAAAGATTTCACAACTACTTGTACAGTTTCACCCTGTTCTCCTTGACCATAAAGTACAAGACCTTCAGCAAGTTCAATACCCTCAAACTGCTCTGATGGAAGCTCTTGAACTGCTTCAGGGTTTACTTCACCATAGGCATCAGATGCTTTGACAAGAATATCACCACTTTGGTCTTGTTCCATACCAACAAGAGCATTTTCCAATCCAGGGATAACTTGACCTTTTCCTGTGATAAACTCTAGTGGAGATGCCCCTTTGTTTGAGTCAACAATCTCTGTAGTTCCTGCTTCTTTTACTTCATATTCAATCGCAACGACACAATTTTCTTTTTCAACTGCCATAGTAGATAGCTCCATATATTTAATTTTTGCTATTGTAGCTAAGGAAACTTTAATAACCCTTAGCGATGAAAGGTTCTTCTTGAGTGGTCAGCTCTTCGTTTTACTTTAATAACTTGACGATATATTTTTTTGAGATCATCTTTGGCATAGGGCATATAGCTTCTACGAGTAGTAAGGACAGGCATACCAAGCCAAGCCCAATTAAAGAGAGAGGGAATAACTCTTTTGTGTACATGAATACATCCATGAGACATACCTGTCATACTTCCTTTATGGATAGCATGTCCTCTATTTGTAAAAAATAGGCTATAGTCCATATTATTGATACCATCTTCATCAGGGTATGCATTAGACATGTGGTAGCGTTTTTTTCGTAAGACACTCCAGACTCCTGATGGAGTAAAGTTATCAATACCAGAAGTTATTCCCGAACTAAGCCAAACTGTTCCATCTTTATCAACTGCATAAAATCTTCCATCACTATTCTCTTCTCGCATAGAGATAAGAATAAAATCTTTTCCTTTCATATCAACATTATGCCGTTCACCATCTTTGTCTATATGCAAAAACTTTGTCTTAGAGATGGGGATTACATGACTCGTTTGAGCAACAAGTAGTGTACTTAGCATTATAAATAGTACTATAAAATAGTTCAATAGGTATCCTTTTGTATAAGATTAGTTTAATCGCTCTTTGAGCAGTGCATTTACTTTGCTAGGGTTTGCGGAGCCTTTGCTCGCTTTCATTGTTTGTCCTACAAAGAAGCCAAAGAGTTTCTCTTTACCACTTTTGTATTGTTCTACTTTATCAGTATTATTTGCTAGAATCTCATCTATAATAGCTAGTATCGCTCCATCATCACTCACCTGAGCTAGTCCTAGTTGGTCAATAATAGCATCTATATCTCTACTCTCATTTTCCATCATGAAGTCAAGTACCTCTTTGGCACCTTTACCAGAGATAGAGTCATCTTCTATTTTGGCTAGAAGCTCTCCTAGTGTTGAAGCAGATATAGGAGAGTCTACTATAGCTATAGTTGTTTTATTGAGTCGCCCCAAAAGCTCCGAAGTAAGCCAAGTGACTGCTGTTTTTGCTTTGGCTCCTGCTTGTAGCATCTCTTCAAAGTAGTATGCCATCTCTTTGTCTGCACAGAGGATAAGTGCATCTACTTTTTTGATTCCAAGCTCTTCTATATATCGTTTGACTTTAGCATCAGGGAGTTCTGGTATTATTTTGGCTTCTTCCATCATCTCATCAGTCACAATAGTAGGTCGTAGGTCAGGGTCAGGAAAGTATCTATAGTCGGCACTATCTTCTTTGCCACGCATAGATTTAGTAACCCCTTTTGCTACATCCCACAAACGCGTCTCTTGGTAGACCTCTTGATCATAGAGACCATCTTCATAGGCCTCTATCTGTCTTTGGACTTCATAAGCAATAGATGCTTTTACAAACTTAAATGAGTTGATGTTTTTAATCTCTACTCGTGTGCCAAACTCCTCTTGACCTTTTGGACGGATAGAGACATTCACATCACACCTAAAAGACCCCTCTTGCATATTGGCATCAGATATATCCAAATAGCGTACAATGGAGTGGAGTTTTTTGAGATAGAGTACCGCTTCATCTGCATTACGCATATCAGGGTCCGAGACTATCTCTAGCAGTGGAGTTCCTGCACGGTTGAGGTCTACTTTGGATATGGCTCCCTCATGCATATTTTTTCCTGCATCTGCTTCTAGGTGGGCTCTTGTAATTCCTATCTCTTTGGTGCTACCATCTTCTAAATCTATAAGTAACTCTCCTTCACCAACAATAGGTATGTCAAATTGAGATATTTGGTAAGCCATAGGACTATCAGGATAGAAGTAACTCTTGCGGTTAAAGATAGATTTTTTGTTGACTACAGCATTGACTGCATATCCAAAAGACATAGCTTTTTTGACTGCCTCTTTATTGAGTACGGGCAAAGCCCCAGGGAGTGCTAGACAAGTAGGACATGTATTTTTATTTTGGTGTTCTGCAAAACTTGTAGGGCAAGAGCAGAAAATTTTTGTTTTTGTATTGAGCTGTGCATGAACCTCTAAACCGATAACCGTTTCAAACATTAAAAAAACCTTTTTTATAAAATCTTATGCCTTGTAGTGACACTAATATTGAGTAATTATATCTTAAATATAATGCTATTTAAATTTATCGCTTAAAATCTCTTGGGCTTGTACCATATCTTTATCTCCTCGTCCAGAGAGGTTTACCAAGATAGTTTTCCCTTCAATCTCATCTTTTTTCATCTTTTTAAGATAGGCAATAGCATGAGAACTCTCAAACGCTGGAATAAGTCCTTCGCTTTGAGACAACCAGACAAAAGCTTCCATAGCTTCATCATCGGTTATATAATCATAAGTAACAATATTCTTATCCTTTAAGAATGCATGTTCTGGACCAATACCAGGATAATCTAACCCAGCAGAGATAGAGTGAGCCTCTTGAATCTGTCCATCTTCATCTTGCAAAAGGTAGCTAAGTTGCCCATGAAGTACCCCAGGGGTTCCTTTTGCCAAAGAACAGCCATGGCGACTATCAAGCCCAAAACCACCTGCTTCTATCCCAATACACTCTACACTCTCATCTTGCAAAAAGTGGCTAAAGATACCCAAAGCATTTGAGCCTCCACCAATACAGGCAATAACCTTATCAGGAAGAGACCCTTCTGCTTCATTGAGTTGGGCTTTTGCTTCCCATCCAATAATAGATTGTATATCTCGTATCATCATAGGATAAGGGTGTGGACCTGCAACAGTACCTATAACATAAAAGGTATCTCTAGCATTTGTTACCCAGTGTCTAATCGCATCATTCATAGCATCTTTGAGTGTACGGCTTCCTGACTCTACTGCATGGACTTTAGCACCCAAGAGTTTCATTCTAAAGACATTTAACTCTTGACGAGCGACATCCTTGGCACCCATAAATACCTCACACTCCAATCCAAAAAGAGCAGCTACAGTAGCCGTAGCCACTCCATGTTGTCCTGCTCCCGTCTCTGCAATAATCTTCTTTTTTCCTAACTTTTTTGCCAAGAGAGCTTGAGCTATTGTATGATTGATTTTATGAGCACCTGTATGGTTGAGGTCTTCTCGTTTGAGATAGATTTTGGCATTGAGTTCTTTGCTAATATTTTCAGCATAATAGAGAGCCGAGGGGCGACCTACATAATTTTTATAGTAATAATCTACCTCTTTCCAAAACTCTTTATCAAAACGAACAGCCTCATAATCAACTCTAAGTTGTTCGAGTGTTGGCATAAGAGTTTCTGGTACAAAACGACCTCCATAGATACCAAAATGACCAAGCTCATTGGGGTCATAGGGTGAGATAGAGGGGATATAAATGTCTTTTTGTGGGTTATAAGAGTTCATAGTACTTCTTCATAATATTAGTTTTAAGCGATTATACCGAATACTCTTTGAATAATAACCTAAAATTGTCTATATCTTTAAGTTGAGTTTTATCCTCAAAGATGTATATTTATAGAATAATATAACCATAATATAGGAGGTTTATAGATTATGAAAAAATTTTTATTACTCTTTGTTTTCTTTTTTACACTCTCTTTTGCACAAGAGACAACCAAAGATAATCTCACCAAACTTTATATAGCCACATTTGACAGAGCTCCTGATATTGATGGTATTGAGTATTGGCTTGAGTCTGATTTGACTCTCGAAGAGGTAGCACAGAGTTTTTTTGATCAAGATGAGACTCGTAATAAATATCCTACTTCTCTCTCAACTGAAGATTTTGTTTTGGCAATTTATCAAAACCTTTTCAAAAGAGTTCCAGATACAGCAGGTAAAGAGTATTGGATTGGAGAACTTGACAAAGGTTCAATTAGTAAATCTCTCTTTATCTTAGCTATAACAAATGGTACGCAGGGAGATGATGCACTTATTTTGACAAATAAAACAGAAGTAGGTTTCTATTTTATGTTTTATAAACTAAGTGACCTTATTGAGGCAAGAGAGGTTATGAGTGGTATTACCAAAGATACAGCTACAATTATTGAAGCATACAAAAAAATTGATTCGTATGCAATACTCCATGGGACTTTCCAACCTCTTCCTAAAAAAACACTTCAAACAGTAAGTTATGATAGTGATGGAAATAGCGTTACAGATAGCACTCTCAAAGATGATGCTTTTTATGCTTTGGGTACAGTAGCAAACTATGAAAGAGATGATACAAAAGAGGTCGTAACTGATAATGTAACGCAGTTAATGTGGCAAGATGATGTGGCAGTAACTCAAATACAAAAAGCCTATGTAACAGAGACAAATTATGATACAGGAGAGTATAGTAATACCGCTGGTGATACAGCAGTGACTTATTGTGGGCAATTAGCTCTTGGAGGCTATAGTGATTGGAGACTTCCTACAATTGATGAGTTGATGAGTTTGCCATTTAAAGGGGCTACAAGTAGTAGTGTCTCTATTGATGCTACTTTTCAAAATGTATCAAGTGCCAACTACTGGACATCTTCTGAAATTGCAGACTCTAATGATGCTACCTCTATGATAGAAGATTTAGACCAGAGTATATGGGTTGTAAATTTTGAGTCTAACCATGATGATTGGATAAACAAAAGTGATAACCGTCCTCTTATTCGATGTGTTCGTTCTCTAGGAGATACAACAAAAAGAACTTTTACAAGAGATGATTCAGGTGTAGTCAAAGATAACAAAAGTGGACTCTATTGGCAAGATAAATATACTTCGTCTATTCCAAATATGAGTTGGGAGTTTGCTATAGACTATTGTGAAAGTTTGAGTTTGGGGTCGTATGATGATTGGAGACTTCCTAACTTTAACGAACTCTACTCTATTGCAGATAGAACTAAATATAATCCTAGTATTAACACAAATGCATTTTTAGAGGTTATCCCTCATCACTACTGGAGTTCTACAACAATAGAAGACAAAAGAGACCATGCGTGGAGTGTAAACTTCTATTATGGCTATGGTGGTAGTGGAGATTGGCAGATAAAAAGTGAGACAAACCGTGTAAGATGTGTGCGGTCACCGCACTAATTTTTAAAAATAAGAGAAGATGGCTATAATATACTATGTCTATTCTAAAATATTCTTTTCGTCTTCTCTCGTTTCTTATTCCTACTCTGTTGGTTACAAACTATATACTCAATCACTACTATAGTGGGCAGAGTTCTGTACTCGATACGGGGTGGTTTACCTATCTTCTAACACAATCTACCTCTCTACCTGTAGCCAATCCTCTTAAGGGTCTTTTGGATGATAGTTATTTTACAACACACCTCTCACTCTTTTACTATCCTCTTTCACTCCTCTACTCTTTGGTTGAGACTTTTATTAGTCCACAGCTCTATTTTGCTCTCTTTATGGGTTCTTTGTATGGTATGATAGCTCTGGCAGTTTTTTTAGCAGGTGAGCAATTTGTATCGGATAAGTGGACGCTTATGATACTCTTTATTATGGCAACTCTTACGCCATTGAATGGTGTTGCTTTAGGCACAATAGGCTTTCCACATATAGAGATAGCGATACCTGCACTCCTTCTTCTCTCTGTTGCTCTCTATTTTCGTGGGAATAGGTATGGGAGCTATTTTGTAGTTATTGCTCTATTGATGATACGAGAGGATGCAGGATTTCATCTCTTTGGGCTGTTTATTACTCTTATAGTGTTCTACTACTTTATATCTAAAGAGCTAAAGTCTCTCCCTAAAGATTTACTCTATATGGCTCTTTTTTCTCTCCTCTTTAGTATAGTTGTTATAGCGATTCAGAAAATTTTTTTTGCTGGGGATAATGCTTTAGAGCGTATCTATCTAGGGCAACCACACTTTGCACATCTCTCTTTTGATTTTATACAAGATAGAGTAGAGTTCTTTTTTTACAATCGTAGCTATCTTTATCTCCCTATGTTTTTACTCATACCGTTAGCTTTCTGGAATAGAAATCCCTTTTTAGTAGTACCACTTATCTCTACACTCCCTTGGTTACTCCTCTCCTCTATAGCGATTGTAGCTATGCCTCATAGCCTTAGTAACTACTATGCTTTCCCTTTTATTACTCTCCTTGCATGGCCGATTTTTGCTTTCTTAATCAATAGTAGTCTTACTAATTCTCGACCAGCTAAAGTCTCTAAAATATTTATAACAATAGCTTCGACAACACTGCTCTCTACGGCTCTATTTATTGGGACAGTAGGGCATGTAGATAATACTCCATGGAGAGATTTTGGTTGGGAGTATCTAAAGAAAAAAGAGTCTATACAGAGTGCTATCAGAGAGGTTATTGACCATAAAGAGTTATTTGGAGAGACACTCTATGATGAGGCGATGAGTAGTTTTATGGTAGAGAGACTTGGCAAAGATGAGTATGGCTATCTTAATGATTATTTTCAACCTCAAAAGGATAAAGCTAAGAGTATTATATTTTTTGCAAGTAGTTTGAGTGATATAGAGCCTCTCTTCAAAGAGAAGAGTTTTCCTTATACCTATAGAGTAGTTAAGAGTGATATTTTGATTGCAAGTGAGTATAGACTAGAGGAGTATAGTGATGCTTTTGTTAGGATACCCCTGCCACAAAGCCACTAGCAAATGCCCATTGTAGATTGTAGCCACCACATGGACCATCTAAGTCCATCACTTCGCCACAAAAGTAGACTCCTTTGAGCTTTTTGCTCTGCATAGTTTTTGGGTCTATCTCTTTGAGGGCTACTCCTCCACGAGTAATCATAGCCATCTTAAATCCATCATGTCCACTAATAGTAAGTGGAGTCCAAGCAAGTAGAGAGATAAGTGTGTCTCGTATTTCTCCTGAGAGTTGATTAAATCTACTATCAGGATTGGCATTGGCTAGATGGCATAACTCTAGGCTTAGTGCTTGTGGTAGAAGCGTCTGCATAAGAGAGAGAGTAGTGTGGGTGGGGGTTTTGGTAAGTTGTACTTTAAACTCTTGTCGTATCTGCTCTTGGTTGCGACCTTTGGTAAGATTCATACGGATAGGGACTTCACCAAATTTATCTATCAGTGGGGTTATCTCTCGTGAGAAATCTAATACTACAGGTCCTCTAATGCCATTTTTGGTAAATATCAAATCTCCCACAGCAGAGAGTCTTTTATATTTTTTAAGGTCTACGCAGAGTTTTACTTTGGGTATAGTATCAGCAGTACATGATGCTACCCATCTCTCTTTTGTTTTAAGAGGCATCATAGCAGGGTAGAGCTTTTTGATGCTATGTCCTATCTCTTTGGCTAACTCATATCCATCACCCTCAGCTCCTAGGGTAGGGTAGCCCATACCTCCTGTGGCGATAATTACTTTAGAGGCTTTGAAAGTATGTGTAGCTGTCTGAATGCCTATAATATGTATTCCATTATGCTCTAAGCTTATGACCTTTTGGTTACAGAGTATCTCTACTCCAAGCCTTTGCATCTCTTGGTGTAGAGCAGATATAATAGATTGAGAGTTATGCCCCACAGGAAAGATACGAAATCCATCAAGAGCATCTGTTTGGACACCTATGGAGTTAAAAAAATCTATAAGTTTATGATGATCTAATAGCCCCAAAGCATGACTCATAAAGCGTCCATCGCGTCCAAAGTGTTCCATAAATATCTCATTAGAGAGGGTATTAGAGAGATTACAGCGTCCACCACCAGTAGCTTTGAGCTTGGCACCTATAGAGGGTAGTTTTTCTAATAAAAGCACACGCCTCCCCTCTCTAGCAGAGATAATAGCACTCATCATACCTCCAGCTCCAGCTCCTACCACAATGGTATGAAAATTTGGCATAGTTATAGACCCTTTTTTTTCTTATTATACCAATAAGAACTATTAATAACTCTACATTTATGCTACACTTCCAAAAATTTAAAATGAGGTACAATGCGACAAAAAATGAAAAATATGGATAGAGGTATACTCTTGATGCTTTTAGCCTCTTTGAGTTTTGCTATGATGGGTGGATTTGCTAAGGTCTTAACCGATGCATTGCCTCCTGTGGAGATTACATTTTTTCGTAATATAGCAGGAGTGATATTGGTAGGGATTACACTGTGGAAAGTTCCACTCAAACAAAAAGGTGGAAAGCCATTTTTGTTACTCTTTCGTGGGACTATGGGGTTTTTGGCACTTTTGGCATATTTTTATATTATGGCATATATCCCTTTGGGCGAGGCTGTTACTTATAATAAAACATCACCAATTTTTGTAGCTATATTTGCCTATCTATTTTTGGATGAGAAGTTACCCAAAAGTGCATTACTTGCTATATTAGTAGGTTTTTTAGGAATTATTCTTGTGGCAAAGCCTGATGGATTTGCTTTGGATAAGTATGATATGCTTGGAATATTCTCTGGTATTGGTGCAGCTTTGGCATATACTTCTATCCGTGAATTACGCAAATATTATGATACTCGTGCTATTGTTCTTTCGTTTATGGGAATGGGGACTTTAGGGCCTGTCGTGTTGATGCTTTTGGCTCCATTTGTGGGTGGAAGTAGTACAGATATTCTTTTTGCTCCTTTTGTAATGCCTGTAGGAAATGAGTGGTTTATGATAGTAGCTGTGGGTATTTTTGCTACTATTTCTCAGATTTTGATGACCAAAGCTTATGAGCTTACAAAAGCAGGTATCGTAGGGACTATCTCATACTCTAATATTATATTTGCTGTTATTATTGGTGTGATGCTTGGAGACCCTATACCTGATATTTGGACTTTTTTGGGTATACTTTTGGTTATTATTGCAGGGTTATTAGTGGCTCTACCTAAGGCAAAATAGATAGTAATCAGGAGAAAAAATGAGGGTTGGGGATACTTTTCTTTTTGGTTATGGGAGTCATGGACATTTTATTGCTTATGGTCTCAAAGCTGAAAAGTGCCAACTTACAATTATAGAATCTAATAAAAATAGTTATCAACTAGCCAAAAATCAAGGCTACAAAGATGTATTACTTATAGATGTTACAAGTGATACCCAACTCTCTAGGCTCTCTATCAAGCAAGATGATATAATTATCTGTGTTATGGAAGATGAACACCTAAATGTATTTTTAACACTTTCTCTAAGGGCTCTTTATCCCTCTTGTACTATTTATGCTATCTCTAACTCTATTGATACAAGCCAAAAGCTCAAAATGGCAGGAGCTAATAGGGTTATTGATTTGTATGAAGTGAGTGCCAAACGAATCTCTAACTTACTCAAAAAACCTATAGCTACAAAGCTTTTAGATAGCTTTTTGTCTCATCCTCATGGTATTAGTTTCAAAGAGATTACTCTGCCTAAACATTCTCTTTTGATAGGACGATTGGCTGATACTATAGAGTATAAGTTATATGGAGTGCTTCTTGTGGGGGTTGTAGTATTTGCCACAGGGGAGTTTGCGTTTGTAACCCATGGTATTGTTGCTCCATTACAAAGAGATGATATACTTGTTTGTATAGGTGATGCAGAGGATTTGGAGCAGTTTGAAGAGAAAATATTAAAAAAAGAGGAGATAGAATGAGATTAGCAATTATTGGAGCAGGAAAATGGGGAGAGGCACTCTATCATGCCTATAGTAAAAACAATGATGTAGTAATATCTTCAAGAACGCCTCGTGATATAGAAAATTTTGTAAGCCTAAAAGAGGCTATGAGTAGAGAATATATTATTATGGCAATCCCTGCTCAAAGTGTGCGAGAATGGCTCAAAGAACATTATGAAGAGAAAGGGCAAAAGATACTTGTGGCTGCAAAAGGAATTGAGACAAGTACAGGAGCATTTTTGAATGATATTTATGGAGCACTTTTACCTTGTGATAGATTAGCCTATATATCAGGTCCCTCTTTTGCTACAGAGGTGAAAGAGTCTTTGCCTACAGCTTTGATTATTAGCTCAACCAATCTGGAATTAGCTCAATATTTTGCAGATGGACTCCCCTCATTTATCAAAGGCTATATTGATGATGATGTGATTGGTGCAGAGGTTTCAGGAGCATACAAAAATGTTATAGCTATAGCAGGTGGTGTAACAGATGGATTGGGATTAGGCAATAATGCACGGGCTGCTCTTATCTCTAGGGGACTTGTAGAGATGAGCCGTTTTGGTCAACACTATGGAGCAAGAGCAGAGACATTTTTGTCATTAGGTGGTGCAGGAGATCTTTTTTTGACAGCAAGTTCAAAACTCTCACGAAACTACCGTGTTGGTTTAGGCTTGGCAGAAGGCAAAAATATAGAGAGTATTCTCTTAGAGTTAGGAGAAGTTTCAGAGGGGATTCCTACAAGTAAAGCTCTATATACTATAGCTCAAAAAGAAAATCTCTATCTTCCTATAGCCCAAGAAGTTTATAAGATGATAGAAGAGAAGAAAAATCCAGTAGAGAGTCTGAAAGATTTATTAGGGATAAAATAATCAAATCCTATACCAAACTTAGCTAAAATATCACCCATATTTAAAACAAAGTAGTTTGATGATGAAAGTAGTGACAGGTGTAGTAGGAAATGATATTCATGTAGTTGCCAATAGATTGATTGATATATCCCTCCAAGAGAGAGGATTTGAGGTCTTTAACTTAGGGGTAAATACCTATCTTGAAGAGTTTATGGATGCTGTTATTGAGACTGATGCGGATGTGTTGCTTATCTCTTCACTCAATGGTGAAGCCGAGGGATGGTGCCGTGATTTGCGTATTCTTAAAGATCAGTATGACTTTAGAGATGTTGTCTTTATGATAGGTGGAAACCTTGTAGTAGGTGAGGTAACAGCCCAAGAGATAGTCCCTCGATTTAAAGGATATGGATTTGACCTTGTCTTTCATCAAGTAGACCTCAATGAGGGACTTGACCAACTAGAACTACTTTTAAAGGAAAAAAAATGAGTCTACTACAAAGAGAACGAGAGATTATAGTTCGTAATGAGTATATAGACCGTTTTGATTTTGATGAGGTCAAAGAGTTTATCACAGGAGCGAGTAAAGACCTTTTTATCTCACATAGATTCAAACACTCCAACGAGATGCTTGTCCAGCCTCGTGGAGGGTTTCCTACTTATGATAAGGTATTTCAACTCTATAAAGAGTTTAAAGAGGCTAATGTAGATGTGCTACCACTTACTATAGACTCTAACACACGACTCAATGACTACGCAACAGCCAAAAAGATGTTAGCTCTCTCAGAAGAGCATGATACAGATATGCTCAATGGTTATCCTTTGGTAAATCATGGCTACCGAACAACACGCAAGATGATTACACACTATAATACCCCTGTAAGTTTGCGTCATGGAACACCTGATGCTAGGCTTTTGGTAGAGATGGCATTAGCTTCTGGTATATTTGAGATAGAGGGAGGTCCAATTACCTATCTTTTGCCATACTCCAAAAACTTTCCTATGGATAAGGCATTTTTGTATTGGAAATATGTAGAGCGAGTCTGTGCCTCTTATTCCAAACTCAATGAGCCTATCAATCGTGAATCTTTTGGACCTCTCTCTGCTACGCTTCAGCCTCCTGCTATTGTGCTTGTGATACAAATTTTAGAGATGCTACTTTCGCTAGAAGAGGGGGTAAAATCTTTTTCGGTAAGTTTCTCTCAGACGGGCTCTATGACCCAAGATATTGTCTCTTCAAATGTTATCAAAAAACTCTCTCGTCATTATGCAGATAAGTTTGGACATACAGATGCCTCAATTAACCTAGTATACCACCAATGGATGGGAGCTTTTCCTTATAATAGAGAGTATTCAGATTCACTTATCAACACTTCTACTGTGATTGCTGCCATGGTTGGAGCAGATAAAATTATTACAAAAACTCGTAATGAGGCATTTGGTATCCCAACCAAAGAGGCAAATGCCCTAGCTGTAGCAAATGTAAAGTATACGCTAGGAATGCTCAAAGGTCTTCCAAAAGTAAGTGATGAAGAGGAAGAAGAGAACCTCACAAGAGAAGTGCATGAAATATTAGAAGCAGTCTTTAATGATGGTGCAGATACGATGTGGAGACAGGTATTTAACTCTATTAAAAAAGGGTATATAGATATACCATTCTCTCCACATATTATTAATGCAAATCAAGTTATTACTATTCGAGACAAACAGAGCAATATCCGTATACTCAAAAAAGGAAATCTTCCTCTCTCTGATAAAAGTTTTGCTTATGAGAAATCTAAGATAAATCTTCCAGAGGGTTCTAGGGTTGTGGATAAAATTATACAAGATATAGGAATTATGCTCTAAAATGATACAATAAGAAAAAATAATAATTATAGAAGGAATATAGAATGGGTAGAGCGTTTGAATATCGTAAAGCAGCAAAAATGAAACGATGGGGAACAATGTCAAGAATTTTCCCAAAATTAGGGAAGATTATCACAATGGCAGCCAAAGATGGTGGTGATGACCCAGAGATGAATCCCAAGCTTCGTACAGCTATTCTCAATGCTAAAGCACAGAATATGCCAAAAGACAATATTGAAGCAGCTATCAAAAGAGCCACAGGCAAAGATGCATCAGACATCAAAGAGACAAGTTATGAAGCCAAAGGACCTCACGGCGTACTGCTCTTTATAGACTGTGCTACAGATAACAATACACGCACCGTAGCCAATGTCAAGGCGATACTAAGCCGTAATGGTGGAGAGGTGCTAAAGAATGGCTCTTTAGACTTTATGTTTACACGCAAAGCGGTTTTTATTTTTGATAAAACAGAAGATATGGATAGCGAAGAGCTAGAGCTAGAGCTTATAGATGCAGGTCTCGAAGAGCTAGAAGAGAATGAAGAGGAGATAGAGGACTCTCAAGGTGAGGTAAAAACAGTGATTACCATCTATGGAAGCTTTGAAAGTTTTGGAACACTCACACATGCCTTAGAAGAGATGAAAATAGAGATAACAAAAGCCGAACTCCAACGCATCCCTAACTCTCCACTAGAGTTTACAGAAGAGCAGATAGAGGAGGCAGAGATTCTTATTGATAAACTAGAAGATGATGAAGATGTACAGGCTGTTTATACAAATATAGACTAAAAAATATAGAGGGTGGATTTTCATCCACCTAACTTACTCTTTATCACACTTTTCCCCACCATCTATGTCGCAATATTGTCTTTTTAGAAATATTTTTAAGATAACATCTTTGGTAAGCATAGCAAAGGCTATAACCCAAGTAATATCCATCAGCGTATTAGGTGGATAGTCAAAGAGATAATAGAGTACAGGTATACCTAAAAACAGCATAAGTTTTGTAAATATAAGAAATTTTTCTTTGTTTGTGTATGTCATAATATTCCTTATGAATTATTTTTAATGAAGTTTTTATTTTATCCTTTTGATTATTACTTTTGGTTAAAAAAAAGATAAATACAAATTTAAGCCATTCACGGTAGGGGTGTCGGAAGAGTTTGAAATAGATAAATAAAGAGCATTTTTTATTAGCATATCATTGAGTATAGTAAAATATGCTATAATAATTTATAAGCCTAAGGTAAGGAGGTACTATATTATGAATATAACAAATAACATCTATCTATATGAGCAACAGAATATAGCAAATGAACTTTTTAATTCTGTCACAAAAAGTATTAAAAAAGCTATCTCTTCTTATCACGAAGAGCTTCTTTTAAAAGAGATTGAGACAAGAACATTTATACTATTAAGTAATATCTATAGTGCCACGGCAGAAGTAATATCATTTAGAGATATGTTGGAGTGTTATTATATTAATGACCCTATAGTAGATGAAAAAATATTAAATTCATTTTTTTATTACTTTGAAGAAAAAAAAGATAATATTGAAAATCTCTTAGATAATGAGGAGTATAAAAAATTACCAGAGTTTACATGCGATAAACTTCAAAATGCTTTGGAGAATTTATACTCTGAATTAGTCAATGTCTCATTTGATATGTCTTTAAAAATAGGAGAATCATATATTGGAAGTGAGAGCCACTACAACCTTCTTCAAAAAGCTTGAAACTTTAGTTGAAAAAGATATTATTTCTTATGCACAATATAGACATCTAAGGTGTATCTATAAGAAAGATTCTCTTAATCATAAAATAAGACCACACAAGATACATTGCGATAAAAATAGTAATATTGTATCTCTATCTATCCCCAATACCCATAATTGTGAGGAAGTTCAAGATTCTGCATTTGCATAAAATATAAACTATCGTAGATTTTATGCAATTGTGGAACAAGAGAAAATAACACTACTGAGTTGGTGAATAGAGTCAGCCTCCTAGCTTTCCATACTCAAATAGTCTCTCTCCACTTGCATCTGTGATGTGTGTGACTCGTCCTAGATTATAGAGTGTGGGATTTTTAAGGTAGCGACTGACACCTATATTTAATAAATCTAAAACCAAACAACAACGCAATGATGCTATAATCAATGCCGTTGAAGATGCTTATATGAAGAGAAAAATAGCAAAATATTTAGAACTAAGTAATTCTGCTATTTCTAAAATTGTTTTAGAGAGTTATAAAAGTGG
>Ga0193965_1000328_pt1 | contig 15941 bp, 12 predicted proteins | sample FB_8_MG_FD_140330 | JGI IMG/M metagenome (GOLD analysis project Ga0193965, IMG submission 140330) | Microbial mat bacterial communities from the Broadkill River, Lewes, Delaware, United States - FB_8_MG | ecosystem: Environmental > Aquatic > Freshwater > River > Microbial mats | place: USA... | reverse complement strand
AATTTTTTATAGTAATTTTTTTGCTTATATAGAGTATATTTAAGCTCTCTAGATAAGTTAAGCCCTCATCTTTAGGGGGTAATCTAATTTAATGTTTTATGGTTTAGAACAAAAGTGAATAGATGTATAAATCATTTATTTTTAATATTGTATCATTAAGTAACATGTTTATTATGGATTTTGAAGAGATAATTTGAGAAATAATCAATAAAATATGTTTTAATAGGAGATGATTTGTACTATCGTGTAAAATGTTTACAGTGTATCCTGTTTTGAAAGTATATTTGTAACGTAATAATTATAATTATTAGAGTATTAGTTAAGTTTTTCTTATTATAAGTGATAATTGTGTTGTGTAATCCTGATATATTTCTAAAAAATAGCCATTTCTTAAAATAAAATAATCTGTTACTATTGTGATGGTGTGTATTTTTGAAACATGATAATTGTTGAGCTAATTTATTAAAGAGGAAGGGGGAAAGGGTAGTATAGAAACTTCCCTTGTGTATAAGTAGAATGAAGATTACTTAGTTTCCTCCACTACCATTTGGGCTAGATTTACTTGCATCAAATCCAATAGTAACGCCACTTTTGTTTACAAGATCTCTAGCATCTTCAATATCATCATCTTCATCATCGTCTAGAGGTCTTACAGTACTATGAATAATTATTTTGTCACCATAGTCTACAGCTTCAAAAAAATGTTTCATACAAAACTCTTGATTCATACGACATTCTAAAACTCTTGCTTTATTATACATATCTTCTCTTGTATCAAATGTCATAACTTTATCTAAGCCACTTTTGACAAAACAACCACACTCTTTTTCTATTTCTATTGTATACATTATATTTCCTTTTTATGTTAATGTTAGTTTTATTTTTCTAGAACTCTTTAATTACTTTAAAGTCTCCAGATTCATATGAATAAACTTTTCCAGCTTCTTTATCTATGATAATAGGTCGTATCCACTCATTGAGAATAAACTCTTTTGCAACAGAGCGCTCAACTGCTTTTCCAACTTTTTCTAGAGGTGCTTCCATATATGTAAGAAGTCTTACCGGTTCATGATATGCTTCGCCCTCTAGAAGAACAGACTGGGTTGGAAGACCAATTTTAAGGTCACTATAGTTGCCGTTAAAAACACCAATTTTTGAAACAACATTATGATATACCTTAGAACCAGCACCATAGACAGCATTATCTACAGTAGCAAAATAATGTTCTAAGTTGATCCATTCTCCAACAACGAGTGGACCATTAAAAATTCGTGTAAGTATATCAGCATTTTCATTATCAAGTTTTGAATCATATGAATGCATAAAAAGTCTATTTCTAAAAGGCATATGTTTAATAGACTTTCTTGGACCTGCAAAAACACCCATTACACCTGCTAGCCCCCATTCAGGTCTAGTTTCTGACCAGTCCATAGACTTGATCATGATATCATTTTGAGTTTTTGTGTATGGAAGTTGGGTTGCCCTTTCATACCTTGAGATACTTGAAGCTTTTTCAAAATCTTTCATTACCACAGAAAACTTTTTCATCTCATCTTGAGTTAAAATATCTGTGTCATAAAACTCTATGTCATCTGTTGTAGTGATGTGTAATGCAGGTATAAATCTTACATCATCAGGAATAATAATTCCTTTTTTCGCAATTTCATCTCTTACATCTTGAGAGTTTGCAATCATACAAAGTGCCCTGTTATTTGGAAGACTACTCTTACCACCACATGCACCACAATCTAGTGCTGATTCAAATGGATTATTGTCTGAAGCACTTACATGTCCAGATAAGATTACAAATTCAGGAAAATTATCGACTTGTCCTATCATTGTCAAGAAACTGTACAAATACTCTACTTTTTCTTCAAGTGTAAATCCAACTTTAGCAAGTTTTTGTTTTTGAAAATTATAGTCTTCTGGTGATATATTGTAGTTATGCTTGAGTTTTTCTAATAACTCTAAGGATATATCTACTGTTAAATCATTTCCGATAATAAGATGATCTCTAATTGCTTGTATCTCTTCTTGAGAATAATTATGTGTAGAATTAGCTACTAAAGCTTCATGAATAACATGTATATGTAATTTGTTTACATATCTCTCAATCTCTTCATCTGATAATTTATCTAATGTGTAGGTAGTTTTGGGTTTCTCAGCTTTAAAATTTGCAAAAAACTTTTTAGTTTTTTGTGGTGCAAATGTTTTGCCAAAAAGATTGATTCCAAAGAGCCAACCTATAGCTTCTACCATAATATAGGGAGTATAAGGATTATTCTTTAAATCACTTATAACTTTTTTAGTTGTTTTATTAAGAACTTTTTTAGATTTATACTCATTATCAGATTCTTTTGCTATTTCAAACACTATATTTCCGGGTTTAACTACTGCTGGACATAAAAACTGTTCATTAGTTTTATCGAATTCAACAAAAGATATGGGAAAGCCTAAAAATCCACCAGCACCATAAGTTGTATAGTTACCAGTACTCTCAATTGCTCTTCTTGTGGTTTCAGACCTAACATCTAGACACATTGTAACTGAAGCTAAAGCTCTCTTTGTCTCTGTTTCATCGTTGAGTTTTATTTCGTTTATAAATGAATGAATATAAGTATCTTCAAGGGACTTCATCCAAATATAACCCTCCTCTTCACGAAGCACTGCCATAATCTTTGCAAGCTCTACTAATGGTATGTCGGTATTTTTCAGTATATCATTTGAGAGATGAACTTGTTTTGCATCTAGTTGAAGTTCCTCTTGTACATACCTTTCTAAGATGTCATCATAGTTTTTAGATTCTTCCATGGCGTCTATATATTTTCCAGGTAGATTATGTTTAAATTTAAGCATTTTGAGTACAACATAAGCGCCATTTTCAAGTGCATACTTATGTAACAAGTCAAAATTATTAATTTTTCTATGTTCTAAGTATGTTACTTCATAGTATAGCCTAATAGCTAAATAGTCCATAAGAGATGATGGATATTTTTGTTGTGAAAAATAATCAGGATCTTCCGAACGATACTTAATAAATCCAGCCCAACCATGTAGCTTAAGTAAATGAGTTAGTAAGTATCTTTCTTTGTTCATAACATGTAGCTTGTCTAATGCTTCTTTAACAAATCTTTCAGAGTCATAAGGGTAATCAAAATCTTCATAGAGTTTAAATGTCTCAAACATCCCTAATTCTCTGTTTTGCATCACTAGAGTAGTTTGATCTTCATCTAAGTAACGAGTAATGTACTCTATTATACTTTTTTCAATAACCTCTTTGTCATCACGATGAAATAGAATGTCATTGATTTCATAAAGTGTCATATGTTTAGTTATTTGTTTTAACCATCTATCTTTATTATGATATGAAAATTCATTATCTAGATATGAGAGTAACTCTTCATCAATTGCATGCTCTTTGGAGTCTGCTTGTTTTCTGAATTGATTCCATTGAGGATTTACTTCTAACAAACATTTCATAGCCAAGTCATAATACTCAGCTAATCCATCAACTTCCAAAACCTCTTTTAAATTTTCCTCTAATATTGAGTGTGAGATTTTCCCCTCATTATAAAAATTTAAATAATAAGAGGGGTCCATATAGACTTTTCCACCATAGATTTTTTTCGCTTTATTAAGCCCATCTTTAAAACCAAGATGTTCAAAACCTTTTAATGGATTGTGGTGAATAAATGAACCAATAGGCCAATAGTGCGGTATATTACCTTTAATGGCGTTTAGTTTTTCTATAATACCCATAGATAGATCTCCTTAAGACCGTATATACTTAATAAAGCAAGTAATATTACTATAGTTAGATGAGTGATTTTTTCCTTAGGATTTAAATCAACATAATGAATATTAGGATTAGTTTTTCCAAAGATCGATTTTTCTAATACTTTCATAGAGATTAAAAAGTTTCCAAGGTATATACTGATAACTACGATGTACCATAATAAATCAGCCTTAGTATTGAAAATATATGTTAAAAAAAACAGAGAGTTTGGTAACGGCGGGTAAAGACCTATACTAATTAAATAAACAGTAATATGAATTCCAACTAATGGAGTGGCAAGTGTAATACCTCTAACATAAAGATAGTTGGCACTTCCATAGTGTTTTTCATAAAAATCCGCAATTGAATATAAACCAATTAAAGAAACTAGTAAGGACAAGCTATAAAATGCACCCTGTTCCTCAAAAAGAAGAAAAAATGGAGCATTAATATAAATAAAATAATAAGCTAATTTGTAAAAGTTTGTAGTCTGAGTTGCTCGAAATACAGAGTACATTGCACTAATAAACGATATGATTACTATTGCTTCAGAGTGTTGATTGTGTATGAAAAAAGATAAAACAATCGCAGAGAAAAGCATAAATGCACTTAGTAGAAATATTGACTTACTACTGAATTTATCACTTTTTTCTAAAAAAATATAGTATGGTAAGCCAGAGACCAATAAAAGAAATAAAATATTAGCAATCATAATTTACCTTTTTTAGAATTTTTAAACATATCAAAATAGTATCCTTCTCTAACTAAGAATCTATAATATTGCCATTTTGTTTCATTTGGTTTTTTGTCTGAAGTACTAGAGTCAATAGAAGCTTTTCTATAGATAAATAACCATCCTATGATCATAATAAATGTTATAACTAGTAATGCAGTAAGCAAAGTTACATTTAGTGTTGCAGCTTCATAAAAAAGTAATGCGTCGTTTCCATATAAAAAATGTTCTAATGTTAGTCCAAGATACTCATACATAAATAGTATAAGAACAAAAGAGCCAACTACGCTTAGGATAACTTTTATGGATTCAGTTTTAGAAACTTTAAAAAAAGATACGAAAAGTTGAGTTCCAGTTAGCCATGCAAATGCTAAAATAATTATAGCTGCATTGAATTCGAAAAACTCTGGAGCAAGCAGAAGTTTTGCTGCAATAAATGTCAGAGCAGGAACGATAGTAAAGAGGGCTATAAGTTTTAATGTTTTATTACTTTTATATTTTCTATCTTCATTTGAGAATGTTTTATTTGATAGACGCTCTGGAATATTTGGATCTTTTCTTGCATGATTAATAACACTTCCTGATTCCAAGAAAAGTGAAGCTTTGAAAATTCCGTGAACAATAAGGTGGTATACTGCAAGTGAGAATGCACCTAATCCAACTTCCATTATCATGTAACCCATTTGACCAACAGTTGAATAACCAAGTGAACGTTTAATATCAGAAACTACAAGCATTAACATTGATGCAAATATTGCAGTAACAAGACCAATTACAAACGCGATGTTAAGTACAGCAGGTGTAAGGATAAGTAAATAAGCCATTTTGTTTAATAGTATTCCACCTACATTGACTACACCAGCATGCATTAAGGCTGATACTGGAGTTGGTGCTTCAGATGTGTAAGGTAACCAAATATGAAATGGTACAATAGCAGACTTCATCATAGCCGCAAGTAAGTAGAGTAAACCCACTGCAAATATCATTGGGTCATCAATTGAACTTTGAGACATAACTAACCATTGCTCTTTAAGTACTACTAAGTCAAAACTTCCAAATGTCTGGTATGTTAAAATAACTGCAAGTAGAAATACGAAATCAGCACTTTTATGAATATACATAGTCCATCTTGCATTTTTTACGGCAGTTTTAGAACCGACATTAAATGATACTAGAAGATATAAACCAACGCTCATTAATTGCCAAGCTAAAGCAAGTACAATCAGGTTGTTACTCATTACAAGTAGATAGATTGATGCGAATATGAAATTTAAGAGAATAAAAAATCTTCTATAACCTGCTTCATCCCACATATACTTAGTCGCATATTTACGGACAACTAAACCTAGAATTGCAACATATGGAACTAAAATGGCAGACAGCTCATTATAAATCAATAGTCCATCAAAACCTATGATTGTTGCGTCATAATGTATAACATAATAACTTCCACAGAGTGAAAGCAAAGCTATCATACTTGATAATATGATACTCACTTTTGGAATGAGCTCTTTTTTTCTAACAAATGCGAGAATAAATGCTATGACAATTGGAATGCCCGGTATAAGCAATATGACTTTTTCCACTAAAACTCCTAATAATCCAGTGTAGAATCTACTATTTTTTATTTATATGGTATATACTTGTATATCTTTTAAGAAAGATTGTGAAGAAAATAGAAAATCTTGTACTCAATCTTTCTTATAATAAATAGTAGAGGTTTTTATAGACTAAATTTTAATTTATTAACTTGCAGGTGTGTCAATTGTATTAAATGCTTCTATATCAACACCGTACGAAACTTCCTTAGTCGAAGTAAGTGTAAGCGCATCATAATCTTTTTCACCAGTTCTAATACGTTCAACTTCCAATACAGGGGTGATCCACATTTTACCAGAACCATGTTCAATATCTTGTGCATTAGCACGAATAGCTTCCATAGCTTTTTCTTTATAAGAGTTATTTGCCACTAGAACGATAATCATTTTTTTTTCAACTAAAACACTGTCTGTGCTTTCTAAACAACCTTTACCCATTACATCACTTATTGTAACGCCCTGAATATCTTCATCTTGTAAACCTTGTAGTACATCATCTAACGCAGAAGGGTTTAATATAGCATTTATCTGAAACATTGGTATCCTTTTTCTTTATAATATCATATTATGACTGCTAGAAGTCATTGTGTGAAAGGAATTTTTAACATTATTATTTTTAAGTTAGGTTAAGCATGAAAGAAGTGTAGTATTTCTAAAGAAAAAATTTAGGTAGTAAAAAATTATAATATTTAAGTGATAAAAGTATCGCTATCATAGTCTAGTACACTAAATACTTCTAGTTTAATTTAGGTTGATTTTACGTAGAATCTAGAATTAAATTGTCTAAAGTAATGTGTGGCTATTTTGACTTGTTTCTTTTTGTAACTATGTTTTTGAAAAATTTAAAGAATATAGAAGTGATTTAGGTTTCAAAACATAAAAGAAAATAATGATTTTTATTAGTTTGTTTAGTAATAATTTCTTAGAATACAAAACATTGTATTTTGATTAAATTTGACTTGTAAGTTGACTACAGTATGTTAGGTCAATAAATGTAAAGACATTGAATCACTGATAAAGTAAGCCCAAGGTGTAAATCAACTTATCATTTGTTTGTATATTTTTATTAGCAATTAAAAATTTTATAAAAAGATTTTATATGTTTGATTAAAGAAAAGTCAAAGTTTTTTTAAGTAAACTGCCTTTCGAAAAACATATAATGTAGTGGTTTAGAATTGTATTATTATGATTGCAACTAAACTTATTTTAAAGATCGTGTAAATGAACCTTTAAAAGCTATATCGCTAATTATCAGTAATGATAACTGATTATAATTATCATTACTGATATCTATGTTTAAGTCATCATAGGAGAAAAAATGTATTATGTAGCAAAAGTTGATGCCGACATGTGTTCTGAATACAAGTGTAATACTTGTACATTATATTGTCCAGAAGCGAATACGCTTATGTTCGATAAAGATGGAAACACGTCTTGGGTTGATGTGGATAGATGTAAAGGTTGTGCACTTTGTGTTTACGTGTGTACTGACATGTTAAATCGTAACTGTATTACGATGGAGATGCCTCAAGCATCTGGAGAATAAGTCTAAATTTAGATTTAATTCAAATTTTATAGTATAAAAAAATTTATAGGAGAATTTATGGCAAATCAAGGTCCTGCTTATTACTCACCATATCCTGCGGCTACGTACGAAGGTGTTATAACACCACCAGAAGGTAAAGCGCTTTTATTAGAAGATGTGGTTGACGAAGAAATAGCAATGAGAGAAATTGCAAAACAAATGTTAACAAAAGAAAATGCAACTATTTTCCCAGGTCCACAAGTACTTTACGGGTGGAATGAAGAATCAAAGCAAAAAGCTAAACTTATCAAAGAGATGGCAGACGTTTTAAATGCTAAGATGATTCCAATGTATGACTACAGACCAAAATATCCAAAAATTGACGCTGAGGTGGAGATTAATCCAAATCATCCAAACTTAACAATTTGGCATAATAATATTAAAGCAGCAATTTTTGTTGGTGTTCATTGTCACTATGCAAATGTTGCATTAAAGATTGTGAGAGCTGAAACAGATTGTTGGACAGTTGGTATGTGTTCTTTATCTGGACACGAAGATGCAATGGCTACACTTAGAGATCAGCATGCTTCTGACATAGAAAAGTTCATTGCAATAGCTAAAGAAGTTAAAAAAGAACTAGGATTATAAAATGAGTAAAAGAAGTGATATGACAAAAACGCATAACTGGTCTGGACAGAAATTAGTTTCTACAGATCATTTGCTTTTCGAAGCTCCAAGAACTAAGCACTTTATGACTGGTTCTGAAGTATTAAAAGAAGCGGTTAAGAGATGTACAGTTGATGCATCAGTATCTTACCCTATTACACCACAATCTGAAGCAGCTCACCTTATTGGTGAATTATGGGCAGAAGGTTATGTAGGTACTTACTTTAGAGGTGAAAATGAGTTTGGTGTAATGTCTGAAGTTGCAGGTTGTGCGATGGCTGGTGCTAGAACAATCACTACAACATCAGGTCCAGGTACACTAAGAGCAATGGAAAACTTTGCTATGTGGTCTGGTACAAGAGCTCCAATGCAACTTATACTTATGGCTCGTGGTATTAACTCACCATTAACTATTCAACCAGATAACTTAGAAGTACAATACTTACTAGAAACTGGTATGATGATTTGGTATGCTGAAAATGTTCAAGAATTATTTGACATGTCAATTGCAGCATTTACAGTTGCTGAGCAGCCTGATGTTCACGTACCAATTGTTACAGTTGTTGATGGATTCTTTGTATCTCATACTCGTGAGGCAGTTATGCTTCCAGAAGATGATATCGCATTACATCCATACAACCCATATAGAGCTCCATTACCTCCAATTGATTCTGAGATGCCTCCGGGACGTTTCTTAAGAGATCCATTCGTAATGAAGTCTAACTACATTTCGTATGCAACACATGCTTCTTGGCAGTTTGAAATACGTTCAGCTGTAGAGCGTTCACGTCCTTATGCTGAGCATTACCTAAAAGGTCTTGTTCATGTTACTGGTGCTGAAGATGCTGAAGTTGCATTTATCGCTTGTGGTACTGCATCAAATCAAGCAAAAGAAGCAGAGAGAGAATTAAATAAACTGGGTGTAAAAACGAAAGTTATTAAATTAAGAACTATTAGACCATTCCCAGAAAAAGAATTGCTTGCAGCTTTAGAAGGTGTTAAGCATGCTTTCATTCCTGAATTCAACGTAGTTGGTTGGTTAGCAAATGAGGTAAGACATCACCTATATGGAAAATGTGATACTAATATTGTTAGTGGACCAAAAGTTGGTGGTGGTATGAGTATGCCAGCCGAAGCGATCATTCATGAAGTAATGGATGTAGTTAACCCTGGAAAAGGAGCATAATATGTCATTTGATAAATATAGAATTAATCCAGAATTTAGAGACATCATGCCTCAAGAGATCATCGATCTTGAAGAGAAAGCAACATGGTCTCAAAACCAAAATAAACCACGTGGTATTAAAGAGCTTCCAGAAACAAAAGAGTTACTAGAAGAGCATTCATTATGTGCTGGTTGTCCAGAAGCTGCGGCCTTAAGATATGTACTATCTGCATTGCCTAAGCCTGAAGATACAATCGTTGTGAATTCAACAGGTTGTACATCTTTAATGTTCCCACACATTGCACTTCATACTGTGCACTCACTATTTGGTAACCAAAATGCTGTTGCATCTGGTATCAAAAGAGTTTTAGACTGGAGATTTCCAGATACAGTGAAAGATGTTGTTGTTTTAGCTGGTGATGGTGCTACAGTTGATATTGGTTTAGATTATACACTTCAGTCATTCTTTAGACAAGAAAATATCACTACAATCTGTTTTGATAATGAAGTTTATGCAAATACTGGTGGACAAGAATCAGGTGCTACGGCAAAAGGTCAAGTTTTCAAAATGGCACCTACAGGTAAAAAGTTTGATAAGGTTCCAATGTGGGAACTTGCTACAACTTCTGGTTGTCACTATTCTGTTAACATGACAGCTTCTGCACCTAAAGCAGTTGCAAAAGCAGTTAGAGAAGCAGTATTGGTTGCTAGAGAAATTGGACCAACATTTTTAAATATTTATACACCTTGTATTCTTGAGATTGGACTAAGTGCGAATGAAGGACTTGGAGAAATGAAAGATCAAGATAAAGGTAGATTTGCAGCTTACAAACATGTTTCACCAGAAGCAGAAGCATTCTTGGCAAAATGTAAAGAGGAAGGACGTTTATAATGGCAAAAGATTCAATTAAAGTAAGACTTCCTGGTTTAGGTGGTCAAGGGGCAGTTACTGCAGCACATATTGCTGCAACTGCAGCAGATACAGAAGGTTACTATGCGGTTTCAAATCCATTCTTTGGTGCTGAAAAACGTATGGCTCCATCTGAGAGTTATGTAAGAATTGGGACAGTGCCTATTTATGATAGAGGTGAAGTAATTTATCCTGATATCGTTATGATTTTTCACCCACAAGTTATCACTATGGGTAAATCATATACTATGCCTTTTTATGCTGGTATTAAAGAAAACGGTCTTGTTATTATTAACTCTGATAGAGATCTTTTAAATGAAGCAGATAAAAAAACTTTAGCTGATTTAAATGTAAAAGTTCTTACAAAAGATTTTACTCAATTTGCTATAGATAAAGCTGGTACTGAACTTGCAACAAATATGGCAATGTTAGGTGCACTGTTTGGTGCTTTAGGTACTGTTAGTAAACCTGCAATTGAGGAAGGTATTAAAGATAGATTCCTTAAAAAATACACAGCTTCTGGTGGTACAGCTACACTTGACTCTGTTATTGAGAAAAAATTTAAGAAAAAACAAGAGCTTATTCAAAAAAATCTTGATACTGCATCTGCAGCATTTGATTTAACTGCTGCATGGGCAAAAGAAGTTGGATTTGAACAAATTTTAGAAGATCCAAAAAAATAATTTTAATGTAACTACTGTCATTAAACACAGTAGTTACAATCTACATGTTACAATACTTCAGAACTTCGTTCTATATTAATTTAATCTCATATTAAAGGCTTACCCATCATACATTCATTTATAATAACAGGATTTCTAGGTGTTGGTAAAACTACAATGCTTACAAATACTGTTAAAAAACATTTTGGCGATAAAAATATAGCTATAGTTGTCAACGAATTTGGCGATGTAGGAGTTGATAGTAAAATACTTACTAATGTTCATAGTGAAGTTCTTGAGATTTCAGAAGGGTGTATATGTTGTAAGTTAGCTCAAGAGTTTGAAAGTGGCGTTACAGAAATTATTAATAAGTATAATCCAGAAATTATATTTGTAGAGACATCTGGTGCATCTGAACCTTTTCCAATATTTCTATCTTTACAAAACCTTGGTGTCTCTGTTGAAGGGATTATTTGTGTTACAGATGCGAAAAATTTTGATTCTTATAAAGATAATTCAACAGCAAAGTATCAATTAGGTGGTTCTAATATCATTGTATTAAATAAGGTTGATTTAGTAACAAATGAAGAACTAGAAAGTGTAACAAAAGAGATTACTGCTATAAAAGAGCAATATAATATAAAAAATAACCTTACTGGAAAAACAATATTTAATAACTATATGGTTCATCATGCTGAACAAGGAATTGTTGAGAAGCAAGTGTTTGAAGGTGTCTATAAAGTCGACGAGATTGTTGGTTTAGCAAAAGATTATAAACATCATGATCATACTGGAAAAGACTCCATAACACAAAAAGTAGCATATTTAAAAGAGGGCATAGAGTTTAAAGATGTAGACGCAGTACTAAATTCTTTACCTAAAAGTATATATAGAGTAAAAGGTGTTGTTAAAACAACAGATGTTCCTCAAGCTATTTTTATCAATTATTCATTTGGTGATGCTTCATATGAAGAACTCAATGATTACAACGAGCAATCTATTTTGATATTTATTGGTGAGGCAATAGATAATGATGTTAATGAACTGGGAAAGAAATTTAATTTTTTAAATATACCTCAATTTAGAATAAATAAGTAGTTCAAGAAAGTATTTAAAATAAGTTACTAAGAGTACTTTTAACGCTATAAAAGTCTTAAGTAACTCTTAGATTATAGATTTCAAGATAGCGTCAAATACTCCTGTAAATTCATCCTCAGTCATTTCGCATTAGTGTCAATGGCAAGAGGCACTAATAATCTGATAATTGACCCTTCATTTTGAAAGGTACCTATCACTTCAGTTCTGTCTTTAATCTCTATAGTATATTAGTAGAGTGTACTATTTTCAAGTCTATTTCTTTTTTTTCCAAAAACTACCTAAAATCATCAAAAGACTCGAAAAAAGACACAAAATGGGTTGCATATCTTTTTCTCAATCCTTAGTAATATAGTGAGGTGTTTGGTTTGTGGAGATTGCCTTCCCGGTTATGATGTTTAGCGAGGAGAAATTTTCAGATCAAGATGAGTAATAAAATTACAATTTTAACTATGTTAAATTTGCGACCAAAATTCATAAAAATCACACAGACTCCGGTTAATAGACCGGTGCATTAAGAAAAATATAGACATAAGTTTAGGTAGTAAAAATCTCTGTAAGTATTGTAAATAAGGGGATTGTAAAGAAAAAATGGTGGACCCTCTGAGATTCGAACTCTGGGAGGTGTGACCCTAGCCGGTTTTCAAGACAATCTTTAGAAAGGCTTAAATGTATAGGAAGCCGATGGAGGCGGTCTATTTGATTATTTAAGCAAGTCTAAAATGCGACTAGTATTTGTCTTATAAAGTCGAAAGTGCTTCGAAAGTTATTGGGAGGGACTGAGGCAATTTTATTTAAATTTTCTTATGGAAGAAAGTACCAAATATTACAGTATAAAAGAAACTAAGAAATTTTTTACCATCTTAAAAAATCTAATATAGGTTTAACAACAAATAGAACTATCACAAACTTAATTTAACAATAAGCTCTAATGCATTAAAATAAGAAAATTTTATAAATAAAGGAGCAAATATGAAGTTTTTAAGCTCATTAAGTATAACGTTATTAACTTCATCTTTATTGCTATTTACTGCATGTAGCGATAACAACAACAATGATGATGTAGTTGAAGAAGAAATAGTTCTTGAAAATCCACTTACTGGTTATGTGATAGACTCAGGTGTAAAAGGGTTTGCATATAAATGTTCCCCTTCTGGTGAATCAGGTGTTACTGATGAGGATGGTACGTATATCTGTGAAGAGGGTGAAAGTGTAGAGTTTAGTGTATGTGGTCAATCCCTTGGCTCTATGACAGCTCAAAAATATATAACCCCATCTGTAATCTTTCCAGGTGATGATGAAGCATCTCTTAACCTAGCACAACTACTTCAATCAATAGATAAAGATAGTAATACATCTAACGGTATAGAGATAGATGAGACATTATGTTCTAGCTTAACAGATGAGATATCTTTTACAGATCCAGAGTTTGATACAAAGATAGGTGAGATACTACAGAAGAATGGTAGAACATTAGTAGATAAAGATACAGCTACGAAACACCTTAACGATACCTATGTAAAAACAGATATAGATGAAGATGGAACAAAAAGAACATATGAATGGAAATATGGTGAGTGGGGTAATTGTGCAGGAGCATGTGGAACAGATAACGCTTTAAAGACAAGAGAAGTAACTTGTGAAGATAGTATTGGCACACAAGATGAGACTAAGTGTGATGCTGATACTAAACCGGAAAATACTCAAGAGTGTACAGCCTCTGCTTGCCCTACTACTCCGACTCCAACAGCTACACCAAATAGAGCTCCTGTGTTTACTTCGGATGAAAATCAGAGTGTTGAAGAGGGGGGAGTCATATATGGTGCACCTGCTTTAAATAGATCAATCAGTAGAGCACCTGCGATGAGTTATCCATCAATTATCCTAACAGCTACCGATGCAGATAATGACGCCATTACTTACAGTATATCAGGCGGAGATTTTGAAAAGTTTGATATAAATGACACAACAGGTGTAGTAACATTTAATATATATCCAGACTTTGAGACAAAAAGAACATATCTTTTTACAGCTACTGCAACAGATACTAAAAATGCTTCAACTACTCAAGATGTAAATATCTCTATAACTGATAAAGAAGATGTGATACATAACTCAGTATCCTATGGTTCAGTAGTATCACCATTTACAGATAAACTATGGTTAGATAGAAACCTAGGAGCCGCGCAAGCTTGTACAGCCTTAGATGATACTGCATGTTATGGAGATTATTATCAATGGGGTCGTAATGCTGATGGGCATGAGAATAATATTAGTGGAAACCTTGAAACAAACTCAACTAGAGCCACAGACATTAATACAACAGACTTAGGGCAAGAGGGTCAATTTATAACTGCTACATATATTGCTCCATTGGATTGGGTAGCAAATGGTGTAGATGACAATGGTTTATTAAGAATAGCCGAGTGGTCAAAAACAGATGGAACTTCAGTTTGTCCTGTTGGGTTTAGATTACCAACTATAGATGAGCTTAGAGCGGAGACTATTAACGAAGATGTTAGCGACAGTACAACTGCTTTTGCAAACTTCCTAAAACTACCTTCTGCTGGTGCTCGCAATGGCAGTTATGGTCATTTGTACGATCAGGGCTCTTCCGGTTACATCTGGTCAAGTACGGTGTATAATTCTAATGCGAATAGTATAGCCTTTCGTACTACTGGAGGTGCATTTACGGGTGGCGACGGTCGTGCTTATGGATTTCCTGTTCGTTGTATCCAAGACAACTCAAACTAATATTTGATAAAGTAGCAGAGCAAAAGCTCTCTACTTTCATTTCCAACAATATTTATACTTCCTTAACGAACATGCTATATACGCCTCTATTACTTTTGGCAGTTCTAAAAGCCATAGAGAATATTTATGATTTTTTGGAAGGCTTAATACCCAATTTCTCTTATTTTTAGAACACAAAGTACTCAATTGAGTTTTAGATGTTCCACAGAATGTGCAATAACTCCAAATGCTAAATTCTTACAAACCTTTAGGAGTTTTGGATCAAAAAAAAAGATTATTCCTTGAGAATTAAATCTCAAAGAATATCTCAAGTCGGGCCTACGGTCTATTTAACGTAAAAATCATAGCTGCTTCGGTTTTCCAACTGCTGCTGTGATAGTAAAGTATAGTAAATTTATGATTATTTTTGGTCTCCCTACATGGACTCGAACCATGAGCTATCCCTTAGGAGGGGACCGCTTTATCCAGTTAAGCGATAAGGAGATTTGAGTTAATACATCGATAAAGTAGACCGGCACGTATAAAAACTATTACTAATCCTATTAAAGCAGCTTATTATCGAATTATTAGCCAATAATGACAAAAAGACTTGGTTAAAAGTGGGTCAAATTTGTGACCAGTTTCACAATAAAGTTGATATTTTTATTCATATAAGCGGTGCATGTCAAGTTTATGAGTATTATTGTTTCTTATAAGAAGAGTTGTTAAGGTAAGTATTTTAGGGATTTGTAAGCAATAAATGGTGGACCCTCAGAGATTCGAACTCTGGGAGGTGTGACCCTCGCCGGTTTTCAAGACCGGTGCATTCGACCAACTCTGCCAAAGATCCACGTGTAGTTGTAACGATAAGAATTATATCATAAAACTGGAGGTGCCACCCAGATTTGAACTGGGGATAGCAGCTTTGCAGGCTGCGGCCTTACCACTTGGCGATGGCACCAGTCATCTTATCAAACAATGGTGCCCGGGGCCGGACTCGAACCGGCACAGTATTGCTACCGGGGGATTTTAAGTCCCCTGCGTCTACCAATTTCGCCACCCGGGCATATGAATGAATT
>Ga0193965_1000326_pt1 | contig 16021 bp, 14 predicted proteins | sample FB_8_MG_FD_140330 | JGI IMG/M metagenome (GOLD analysis project Ga0193965, IMG submission 140330) | Microbial mat bacterial communities from the Broadkill River, Lewes, Delaware, United States - FB_8_MG | ecosystem: Environmental > Aquatic > Freshwater > River > Microbial mats | place: USA... | reverse complement strand
TTCTAAAGCTAGAGAGATATTAGGGGAGTTGCCACTTGTGGAGATGGCTATAAGTAGATCTCCACTATTTGCTAAGGCTTCTACTTGTCGTGAAAATACTCTTTCAAAACCATAATCATTAGCAATTGCCGTAAGTGCTGAGGTGTCTGTGGAGAGGGCTATACCTGCTAATCCTCTTCGCTCACTTTTGTATCTTCCTTTGAGTTCTGCTGCTATATGTTGGGCATCCGCAGCAGAGCCACCGTTGCCACATAATAAAACTTTATTGCCATTTTTGAGTGTGGATATAAGTAAATTAGATGCTTGGAGTGTAATCGGGATAAGGCTATCTATTGTGGATTCTATCACCTCTTTGTGGGCTTGAAACTCTGCTCTAATCATCTCTTGCATATTAAGCCTTTTGCATTTTTGCTATTGTGGCACTTGTACTTTTGCCATCAACAAACTCTATCAATCTTACCTCATCAGCCAAATCACTACCTACAACCTCTTTGCCTTTGTAATCTGCACCCTTGACCAATATATGAGGATAGATATGTTGTATAAGATTATATGGTGTATCTTGGCTAAATGGCACAACAAAATCTACACTCTCTAATGCAGAGAGCAAAAAGGCTCTATCTTCTAAGATATTAATAGGTCTGCTCTCGCCTTTGAGTCTTGTGATACTTGCATCACTATTGAGTCCTACTATCAAAATATCCCCTAACTCTTTGGCCTTTTGGAGATAACTCGCATGTCCTCTATGGAGAATATCAAAACATCCATTTGTAAAGATTATTTTGCGTCCTTGCTGTTTAAGTCGTGAGGTAATTCGTTGTATCTGTGCAAAATCTTTGATTTTACTCTCTATCTGCCCTTTGTTGAGTGAGTGTTCGTACTCTTCTATTTCGCTCAGTGTTGCAGTGGCTGAGCCTACTTTGGCTACGACTACAGCTGCTGCTTTGTTGGCAAATTCACAAGATGATTCAATGCTAAATCCACTACAAAGAGCTACCCCCAAAGATGCCAATACAGTATCTCCAGCACCTGTTACATCATATACTTCTCTTGCTACAGTAGGAACAATAGTAGTATCTTTATCAAATATAGCTATACCCTCTTCACTAAGAGTTATAATACTATAAGTTAAATCAAGTCTATTTTTGAGTTCAAAACCTACTTTTTCAAGAGTCTGCGTATTGGATATATCAATATTTGTAGCTAAAGAGGCTTCTTTTTTGTTTGGAGTAAGAAGTGTTGCACCTTTGTATTTAAGGTAATCATTCCCTTTTGGGTCGACTAATACCAAAATATTATGACTCTTGGCTATTGCAATAACTTGCTTTGTAAATGATGGAGTGAGTACGCCTTTATTATAATCAGAAAGGAGTATTGCATCATAGTTTAGAATATTCTTTTGAAGCTGTAAAATAAGTTTATTGATAGATATATCTGTAATTGCTTGGCGACTCTCATCATCAAGGCGAATAATTTGTTGGTTAGATGCTATTACACGACTTTTTTGAGTAGTTTTTCGATTATTCTCCAAAATAACCCCACAACAGTTTGCATCTATACTCTCTAGTAGTTTTATAGCATTGGTAGCATTTTGGTCTTCGCCTAAGACAGTATATATATCTACTCTGCTTTCTAAGGATATTAGGTTACTTACTACATTTCCAGCACCACCCAACACAGTACTCTGTTTATTTACACCCACTACCTGCACAGGTGCTTCAGGAGATATTCGGTCACAACTTCCCCAAATATAATGGTCTATCATCAAATCACCAATAACTGCTATGTGGAGTTTTTTATTACGAATTTTATCCATGTATTTTCTCTTTGTTCGATTCAAAATATATTTTAGCTTCAGCAACAGACCCAAAAGAGAATAAAGCATTAGAGTGAGACTCTTCACCTATAAAGATTGTATGAGCTATTGTAGCATTACGAGCCAACATAATATCACTCTCTTTATCTCCTATCATCCATGAAGATTCTAAATCTATGGGATAAGTATTTAGGGCTTGAGTTATCATACCAATAGATGGTTTTCTACACTTACAATTTTGTTCTGGAGCGTGAGGACAGTAGTATACCTCTGCTATATTAATATCTTTCTCTCTAAAACTTCGTATCATCCATTGCGTTAATACTTTAAAATCATCTTCACTATAATATCCTCTCCCTATACCTGACTGATTTGTTACTATAAATAGAGTATACCCCTTAGAGATAAAAAGTTGAAGAAACTCAAAAATACCATCAGTAAATACAAACTTATCTCTCTTAGAAACATATCCATAGTCTCTATTTATAATACCATCTCTATCAAGAAAAAGAGCTTTCATTAACGGTATTTTCGGAAACCATAATAGATATAATGCCCAAAATAATAGATACTTTTTGCTAGGCTTAGTTTTTCTATATCACGGTAAGTTTTCCACTGCCATAGAGCTGTTTTAAACTTATTACTAGAGATAGAGGTATGCCCTACCCTATAAGATGCTAATGGCTCATCTAAACCTTTTGCATACTCTATTCGTTTAAATATATCAAGCCACAACGCATAGTCTTGTCGTCTCTTCATATCTGGCATATAAATCTTACCTAGCTTATTTACATCATAAACTGCTGTCAAACACCCTACACTACAAGTTTTGAGTAGTGAGTCATAAGTAACACTTGGTTTTGTATAAAAAGTTGTTAGATTATTATTTTCTTCATCAATTACATGATAAGAGCTATAGGTAAAAGCCAAATTATGGAGTTTCATATAGGCTAACTGTTTTTCTAATTTTTGGGGCATCCAGAGGTCATCTGCATCCAAAAATGCTATCATATCACCCTTTGATTCTTTGATGGCTCTATTCCTAGCTACTCCTGCTCCACTATTTTTTTGTAGTTTAATAAGTTTTATTCGACTATCTTTGTTACAATATGACTCAATTTTTTCTACAGAATCATCAGTAGAGAGATCATCTACAATAATCATCTCCCAATCTTCATAAGTTTGTGCAAGTACAGACTCTATAGAATCAGATATAAATTCGCTAGCATTATGCGAGGGGGTAATGATAGATACCAAAATAGTTTCCCTTAGTAGTTATATTACTTATTTTATCCTATCTTGGCTATAATTAAAATTATATAGAATAATTATAAGGAGTTGCCATGATCGTGATTGGTAAAGAGTATCGTTTTACATCGTTAGAAATAAAAGATTTGGAGAGTAGATTTGGAAGTATAGATTGTATAGATGACAAAGATAAAACTATTAAAGATATCATCCAAGAGGTTCAAGGCTATTTAGGAGAAAAGCAACAGTGTATTATTATACTTAATTTGCCAAAAGTCCTTTTTGATGCAGTATCATCTGCCCTAGAGAAGCTTGAACTCGAAAATCTTCGCGTTATGAGCATTGCTCTATTTTTAAATATTTATCTGCAAAAGTGTTATATAGATGAGTATAAAACACTCAATCATATAGTAGAGACAATAGGACACTTTAGCACAATGCAATATATTATCAAACGACTTATTGATTTTGTAGGTGTTGCATTTATCGCTTTTTTCTCTATGCCTGTTATGCTTTACTCTATCTACCGTATCAAAAAAGAGTCCCCTGAGGGTGGTGTAATCTACGCTCAAGAGAGGGTTGGATTAGATGGTAAAGAGTTTACTTGCTATAAATTTAGAAGTATGCCCATAGGTGCAGAGAGTGGTACACCCCAGTTTGCATCCAAAGATGATACCCGTGCATTTCCATGGGGCGATACTATGCGTAAAACTCGATTTGATGAACTTCCACAACTTTGGAATGTACTCAAAGGTGATATGCATCTTATTGGTCCAAGACCAGAGAGAAAATATTGGGTTGATAAGTTTCAAAAGAGTATTCCCTACTATGCAAAACGACATAGCGTAAGACCTGGAATTACAGGTTGGGCTCAGATTAAATACCCTTATGGTGCAAATGAAGAGGATGCCAAACATAAATTAGCCTATGATCTCTTTTATATAAAAAGATGGTCATTAAGATATGAATTTATGGTTGTGTGGGAGACTATATTTGTAGTCTTGGGAAAAAGAGGGCATTAATCTTTTTTTTTGTACTTTGTAAAACCATTATAGGTATAGTGCATAAAGTAATAAAAACTTTTTAATGGAGGGAGTTTTTCACTCTCTCTATAGATTTTCCATTGCCATGAAGCAGCTTGGAGTTTATTTCGAGAGATGCTATTTTCTACTATTCTATAGTGTGCCAAAGGCTCTCTGACACCCCGTGCTACACCTATTCTTTTAAGAATATTGAGTTTCATCACATAATCTTCATGTCCTCTATCATCAAAATAGAACTTCCCTAGTTTTTTAGCATTATAGATAGTTGTGAGTGTGCCTATGGTACTTGTTTTGAGTAAATCTTTATAGCTTACTTTAGTTTTGACCAAAAAGTAGCCTGTGACTATACTCTTTTCATTGATAGTTTTATACGAGGAGTAGCTCATCAAAGAGTTTGTCTTTTTCATAAGAGTCAACTGTTTGTAGAGTTTTTTGGGAAGCCATACATCATCACTATCCAAAAAAGCAATATAAGTACCTTTTGCTGATCTAATAGCGATATTTCTACTTTCGGATACACCTACATTCTCTGTATTAATAATTAGTTTGATTCTTGGTTCATCTTTTGCATATCTTTTGATAATTTCTAAGCTATTATCTAAGGAGCAATCATCTATAATTATTAACTCCCAATGGGGATAAGTTTGGTGAAGTACCGATTCTATAGTTTCTTCTATAAAAAGTGCATTATTATAAGAAGGGGTAATAATCGATACTAATTCTTTCATCTATGATGCTCCTAAAAGTTTCTTTAGTATAGTATCATAAATACGCCTACAGTTCTCTCTATCTTGAAAATTTATAAAATATTTTTCGCCCTCTTTTTGTAAAGGAGAGAGTTTAAAGCCATTGTTGATAGAGGCTATCAATTTATCTACACTCTCCTCTACACTATAGGCTATATCTCCAAAAACACTTTGAATAAGATCTATCTCTGAACCAATTTTTTCTATATACTCATCCCTATCAAACTGAAAAAAGAGTACAGGTTTTTGGAGATAATAGAAATCTGAACAGATACTAGAGTAGTCTGTAACCATCATCTGTGAAGAGAGAATAGAGTGCGTGATATTAGCACTAGCAGGGAGGATAACTACTCTGTTACTTTCACATACTTTAAACTCATCATAAAACTTATGAAACATATGATGCAGATAAAAATGGATTGTAATATCATGCTCTTCTAAATGGCTCTTCAAAAGAGGATGTGTGAGTAACCTGCTATAGTGTTGAAAAAACTCTGTATCTTGAAGCGATTTTTGTTTGTATAACCAACCTCTCCATGTAGGTGCAATCAAGAGAGTACTCTTACTGCTTTGTAGCGTCTGAAGCGTATCATGTCTAGCACTTCCTAGTATCTCTATATTAGAAGATTTAATGCCATAATCTTGCATAGCTCTTTTTTCTAAGCGGGTAGAGGCAATAGCTAAATCATAACTTCTAAAAATACTCTCTTTAATCTCCTGAATAAAACCACTCTTTTTGGGCATTTTTTTAAAAGCTATAGTGCCATGGCTGAGATAGACTTTGAACTTTTTTTTATATACTCTTCGTATACAAGGAAGCACAAACGAAAAAGGAGCAATATCGAGATTGAGTGTATCAGAAAAAAGAACAACTCTTGCATGATAAAAATAGAGATAACTTTTGATACTCCCTTTAATAAGTTTATTGGCTTTAATTTGATCAAAAACAGGAGCATCTTTGTTGATAATCCAGTAGATATCTACTAATGGGTGTTTCTCTACTATATACTCATAGAAGACTTTAGAGTTATCAGTATAAAGAGTGCCATTATGTCCACCAATAAGCCATATATTTTTTTCTCGTTTAGAGAAGATATATAGGATAAAAGCGATATAAGCATTAAATATATATATTAGTTTTTGCATACTATCTCCACTAATTTTTTAGCCGATAACTCCCAACTAAATTTAGTAAATATATCTCTATTAATAGTAGGCGGAGTAGCTACTATAAGTTGCATTTTTTGGGCTATAGCAGTCGTATCATAAGGGTTGGCATAGTATGCACTCTCTTCAAAAAGCTCTCTAAATACGGCTATATCACTTAAAAGCGTGGGTACTCCTAGTTTAAGGGCTTCAAGAGGAGGCATACCAAACCCCTCATAAAGAGACAAAAAGATAAATGCTTCTGTATTTTGAAGAAGCGTCATCTTCTCTTCATCAGATATATATCCTGTAAATATAATCTCATCTTCTAACGAATTTGCAGAGATATACTCCATAACATCTGCATAGAGCCATCCCTTTTTCCCTGCAAAAAGAAGCTGAATATTACTGTCTGTTTGTGCTTTAAACTCTTGAAATGCTTTCACTAATTGTAGAGGATTTTTGCGTGGTTCAAGTGTGCCTAAAAAAAGAAAATATTTATCTTTGATAGCATATTTTGTTTTGAGTCTATCTATAGAAAGTGGACTTTGTGGGAGGAGGTCTACATTTGCATAGATATACTCCAAAGGTTTATCGCTTTCTCCTATAGAGAGTAGATAGGGTTGCATATCTCTAAGAGATGATTGTGATATTGTCACTAGAATGTCACTATTAGCTATGCTCAAAGGCAACCGCTCTCTCCATCTTTGTGTATACTTTTGTGTTTGAATATCATCAAATAGAATAAGTCCTATATCATAAATAATATTTACAACTTTTATTTTTTTGGGTTTAAAGAGTGGCAAAAACATAAATTGATTTTCTATATAAATATCATATCCACCAAATTGTAACTTCAAAGGAAGATAGATACGATTATATAAAAACCTATAGAGCCTATAGTGACCTAGTCTCTTGCACCCACTCTTTGTAATCTCTATATGCTCTATTGCCTCTAACTCTTGGTAGAGGTTTTTCACAAAGAGAGGTATTCCTGTCTTATTCTCTTTGTATGCGGGGGCATAATCAAAGAGTATTTTGAGTTTAGCCATTATACATCGAGGTGAGTGTCTCTTCTAAAGAGAGTTTTGGAAGTGTACCAATCATAGACTCTAGCTTCTGCGTACACCCTGCCAAAGAGGCTATTTCGTTAAGACGCACAAAAGCAGGATTTACTGCTACTTCTATAGTATAACCTGCTATGGTATTCATCTGCTCGATAACATCCAAAAGCTTGATAGGCTGATTTGAAGAGAGATTTACAACCACTGATGCATCATCACAAAGCATAAGCTTATAATAACTCTGCACAATAAAATCTATACTATTAAACTCTCTAGCTACATATAAATTACCTAACTCTATAGTTTTAGCTCTCTCTTTGTAGTGTTTGATTATCTTTGGAATCAAAAAATGGTCTGCTTGTCCTAACCCTGTATAGTTAAATGGACGCGTAATAATAAGTGGAAGTTTATCAAAATAGTTAGCACTTATAAGCTCCATAGCTAGTTTACTACACCCATAATGATTAACTGCTTGTGGAGTCATAGACTCATCTAAAACCTCTTTGCCCTGATTGCCATACACCGTAGCAGAACTGGCAAGAATCACCTTTTTGGGTTCTATCTTATGCTTAATTAGTGATTGTAAAAGGTTTTCTGTTCCGAGTACATTGACATCATAGATAAGTGACGCATTACTCTCTCCCACAAAAGAGATAGCTGCAATATGGATAACATAATCTGGTTGAACACTCTGAACTACTGCATCTATCTGTGCTACTTGTGTAATATCACACTGATAGTGATTTTTAGATAGAGGTGTATCTATAACTGTACCATATACATCATACCCTAGAGCCCTAAGATATTGCTCTAGGTGTATCCCTGTAAATCCATTGATGCCTGTAATCAGGACACTAAAACGAGAAGCCAATTTCATTTCTTCTTAAATCCTCTTTTACCATCATAGCACATAACTCTTCTAGGGTACACTTTGGCTCCCATCCTAAAATATCTTTTGCTTTTTGAGGATTTCCTATAAGCAACTCCACCTCTGCTGGTCTATAGAATTTTGGGTTGACTCGAACTACAGTTTTGCCTGAAGCTTTATCAATAGCTACCTCATCTTCACCCTCTCCACTAAACTCTACCTCTATACCTGCACCCTTAAATGCCATAGTTACAAAATCTCGTACGGTCTCGGTGCGGTTGGTTGCCAAAACAAAAGTATCAGGCTCTTTGGCTTGAAGCATAAGATACATACCCTCAATATAATCTTTGGCATATCCCCAGTCTCTTTTGGCATCCATATTCCCAAGCTCCATACAATCGAGTTTGCCTAGCTTAATCTTGGCTACGCTATCTGTAATTTTGCGTGTTACAAACTCTTGTCCTCTTAGTGGCGATTCATGGTTAAACAGTATACCACTTGAAGCAAACATATTATAGGACTCTCTATAGTTAATAACCATCCAGTGAGCATAGAGCTTAGCTACACCATAGGGGCTTCGTGGATAAAATGGCGTTGACTCTTTTTGTGGAATCTCTTGCACCTCTCCAAACATCTCAGAGGTACTTGCTTGATAAAATTTAATTGTTGGGTCTATAATACGAATAGCTTCAAGTAGATGCACACACCCAAGCCCTGTAATATGAGCAGTTGCTAGAGGCTGTTCAAAAGAGACACCCACAAAGCTCTGAGCGGCTAGATTATATATCTCACTAGGTCTAATCTCTGATACCATTCTAATAGAGTTTGATTGGTCTGTAAGGTCATACTCTACAAGATGAAGATTTGGATTATCTTCAATTCCAAGCTCCTCTATTCTCCAAAAATTTACAGAAGAGGTACGGCGATAGGTACCATAAACCTCATACCCTTTTTCTAGTAAAAATTGTGCCAGATAGGCTCCATCTTGTCCTGTAATTCCTGTAATTATCGCTCTTTTCATTACCTTAATATTCCTTGTGTTAGTATTGGATTAGTATATGATTTACTTTTTTTAGATATAATAATCAAATTATACACTAAAAATTCTTTCAAAGGATAATTCCATTGGCAACAAACCACCCCAATACTAAGCAGAATAAATCAGATCTTCAAAAAGCACTCAAAGAGATAAAAGCTATCTTTGTCTCTATAGGAATATATAGTTTTTTTCTTAATCTTCTTATGCTTGCTCCGCCATTTTATATGCTAGTAGTCTATGATATTGTTATTCCCTCTAATAATCTTGATACACTCTTACTTGTTACGCTTATTACCGTCTCATTTTTTATAGGTATGTGGATACTCGATTATGTACGAGCAAAGCTTCTTATCTATGCATCTAATAAACTAGACCTTATACTCAATAAACGCATCTTTGATGCCACTTTTGACTTGGCAGCAAAATACCCAAACAAAGCCAATATTCAACCAGTACGAGACTTTAGTACTATCAAAAACTTTTTGGGTGGCAATGCTGTTGTTTCATTTTTTGATTTTCCTTGGTTTCCACTCTATATAGCAATTATGTTTGCTTTTAGTCCTGTCTTTGGACTCTATGGGTTGGGGGCTACTGTTATTATTATTTTGCTTACTTTTCTTAATGAAAAAGCCACAAAAGAGGGGCTTGAGTCTTCAAATGAAGAGTATCGTAAAGCAGTAGGATTTTTTGATAATAATATTCGTAATGTAGAAGTTGTGAAGGCTATGGGGATGAAAGAGAATCTCCACCGTATTTGGATGGATAAATATAACCGCTACCTTATGACCCATACAAAAGCGAGTCAAACAGCCTCTTTTTACTCAAATGCTTCCAAGTCATTTAGAATGCTTGCATCATCTATGATGTATGGTGTGGGTGCTATGCTAGTTATTGCGGGTATGATATCTCCTGGTATGCTTATAGCAGGGCCTGTGCTTTTGGGTCGTGCTTTGCAACCTATTTCACAAGTTATTGGCTCATGGAAGAGCTTTACAAGTGCCAAAATAGCCTACAATAAACTCAATGAACTCTTAGTAGAGTTTCCCCAAGAAGAGGAGAAATTATCTCTGCCTGACCCACAAGGTATTATACGATTTGAGAGCGTTGTTACTATTCCACCATTAGGAGAAAAAGCAGTCCTCAAAGGTATCTCTTTGCAGATAAATTCTGGTGATATGGTCGGGATTATTGGTCCTAGTGCTGCTGGTAAATCCTCTTTTGTCAAGACTGCTGTAGGGGTATGGACTCCTAGTAGTGGGCATATTCGTATTGATGGAGCAGATATTGCTCAATATAACTCTGTAGCCCTAGGGCAACATATGGGATATTTACCACAAGATATAGAGCTGTTTGAGGGGACAATAGCCCAAAATATATCAAGGTTTGATGAAGATGCAACAGATGAAGATATTATCAATGCTGCCAAACTCTCAGGAACACATGAACTTATTCTTAACTTGCCACATGGCTATGGTACGCGAGTAGGTGTGGGTGGTATGTCTCTCTCTGGTGGTCAAAAGCAGAGAATTGGACTTGCAAGAGCAATTTATGGTAACCCAAAAATAGTAATCCTTGATGAACCAAACTCTAACCTAGATGATGCAGGAGAGTATGCTCTGATGATGGCTCTTAGAGTCCTCAAAGACAAAGGGGTTACTGTGCTGTTTGTAACACACAAAAACAACCTTCTTGGACTTGCAGATAAACTTGTGCTTATGAAAGATGGTCTTGTTATGCAGTATGACCAAAGCCAAAAAGTAATAGAGTCACTTAGTAGTGCCAACAAAACAGCGACCAAGCAAATAGAGGGTAAATAAGAATGAATAAAACGATAGAAGAACACCACCAAGAACTTGATGCCACACAAACGCTATCTCATAAACAGGGCTTTATTACCATTGTTTTAATATTTGGTCTTTTTGGAATTTGGAGTGTCTTTGCCCAAATAGAGACGACGATTACTGCTTCAGGCAAGATTATTACACAAAGCTATAATAAATCAGTCAAAAGTACTCGTGGAGGGGTGGTCAAAGAGATTTTTGTCAAAGAGGGAGACCTTGTCAAAAAAGACCAACCACTCTTACGGCTAGAGAGTATCAATGAGAGAGCCAAGCTCTCTTCTAGTGTGAGAAAACATGATGCCAATATTATCTCAATATGTCGCCTCAATGAGGAGTCAAAACTAAGCAAACAACTCAACTGTGATGCCCTCAAAGAGTCTCTCTTTGACCCAACACAATTTCCTCTACTTATGAGTGAAGCTACAATGCTCTTTGGATCAAATATCCATAGCCTTGATGCAAAAATTAATCTTTTAAAGAGTCAAAATAGGGTCTCTATCTCTCAAAATAGTGGCTTAGTAGACCAACTAACTTCAAACAAAAAACTTCTTGCTTCTTATAAAAAAGAGCTTACCAAATGGAAAAAGCTTCTTAAACAAGATGCTGTAGATGAGCTAAAAGCTGTAGATACCCAAAGAAAAATTATTCAAACTATACTGCAACTAGACTCTATCAAGTCTAGGATAGAAGAGAATAATGCCACTATTGAGTCTCGAAAACAGGAGATAGTCTTGGCAAAAGAGCAGTTTAAAAATACAGCTCTTACCAAAAAGAACGAGCTTACTTTGGATAATAAATTAAATTATGAGAGTATTATAGCTCTTAAAGATACTGTAGAGAGCCTTACTATCAAATCTCCTAGTGATGGATTGGTTACAGATATGAAAATTCGCTCCACAGGAGAGGTAGTCACTCCTCAAAAACAGATTATCTCTATTGTACCTAATACAAAAGACCTTATTATAGAGGCGTTTGTCATCCCTACAGATATAGAGAAGCTCTACAAAGGACAAACTACAGAGATATCTTTTCCTGCGTTTGTTGACCCCTCTGCTCTGCCTATTACAGGAGAGATTACCTATATATCAGCAGATATTCTAACTCCTGAAAACTCTCAAGAGAGCTTTTATACCATCCGTATAGCCTTTACCAAAGAGGGGCTAGAGGCGATAGAGCATAATAAGTTCAAGATTGTCCCAGGTATGCCAGCTGCTGCGTTTGTGCATACAGGTAAAAGGACGCTTATAGCCTACCTTATGAATCCAGTTATCCAAATGTTTAAAGGAATTTTCCATGCAAACTAAGATTATACTCTCTTTGCTTCTCTTTAGCTCTCTCTCGTATGCCAAAGACTTAAGTGAGCTTTGCCAAAAAGGTATTACCCATAATCCAAAGATTAAAAGCTTTGAGCATAAAACCCGTGCAAGTCATAGCTTTTATGATCAAAATGAAGATAGATATAAACCCTCTCTTACTCTAAGTGGTCAGATAGGACAACAAGAGTACACTTATGATAATGCTTTGGGTGGTACGCAATATTCAGGAGAGACGCATAGCTATAGAGCTACCCTTAAGCAGGTTATCTATAACTCCTCTCTAGGCTATGGACTCGAAGATGCCAAACATAAAATTACCCTAGCCTCTTTGCAAGAAGAGGATGAGAGAGCCAAGCTTATCACACAAATTTTGCAAAACTCTTTTGAGCTAGTCAAACTCCAACAGACGATGGACTTGTATCACCAAAAAGAGCAAATTTTAGAAAAAGCCTACCAAAATATCCAAAAGAGCCATGCCTTGCAACTAGCCTCCAAGGTAGATACATTTCAAGCCCTAGCAAGACTCCAACAGAGTCGTAGTGATTTGGCAAAAGTAAAACAGATATATAACCAAACACTCTTTAATCTAAGACTCCTCACAAAATACGAAGAGGTAGAGCAGTATACAGATAAACTCCAATTTAATACCAACTCTATAGCCAAAGAGTACCGCTCTTTGAATCTCTCTGCAATTAAATCACAATACCATAACTCTACAAGTGTTAAGCTAGACAAACAACTAGCCACCATAGCCAAAGCACAGATTGGTCTGCGTCAAAGCCAAAGAGACCCCTCTTTGAGTATCGTCCTTAGTGGTGGTGACGCGGGTGGAACGCTAGATAGTGTTACAAGACAAAATGAGACCTCTGCTATGCTTACACTAGATTTTCCAATCTATCAAGGTGGAGCGGTTGAAGATAGTAAACAAGAGGCAAAACATCTCTACCTAGCAGCTTTAAGTGAAGCCGAAAATACAGAGATGAGTATCAAAATATCACTCCAAAAAGCACTCCAAGATATAGCCTCTGGTCTAGAGAGTGCCAAAGCAGACAAGATAGCTATAGAGGCTTCAAGAAACTACCTACAAGCTACTATGCAAAGCTATGAAGCAGGAGTAGGAAGCCTTACCGATGCCTACCTAGCAGAAGCAGAGTACCACGATAGCCAAGTGCGACAAATCAATACAAATGCCTCTATATTTAGCTCCCTAGCAGAGGTCTACTACTACACAGGCAGAGCAGACATAGCCAATATCAAAAAAATGCAAAAAATGCATATCAATTAAATAGAAGGAAAAAAATGTACAAAAATGTAAAAATACTTAATCCAAAAGAGCATAGCTTTTACCGATATACTGCTCCTGATACACTCTATTTTGCAAAAGACCTTAATCTTATTCCAATTACATTTAGTGAAATCAAACTGCTTTGTTGTGATTTTCCTATTGTTGTTATCAAAAATAAAGAGGAGTATATGCTCACTCTTTTGGTAGGAGAAAAAACAAATCAAGCCCTAGATGAAAATGGCAAATGGCAAGGGGAGTATCTACCTGCATTTATTCGTAAATATCCTTTTATACTCTCTAACATAGAAAACCAAGAGCAACTACATTTGGGATTTGATATGGAGAGTGGGTGTTTTAGCTCACCAGAAGGTCAAGCACTCTTTGAAGCTGATGGTACACCCACTCATATAATCACAGAGAGTATGAGTCTCCTAGAGAATATAGCAAAAGAGATGCAGATTACAGGTGGTATATTAGCCAAACTCGCAGAGTATGAAGTATTAGAACAGAGTAGCTATACCGTCACAAAAGAGGGTGAAGAACCAAGAGCTGTGGGTGGATTTTTTGTTATTAATAGAGAAAAAATATCTAAACTCGAAGATGAAAAACTTCTACAGATAAGCAAAAATGGCTGGATGGAGATGATAGAACTCCACACCCTTTCACTTAAAAATATATCTAAATTAGCGTAAAACTAACAGATTTGTAGGTTTGGTATTACCAAACCTACACATTACCAGATTCCTAGTAACTCCTCTATCATCTGCTTAGTTCGTATCTGCCTACCTTTAGCATTTAGATGAAAGTTGGTATTAAAATATAGCTCTTTAGGGTACATATAATCATAAGGTTTACCAATATAGTTATAGCCCTGCTCTCTGACTCTAGTAGCAAGAGTATTATAATACTCTCTCTCTTTTGGGTTACTATGATAGAAATCACTCTCCATAAGTGTACTTGGCATAAAAATAACTTTTACCTCTTTTGCTCTGCACCACTCTACAAACCTAGATAGATACTCCCATGCTAAAGCCTCTTTTTTGTATGTAGCTCCATAGCTTTCAGGTTTTGAGACAAACTCTAATGAGCCTTTTGTATTGTTTTGGTCGCCTCTATGGTCTATATTGTCTGCTCCATAGACTCCCTTTATTGTTGTATCTTTAGTATCACTATAGCCTCTGTAGAGTCGCTCTATGCTCACATGCCATGCCATCCAAAACTGCTCTTGATAGCTCAATATATCTAGCATATCAGGCTCTCTAGCATAGAGATAATCTATCATCTGCACAATAGGCTCTCCATCATAACTATAAAGCGGATACTCCAAAGGTAAAAGTACAATATCCCCTTCTCTTATAACCCTCTTGCCATGCTCTAATATAGGAGGCAAATCAATCCCTGCATTTACACACATATTAACCACAGGCATAGCAAATGCCTTTGCTAACATAGCACTATCTATCCCAAAAAGCCCATTAGACCCTGATACTATCACTATTTTGGGTTTTGTAATACTCTGTGCATACTCTGTCTTTTTGGCATAAACCTCTGCTACCCACTGCGAACCTTTAGTAGAATTACCAATCTGCCCCCAAACTATAGCAAAATAAAGCCCCAACCATAGAAGCATAAAGATAAAAAAGTAACGGATAAATGTCATAAATACTCCTAATTGACTTATATAAATTTATTTGATATAATAACACTGTTTTGCATTAACTTATCCTTATTATAATCTGATTGATTACCAGATTGTGGTGAATGAAAAAGGTAACTAGGGTTATATACCTTAGTTACCTTTTTTTTTGTCTATTTTGACGGGAGCGTGGAGAGGGAATCTGCCACAAAGGATGAAAATGCAAACAGTTAGATTAATTACCATATTTCTAATAGTTATTCTTTTATCAGTAAAACTATTTTAAATAAAAGCAGAGACTAATCACCTCTGCTTGGTAGTTAATCTTATACTCCTAAAAATTAAAATAAACAAAACTCATAGCAGGGGCTGTAGCCATCATTTTAAGGGCTATAAAACTAAGCAAAGAGGCAAGAAGAGCGTGATACCACTTTAGTTTTTTAAATGTCCCATAATCAATTATCTCTTTGCCATTTGGCATAAACCAGACAATTATTAAGCCTCCTAATATCCATAATTGCTGCGTTGAAAACAGCACCCTACCATCAAAGCTAAATAAAACCCCATAATATATTAGAGCTTCATCCAAACTATTTGCTCGAAACAGCACCCAAAGCAGTGTTACCATAACAAAAGTAAAAAATATTTTAAAGGATTTAAAGGGGTCTGATGATGCGTAATGCGTAGTGAAGTATGAGCTATGCATTATGCGTCGTCTGACCTCTGATTTACGCCAAAAATGCACCAAAATCAGCAACACCCCATGCCCAAATCCCCAAAGCAAAAATGTCCACCCTACCCCATGCCAAATACCACCAATACTCATAGTAAGTAGCAAACTCGCCACTTCACGAGAGCGTCCATGTCTATTGCCACCCAAAGGAATATAGATATAATACTTCAAAAATTCAGATAAAGTAATATGCCATCTCCGCCAAAAATCTACTATATTTGTAGCCTTATAGGGAGAGCG
>Ga0193965_1000325_pt1 | contig 16042 bp, 21 predicted proteins | sample FB_8_MG_FD_140330 | JGI IMG/M metagenome (GOLD analysis project Ga0193965, IMG submission 140330) | Microbial mat bacterial communities from the Broadkill River, Lewes, Delaware, United States - FB_8_MG | ecosystem: Environmental > Aquatic > Freshwater > River > Microbial mats | place: USA... | reverse complement strand
ATGTTGTTTTTTAAAATGTCGGGGTTTGTTACAAGGAGGAGGAGTTTTTCTTTTATGATTTTTTGTGCGGGAGTCTCTAACTTTTTAAACTCTTTTATTGCACTGCTTAAAAAGTGAAGTTCGTACATATATTACAAACCCAACTCTTTAAAAACTTCGTCTGCTGGTATGATTTTCTCTTGTTTGGCTTCTAAGTTTTTGAGTCTTTGGTCAGAGAGTTTTTCATCAAGAGCGTCAAAATACATACTTAGTGCTTTTTCTACTATGTGAGATTTTTTCTCATTGAGTTCTTCTGAAACGCTATTGAGTTCATCGATAATAAAGTCAGATATGGTAAAGGTACTTCTTATCTTATGCATCATTAACTCCTGTTCATATAATTGTATGAATGATTATACATAAACTTTTTATAATAAGCAAATAATCTAAAGTATCCAGTTTATAACGGTGGCTTTTGCATATATGTTTTCATCTTTGTCTTTTACAATCACGTCAAAGGTGAGTCTTCTTTTTTTCTTCTCACTCAGAGAGGCTTCTAGATAGATGAGTTCGGAGTCTATAGTAATGGGTTTGAGAAGTTTAGACTCAATGTTTCTTGTCATGTTTTTTGGAGCCACAAGTAGGCTAAGTGGACCAACTGCATTGTCGATTGCGGCAATTGTAAGACCACCTTTCTGAAAGAATTGAGAAGGTTGATTTTGAGTTTCAGCCTAAAGGTAATGATCAGATTGTAATTCAATCCAAGAACAATATAAGGTAAACTTTATTGTTCTAGTTGCCTTGGTCCTTGCAGTGCATCATCAATCTGTGCTTCGGCTAAAATCTTTGCATTCTCTTCCTCTTTTGCAGACCACCAGTATTCTATTATCTCTTGTTCAATTGTTCCAAGTAGGGTCATAGGAAGGTTTGCAAACACTTCGTAAGAACTAACATTCTCAATCGCTACACCATTTTGTTTTGCTAAAGTCTCTATAAGTTCACGGATTGATTTTTCAACATCAGTAGGTTCTGGAAGTATCTCACCCTCTAATGGCGTCTGTATCACTCTTGCAAAATCTATCCAAGTTTTAATCTCATCTTCTAAAAAGTTATGACCATACACCTGATAGCATAAAAGTTTGTTTGGTGTATAGAGTATCTCTTCACTCTCATCGAGAACATTTGACATTTTGGCTTCACCATTATCAAGGTAGACTTCAACTCTCTCATTTTCATGTAGTGTAGATGCTATCTCAAAAGCATTTCTTGCGTGTTTGAGTAGCTCTTTTTTTTGTGTTTCATAATCCATGTTTTCTCCGTATTGATTCATAGTAGTTAAGTTTAATAGAGTGCTCATTGCTTCTGTCACTATGAGGCATAGGCTTTTGCATTGTTATAATCCCAAAGTTGTTTATAAAATGAGTCTAACTTTGAGAGTGTTGAATCTGTAAGAATCAAATTCTTCATATTTGGAAAATGCTCTTTTGGATGTTCTTCATACCAATTTTCCATCTCTACTTTTAACTGATTTCTTTGTATAACAGTTTGAGCAATCATCGTTTTTATCTCTCTCATCTGAGGAGTGATTATTTCATTATTTAACTGCATCCGCAATTGCAATTCTGTGTTGCAGTACCTGGGTCAAGATAAGTCGATGCATTTGATGTATTGACTTGTATGAATTTTTTCTCTTTTATGTCATTGACTATTTCAGATAATCCCATAGGCTCTTTACCTATATAAAAAACTTCGACGCCATTAGAATTTAGTTCCTTAAATGGACCATCACCCATATAAGAGTAAACTGTTTTTGTAGCACCATTTTGTTTTAAAAATTTTGCTGTCTTTATGCCGTTTCCACTTGCATCGTTTTTGATGAACGTAAAAGATTTTTCATCCTCTTTATAAAGAGCAAACATATCTACATTTCCAAACAGCTGAGATGATTTTATGTCGATTCCTTGAGAATCGATCGGTATAGCAATCATTTTGTCTCCTTTTTTATGTCTAAATTACATATTTCACTCTTGGTAGTGCAAATTCAGTTCTAGAATAATTTATGCAGGTTTAAACACTAATATAAAGGAGTAAAGTATGATGGTTACGTTTGATAGAGCATTAGAAGAGTTTGCAAGAAAAAATTACAATGGTGCATATGAACTGTTTGAAAAGTCTGCAGCATTAGATCCAAAGTCTATGGTCAATTTAGCAATTATGCATATGAAAGGTCAAGGGTGTGAGAGAAGTACATCACAAGCAGTAGAGTGGTTTCTTAAAGCAGCAGAACATCACAACATTCAAGCTTTAAGCTCTTTAGCAATCATTTATGAAAAAGGTATGGATATAGAGGCTGATTCAGCAAAGGCTTTAGAATATTATAAACGTGCGGCAGATTTAGGAAGTGTAGAATCACAACTCAAAGCGGGGATGTTATATAAAGAGCAGGGGAAAAACCTACAAGCTATGCGTTATCTTATAACTGCAGCTCACAATAACAACTCACAAGCGCAAGGGATTGTAACTTACGTTAGTAATGCTTCAGATGAAAACCCTCTTAATCATGATTTTAGAAGCCTAGATGGGCTTAAACAAAAAGAGCTTATAGATACACTGCTTGATACAAAAATCCGTCCAACTTTAGCGGTAGATGGTGGTGGAATTGAACTTTTAAATTATATTCCAGGTGAAATACCACAAGTTTGGATGAGTTATACAGGAGCTTGTTCTGGATGTCATCTAGGTTCGACATCAACAGCAGATATGCTCTTAGACAGTTTTCAAACAATGATCGACAAAAATGTAGTACTTTATCTCATGTAGGTAGATTCAAGATGAATAAGTTAGTAGGCAAAGTTAAAGAGATTAAGGTGATGGATGTAGTTACCTACATTGATGTAGAGATTAAAGGCTCAGGACTTAGACTTATAAAGTTCAAGGCACCAAAATGGTTATCTGTTGGTGATACTGTTTATTGCCAGTTTAAAGAGGCTTCTGTGTGTGTGAGTAAGGAGTGCCCGGGAAAAGTTTCTATAGAAAATAGAATCCCCTCGACGCTTATCGATGTAAGAAAAAGTGAATCTTTATGTGAACTTACTTTAGAGAGTGAGATTGGTGTGGTTGTCTCTTTAATAACAACTGATGCGTATGAAAATTTAGTTCTTGAAAAAGAGTGTGAGGCGACAATCTTGCTCCGTGGTATAGATATTACCCTTGAACCTTTAATAGCACCTGCAGAAATTTTATCTAGAATAAAAGATGCAAATTAAATCACAAATAACTTTAGGAGAAAAAAATGGCTGTTATGATAACTGACTTATGTATTAACTGTGGAGATTGTGCACCCGAATGTCCAGTTGCTGCAATATTAGAAGATACTAATGAAAAAAATCCACATGAGGGTGAATACTTTTATGTAAAGCCTGAGACGTGTGTTGAGTGTGTAAGCCATGCAGATGCACCACGTTGTGCAGATGCTTGTCCTACTGAAGGTTCAATTGTTTGGGATATGCCTTACACTACTGACTTTGAAGAATATTATATTGCTGGAAATGAAGATGGCACATATAAAATTCGTGAACACAAGAAAAAAGGTCTTATGCTTCCATCTGTAAAATCACAAGCTTTCATGGAAGATATAGGCATGGATATGCGTGAGTCTCGCGCAAATGTAGCGGTATAAGAGAAAGATTATGAATATTGCGTTTGCATCATCTAATGGAGAGCTAGTAGACCAACACTTTGGTTGGTCGAAGCAATTTTATCTATATGAAGTTGGAAAAGAGGACTCAAAAATTTTGAGTATTATCGACTCTTCCAAAGAGCCAGAAGGCGAAAAAGAGAAATTGAATTACAAGATAGGAACGATTAATGAGGCAGACATTATGTACTGTACTCAGATTGGACCAACTGCTTCAAAGATGATACAAGCCTCAGGTATTCACCCTGTACGCGTGGCAGAAAATGAGAGTATCTCTGACGCCATTGCTAAATTGCAAGATATGTTAAATGATGCACCCGCACCTTGGTTGCTTCGTATTTATCATAAAGCCGAAGCAAGAAGCGCGTAAAATCATAAGAATAAAGGAAAAAAATGTCTGTAATAATTGATGAAAGTTGTATAACTTGTGATGCATGTCTACAAAACTGTCCTGTAAACGCAATAGTAGATGATATGGAGAACCCAACAGGGGAAAATCGTTACTACGTTCAACCTGAAAAGTGTGTTGAATGTGTTGATCTATTTGATGATCCACAATGTGCTGCAATATGTCCGAGTATAGGGTGCATAACATGGGATATGCCATTTACAAAAGAGTTTGATGCACACTTTGTTAATGGCGAGTTATATAAACTTGCAATTGCCAAAGAGGGAGCCATCAAATCTCCAAAATATAAAGAGAGAAAATTTCGTTTAGATATACCTCTTACCAAACGTGGTATAAAACAAAAAGTACAATTAGAGCCAGAAGAGGCAGAAGTAGGCTAAAAGCTTGCATGAAGCCGCTATGGATATGATTGCACTTGCTAAAATGAAAGTATACAAAGCCTATATTCGTTAACAACTTGCAGAGTAACAAAAATATTCTTTAAAGCTTTGTGGCACATAAAATGCTTGTTTTTCATAAAAGTAAGGAGTTTCCATGCAAAGTCAAACAAGTTATGAAAGTTACTTAGACTCTATGAAAAACTACCAAACTACACAAGCTAGAATAGAATACCAAAAACCATTTGCAGAGAAATTTGAGCTTATCTACGATAAGGCAAAAGAGGAGCAAATTGGCTTGTCTGATGCAAAAAGTTTCTTAGAAACACTCTCCCCAAGTGAGGTAAAAACTTTACAAAAATACTCAGGACTTGCAGATAGTATAAATATAGACTCCTTAAGTGCTGAGGGGGCTTACAATCTACTCTTACATGATAATGAACAGTATGATTTTAATAATGATGGTGTCGCAGAAGTGGGGATAGGTAAACTTAGGTTAGCAGTTCCTACAAATATGCCTGCAGATGTACGAGATGCTTATATTAGTGCTATGAATTCACTGAGTGATAAAGAGAAACTTATGAGTATGACACTTACTTTTGATTCAGCATATCTTCTATCTAAAATAAATAATGAACCTTATACCCCAACAAATATGGACTATAGTTTTTTAAAAAACAGGGTTGAAAGTATGTTAAATCCAACTGGTGGTGCATTTACGTCCGAGGAGACAAAAGCAACGATACAAACTTTTTGGGATGCTTTTAGTAGTGCTTATAGAGGAGATACAACAGAAAATGAGACAAGGAGTGATGCAGTAAGCCAGTTTTTAAAAGATTTACGTACAAAAGGAGCTGCTGGATATTTGGCTGACTTAAATAAAGAAAAAATTGATAAGTTAGTAGAAGAATACAAAGATAAACTTTTAGAAGCGATGGGTAATTCCCCTGAAGCTTTGCAAGAGATTGCAAAACTTGTAGAAGACTATAAAAAACAACTACTTGACGAGATGCAAGAAAAAAGTGAAAAAGAAAAAATAAATGCAGGGGAAAAAACTCCTATGGTGAGTAAAAATTCCATAGTTGCAATGTTCCTGAAGATGCAAGAAGAGCAAAAGACACAACCACTTCAAGAGCTACTATCTAAAACAGAGGAATAATAATGAAAATTGTAAAAGATACACTCGTCCATCTAAAGTATCGTTTAAGTGATACCCAAGACAATCATCTCAATCCCGGCGAAGAGGAACTTATTTATTTACATGGTGGATATGGGCATATATTTCAAGATCTTGAAGATGCACTTGAAGGCAAATGTGCAGGTGATACTTTTAATGTGACTCTAAGCCCATTACAGGCATTTGGTGAGTACAAGGAGGAACTTGTGGTACAAGAGTCCCTGAGTGAACTTCCTGAAGATATTTTTATTGGGATGGAGCTTGAAGCTTTTGATGAAACATCCCAAGAGCCTCTTATTTATGTTGTAAGAGATGTTCAAGATGATTTTGCAACTTTAAGTGCAAATCACCCGCTCGCAGGATTAACACTCACTTTTGATGGAAGAGTGACAGAGCTTGAAGAGCTTACACCTGAAGGTATAAAAGAGATTTTAGAGCATGAACATCATGATCATTAAAATAACTTAAACCGCTCCAAAAAGAACTTTACCCTCTGAACTTTGAGCTAGTTTGATCTCTTCGTAGCTTTTTTCGTTAATTCTTAGTGTTGAAGATTTGATCTCGTCATAAACTGCATCTATTTTCTCTTCGGCAGAAGACTTTTTTAAATCACCCTTTGATAAATCAGCATGTTCTAAAAGTTCATTCCATACTGAACTCTCATCAAGAGCAAACATGTTGAAAGTGAAACCTTCATACTCAATTTTTCCATCTGTATCTAAGTCCGTCACAAAAAGAATATAGAGACCATCAGGAGATAGAACACCTTTGTAAGCCTCTACAAATGGTTCAAAAAAGTTCAAAGTTGAAAGTTCACACGCTAAAAAATCAATTTTGTCACTGTCAGTCACTAAAATAGACTGAGTACAAGTTGCTTTTGGTGGAAGTTGTTTATCTGCTGACATTACAGTACCTGGGGTAATGACTAAAGAGCCTCTGTACCCATATGCATGATTGTCAGTTTTAGCATTGAATGTTGGCTGCCATTGCAGGTTGTTTGAGTAGATGAAGTCTTGAATTGTTGACATAAAGTCTTTCCTTGTATTATATTTTTTGATATTGTGCAATTTTGGTTCTACAGCTTATGCAACCTCGTTTGTGTAAGCATAAGTTGAAGAGATAGAACGTAGACGCTCAGCCGCAGATTTGAAAACACCAATCACATAATCAACCTCTTCTTCAGTTGTAAAACGTGAAAGACTTAGACGCATAGCTGTATGCGCAAGTTCTGGATCTTCTCCAATAGCACTCATAACAGGATTTGCTTCGAGTGATTCTGATGCACAAGCACTACCAGTTGAAGCAGCAATGCCTGATTTGTTTAGATCCCATAACATTGACTCACCCTCAATTCCACGAAGTGAGATAAGTATAGTATTTGGTGTGCGCATCTCGCGTGGACCTACAACAATAGTGTCAGGAATTTCTTTAATGGCGTCTTCAAGCTTGTCTCGAAGTCTTCTCACATCAGAGTTCATCTTCTCAACATGTTTTGCTGCTTGCTTCATTGCAAGACCCATACCCACAATGTAAGCAACATTAAGTGTTCCCGCACGTTTACCTCCCATCTGTTCTCCACCATGAAGAAGGTTTGGAAGTTGTTTCCCTTTTTTTACATAAAGGCCACCGATCCCTTTTGGACCATGAAATTTATGTGCTGAAAATGTTAAGTAATCAACATCAACGGCAGTTAAATCTACTTTGAGTTTTCCAATAGCCTGAACGGCGTCTGTGTGAAATAAAATACCCTTCTCTTTAGCAAAAGCACTTATCTCTTCAACTGGGAAAATCATCCCTGTTTCATTATTCGCCCACATCATAGTTATTAAAATGGTTTTATCAGTTACTGCAGCTTTCATATCTTGGGCAGAGATTCCACCATTTTCATCTACATCGACATACGTTACATCTACACCAAAATCACTCAAATACAAAAGTGTATCTAAGATTGCTGGGTGTTCTACAGCAGTTGTAACGATGTGATTTTTCTCTGGATTTTTTAGAATATATTTAAAAAATATCCCTTTTAGAACAGTGTTGTTACTCTCTGTCGCACATGAAGTGATGAGGATATCATCTGCATCAGGGACATTCAGTGCATCATACATCTCACCAAGTGCAGTGTTGAGGGCTGGACGAACATCCATTCCATACTGGTGGAGAGAGTTTGGATTACCATACAGCTCTTCAAAAAAAGGTTGCATCTTAACCTTTACTAGTGGGTCTAACTTTGTTGTTGCATTATTATCTAAATATACTTTCATTTTTACCCTTCCTTCTCTTCTTTAAATGTAAATATTGGTTCTTTTTCTGGGTCTTCTACAACTGCAGCAGTTATGGTGACACTCTCTAAGTTCTCTTTAGAGGGGCAAGAGTATTGAAGTGGCAACATTACCTCTTCTATAATACCTCTAAGTCCACGTGCGCCAACACCTTTCTCTGTTGCTTTTGTTGCAATGGCGTCAAGGGCTGCATCTTCAAACTTTAACTCAATTCCATCCATATCAAACAGAGCTTCAAACTGTTTAATAAGTGCGTTATCGGGCTCTTTAAGTATTTGAATCATCTGTTCGTTTGTAAGTTCATGGAGCTGTGCAATAACTGGAATACGACCGATAAACTCTGGAATAATCCCATAATGTACAAGTGCCTTTTGATCAACTTTAAAATCTTTCATCTGTGCTTTTTGTACAGAACTAAAACCTACCTTATTCCCTTTTTTCGTGTTTGTGTCTGGCACAAGTCCGACAAAAGCACCACCACAAACAAAAAGTATATGTGTCGTATCTAAAAGTACGGTCTCAGTTGTAGAGTTTTTACGACTCCCTTTTACTGGTACATAAACCTCTGAGCCCTCTAGGATTTTTAAAAGACCTTGTTGTACACCCTCACCGGAGACATCACGCCCCATAGTAGAAGATTCCGCTTTTCTAGCAATTTTATCTATCTCATCAATATAAACAATACCACGCTGTGCAAGTTCTATATCAAAGTTCGCTGATGCTAAAAGACGTGAAAGAATACTCTCGACATCTTCTCCGACATATCCAGCCTCTGTAAGTGCTGTTGCATCTGCTACTGCAAATGGAACATTCATAATTTTTGAGAGAGACTTTGCAAGAAGTGTTTTACCACTACCGGTTGGTCCCAAAAGTAAGATGTTACTTTTTTCTAACTCAACATCATTATAAACCGGATTCTCTATACGTTTGTAGTGATTATAAAGTGCAACTGCTAAGACTTTTTTTGCATCTTCTTGACCTATGATGTGTTTGTCAAGATACTCAACAATTTTTTCAGGTTTAGGTAACTCTTCATGCATCTGTGCACGTTGTTCGTAATTTACCTCTTTTTGTAAAATAGCCGAACAGGTGGTGACACATTCGTTACATATATTTGTTTTCTCAGAAGAGAACATTTTTTTTACTTCGCTTTGTTTACGTCCACAAAATGAACAACTTTTCTCCTCGCTCATTACACATCCTTTTTTGATAAACTAGTTAATATTGTGTCGGCCAATCCAAACTCAATCGCTTTAGTTGCCTCAAAATAGTTGTCACGGTCACTCTCTTTTTCAATTGTTCTAACATTTTTTCCAGTCGCCTTTGCAATGATTTTGTAAAGTCTTTTTTTCAGACTTATAATATGGTTTGCTTGAATCTCAATATCACTTGCTTGCCCTTGTGTCCCACCAAGAGGTTGGTGAATCATCACCTCTGCATTTGGTAAGATGTAGCGATGACCTTTTTCACCACAAGTAAAGATAACAGCTGCCATAGAAGCTACCATCCCCATAGCGTATGTATGAACTGGAGCAGAGATAAGTTGCATCGTATCAAGTATCGCAAGACCTGCCATAACTGAACCACCAGGGGAACTTATATAGATGTGTATAGGCTCCTCTGAGTCTTCAGCTTCAAGGTAGAGTAGTTGTGACACTATTACACCCATCATATGGTCGTCTATCTGTTCATTAATCATAATGACACGGTCATTAAGTAGTTTTGAGAAGAGGTCAAAATATCTCTCTCCTCTTGGTGATCTATCTTTTACTGTTGGAATCATTGGCATAGTTTTTATCCTTTTATATGAATTCATTAATGAAGTTTTCTAATGACATATCAAGTACTTCAAGATTATGTTTTTCTATGAACTTCTTCTCTTTTTTACCTAGCTCTTTATCTGTGATAACGTAACCGCCCTCTAAATCCAGAGTAAGCTCGTTTGCTACCATTCTGTCTGTATCTCTGTCAAATGATGTACCTAAAAAGAGATACTTTTTCGTTTTTCTGTATGTCTTAAGAACAGGAGGTAGAGCAAATCCGCCCATTGCTTCTGTTAACCAGTCAACATAGTCAGCATCAGAGATAATAAAAGTCGGTTCAGGTAGTGTCGAACCCATTGGTTTAAAAAGAATTTTTTCGGCATTATCAAGTACTTCATCATCTACTAAAAAATACTTTTTGTTTTCTACATCATATTCGTAAGTCTCATAACGGTTTTTATCCGCCATAATTCTTGACTTACCAATAATAAGGCAGTGTGGTTCATACGCTAATAGTTCTTGTATCTTAGAGTCACGGTTAGTATCTATGATGTAGCGGGGTAGCATATCTACAACTGCTTTTTGCAATGGAGTTGCATCAAAGTCTTGAGTGTATATATGGTTTATAAGTTGTGTCATATATTCAACACCACGGCGTTGTTCTAAGTGCATAGCCGCACGTGAGTACTCAAACATAAGTCTCTCACTCATAGGGCGACCATTGTTCATTTTTAAAATCATAGAATCAGAATCATAAGGCATCTCTTCGCCCTCTTTAGTTGTTACACCTTTAAAAATTCCAAGCCCAAAGTAGGGTACAGTTGTTTGGTTTCTAAGTTCTTTTTTTATAGTTTGTATTAAGTCGCTCATTAGTGGCATCCTTTACCTGTATAGCAGAGTTGTGCTGCTAAAATTTTTCTATAGAGAATATCTACGTTGAATTGATGCGCTAAATCATCACAAAACTGATCATAAAATATTGCCCCATCTTTTGAGATAAGTATGATCGCTTTTGTAAGTTCATTATCGTAAGGGGCACCTTTGAGTCGAACTCCATACATATCTGCGAACTCCTCATAAGCATCTATAAGAAAGTTAAATTTATCAAGTTCTACAATAGGATGTGAATCATTCGCAACAATAAGAGATGCATCAATTTCATGTATATCTTTGCCAGGAATTATCTCACTAAGTTTTTGCATCTCATTTATGAATTCATCATCTATAGAGGGTGTAGTAACTATAAGTTGTGTTTTACCACTGTGACCACCTATAGTGTATTCTTTACCACTGGTGTCATTTAAACGTACCATCTCTGATGCATAGCCAATATCAAGTGGCATATCCTCAAGATGCATGGTGTATATGTTTGATCTTATTTGCAATTGATCCTCCTATTAAGAAATTTTTTATAGCTATCTCAAGCTTATTTATGATGGTTGGGATTCTAAAAAGTATGACGCCACCTTGCTTCATACTTTTTTTAGTATTTTCACAATATCTGTCTGCAAGTAAATAAGAACAATCTCCTATAAGCTCAAGTAGTGAATAGTGTTCACACTTGTGGAGTAAATCATTTTTGTCTTTTAAATCACAAGAACACATAATCTCTTGTGTGCTAAACAGATGATTTTTGTGTTTTGAGAGTTTGTTTTCTAAAATAGAATGAAGTGAAAAATAGACCTCATTGTTTACACTTTCAATATCATATATCGCGAATTTTGGCGCGGTAAGAGGGTTGTGTTTATAGAGTGTAAGCAAGTCGTTTACAGGAATTGCAATCTTCATCTAGTCTACCTTTATTTGTATCTACTGCTAGGACTTTTGCATATAGTGTTCTAGGTGAATAAACTGCGAATAAATACAAAAAGAGAAGAATAACGACAAGGTCTTACAAAAATGTAATGAAGTGCAATTATCTATTTACTCTTGAACTGATGATTACGGAAAAATAGATACTTCCTATAAAGATAGGTTCACACCATGAGGTGTATTAGATTAATTGAACATTCTCATATTCAAACCAACATTTTTTTTGCTGTAGCAAGCTTTTAAATACTTGGATATAATATAGCATGAACAAAATGTTAAATGGAAACATAAAAGTACTTTATGTTGAAGATGATGATATTGCTCGTGAAAACGGTATTGAGTATCTAGAAAATTATTTTGATAATATTTATGAAGCAGCAGATGCTATAATCGCTTTAAAGCTATATGAAGAAAATAAGCCTGATATTATAATTACCGATATACAAATGCCTAAGTTGAACGGTCTTGAGTTTGTTAAAAAAATAAGACAAAAAGATAAAAAAACTCAAGTAATAATCATAACTGCCTTTAGTGATACAGAATATCTTTTAAAAGCAGTAGAACTTAAATTAGTAAAATATTTGATTAAACCGATAAAAGAAAGAGAGTTTGATGAAGCATTGAATTTGTGTATTGAGAGTATTAATGAAGAGTTTTCTAACATCGTAGAGCTCTCAAATGATACTTATTTTGACAGATACAACAACACATTAGTGAAGAACAATGAAATAGTGAAATTAAGAACAAAAGAGATAGAACTTTTCACACTGCTATTAAAAAATAAAAATAGATATGTAACTTATCAAGAGATAGAAAATGTTGTTTGGCCGGATATAGGAATGAGTAAAGATGCGCTCAAGACTATTGTAAAAAATCTTAGGGCAAAACTTCCAAAGAATCTCATACTAAACCTTACAGGAACCGGGTACAAAATTGAGCTTTGATACAAGTGTAATTTTAGCTTACGGGATTACTTTTGGTATCTTGATTATGACTATTGTATATACCTTTATACGATATCTTTACTCAAAAGAACTTATATATTTAAGTTACAGCATTATGCAGTTTTTCTCACTTCTCTATATTGCAAGTTATGGAAATATCTTTGTTGTGACGATTAATATGCAGGAACTGTTTTTGACTCTTGCAACGGTGAGTGCAGTATTATTTGCTATAACTTTTTACGAGGGTAGGTTTTTCCCTGAAATAAAAAACACTCAGGAGTTGATAGTAAATACTCTTTTACTCTACATTGTCATACTTAGTGTTTTTTATCACTATGTTCTTTTTGAGTATCTTCCATATACTTTAGTCTATGGTATTCTTTTTCTCTCTACTATCTCAAATCTAAAACAAGGGCTTAATCCAACAAGTGTTTATGTAATAGGATGGTCTTTTCTATCTTTTTTACTCTTTTTATTTGATGTGAAAAAGTTTTATCTTGAGATGGGTTACATTGACATAGTACTTGTGGCTTTTGCAATAGAGGCTATTCTTTTTACCACTTCAATTTCGTATAGATATAGTATACTCAAAAACCAATCTCTCAATAATGAAAAGATGCTTTTACAGCAGTCAAAACTTGCAAAGAGTGGTGAGATGATTGAAAATATTACTCATCAGTTTAGACAACCCCTGAACAATCTTTCATATCTTCTTATAAATATAAAAAAGAAGCTTAAAAACAGAGATGAAGATAGTGAGTATTACACAAAAAAGTTCAACCAAGCGGAGGAACAACTACAGTTTCTCTCAAAGACTATTGATAACTTCAAAGAGTTTTACACTCCTTCAAAACGAAAAGAGGACTTCTACGTAAAAGAAGCCATAGAAAATGCTGTAACTATTTTAAGTGCAGAGCTTAAAAATAGAGGTATTGAATTAGAACTTGATTTTGACGCTTATGATGGTATTAAAGTTCATGGGATTAAAAATGAACTTTCACAAGTTATATTAGCATTGATTTCAAACTCTTCAGATGCTTTAATTGGAGTTGAGAATCCACTTATAAAACTCAAAGTACAGGTAAGCAGTTCTGAGGTAATTATAAGTGTCAGAGATAATGCGGGTGGAATTAATTCTAAAGACCTTCCTAAAGTTTTCGAGCCATATTTTTCTACAAAGGATGATGGAACAGGTATCGGACTCTATCTTGTTAAAGTGATTATTGAGAAGAGTTTTGAAGGTAGGATTGAAGTACAAAATCAAACAGAGGGAGTAGAATTTACCCTCTATTTGGAAAAGGTTATTTAGTATTTGGATAGATAAAAGCTAAGCTTTTAGTAGCTTTTATCTTTTCATCTTCTTTTGCGATAACAATTATTTCTACTTTGCGTACAGTGTTTTGTCTATCAGATATAGATAGGTCTTTTTTACTCTCAATGATTAGAGTCTTTTTTCTTCTCTTATGAGCTTCGAGTTTAAAAGGTTTGAATTTTTTAATGGCAAAAGAGTCATTATCTCTCAGTTTTATATCATAAGTATATGCTTTACTTTGAGTATTGTGTATAGCAATTACATAACTGTTAAATACGACACCGTTCTTATCTACTCTATATGATGGACCGACTTTTTCTGAGTCTATTAAAAGATACTCTTTCTCAGATGCAAATAATAGAGCCAAGACAAATGAAGCTACTAAAACAACGATAAACATTTTGTTTCTTTTTGAGAAGACTGAATTTTTAACATTGTGTATGATTTTGTTTGTGCTATCCCAGCTTATAAGTGATTCTTTGCCAAGTTTTCCCATAACTGTGCTACAAGCATCTGAACACTCTAAACAGTTAATGCATTCAAGTTGTAGACCTTTTCTTATATCTATATGAGTGGGGCATATTTTTACACAGGCTTCACAAGTAGTACACTCCTCATTAAACGACCATTGATTGACATTAGTAATAAGCTTTTCGTTACCGACATAGACACTACCACCTCTATTGGTGTTGTAGATAGTATGTTTTGTGTCATTGTCATAAAGAACATTTTGAGTTCTTGAATAAGGGCATACATAAGTACAGAAATTTTCTTTTAAGAAGATGATATCAAAAATGAAAAAAGCAGCTAAACTAAGAATGAAACCAACCATAAAAAGGTGCTCTGTAGGATTTTGAATATATATGAAAAAGTTTTCATAAGGTACAAAATATAAGATAAAGTTTATGGAAATAATTATAGATAGGATAGTCCATAAAAATATAGCTATAAACTTCTTTATTATATATTTGATTTTCGGGTGTTTTAACTCTTTTTGTTTGTTACTAATCTTTCTTAAATCCAATAAAGTACCTTCGATTAGGTCTCTGTAGATTACTCTAAATATAGTCTGAGGACAAGCCCAACCACACCAAAATCTTCCAAGAATAGCTGTTAAAGCGATAACACCAATGAATAAAAGCATAAGTAAAAATGGCATTACATAGAACTCACTTACACTAAAAGTAAAACCTATAATATGAAACTCAAATGTCTCAAAAGATAACAGTAGTAGGTGATTATCATTGATTGTAATAAATGGAACAACTAGTGTGAATAGTGTGATTAAGGTATAAGTTAGATACCTTTTTTTAGCATATGACATAAAAACTCCTTATTGTTTTTTGTAGTATATTTTTTAATGGTGTTCATTTGGTGGTATTGTAAATAAGTTATGATATTTTGAAGTAATTGGAAACTTTCATTGTACAAAAGTATCAGAAGAATGTTATGCTAGATACACAATTTACTACTATGCTGTGGGCAAAGTTAGTTGAAAGTTAATGATTGTAGGATTTAAATAAAAGTGGCTAGTGCTCAAAAAGTAAATACTCTAAAGTTTCACAAATCTTAAGGGGTAATGGAATTAAAAAGTAAAAGAATAATAAAAATTCGTATATATTCTGTCCTGAAAGTACAAAATTGTCATTTTTTTGTAGTAAATAATTAATAATCCCCTAGAACACATCTTGCAAATACCTCAGTAAGAAATGATTATAGCTACATGATGCGAGATCATTTGAATTCCTAAACTACTTAATTATAAGGAGCTAAAATGAGCTGTAGTTCAAGTAACCCTGCCGAAAATGCACTGCCGCAGGATATACAAGATAAAATCCACAATCACCCATGTTATTCAGAGGGTGCACACCACCATTATGCGCGTATTCACGTTGCTGTTGCACCTGCTTGTAATATTCAGTGTAATTACTGTAATAGAAAGTATGATTGCTCAAATGAATCTCGCCCAGGTGTTACAAGTGAGCGTTTAACACCAGAAGAGTCTGCAAAGAAAGTGATGTATGTTGGTGGAGAGGTAGAGCGTTTGAGTGTACTAGGAATTGCCGGTCCTGGTGATGCGCTTGCTAATCCTGAGAAAACTTTTAAGACTTTTGAGCTTGTACGTGAAAAAGCACCTGATTTAAAACTATGTCTCTCTACAAATGGACTTGAACTTCCAACCTTTGTTGATGAGATGGTGAAATATGATATAGATCATGTAACGGTAACTATAAATAGTGTAGATACTACAGGTGAGATAGGTTCACAAATCTATCCTTGGATTTTTTAT
>Ga0193965_1000324_pt1 | contig 16071 bp, 16 predicted proteins | sample FB_8_MG_FD_140330 | JGI IMG/M metagenome (GOLD analysis project Ga0193965, IMG submission 140330) | Microbial mat bacterial communities from the Broadkill River, Lewes, Delaware, United States - FB_8_MG | ecosystem: Environmental > Aquatic > Freshwater > River > Microbial mats | place: USA... | reverse complement strand
GAACGCACGAAATGCGCCGATTTACTGTTGGACGCTGGAGCAGTGGTCTCGGCAGAGTTTTTGAAAAGCTTTTCCTGGCATTCCAACGCGTACAACCAACTCGTCATCATGAAAAAGCTGGAAGCGATTTCGAAAAAATGAAAAAAAACGTTTAATCCAACTCGTTGATGTCGCTGTGATGCTGCGCCTGTTCGTCCAAGATTTTTTTGGTCTGGTGGGCACACACAGCAGACAAGATCGCGAGCACGTTTCTTGCGATCCCAATTCGTCTCTCGTCAAACGTCAAAAGTATCTCGTTGCGGTTTCCGTGAATACGGACGCGAAGAAACCTGCCGCTTTCGTCAAAGATTGCCTCTAAACAGCCCATTGTATAGTGAATGTCATGTCCGGCCATTAAATCGACAGCCATTTCGTCCACCTGTGCAGCGCTCAACGGCGCTTTTGTTACACCAGGAATGCTTTTGTAGGGAGGCTTTTTATGATTAGACCCAGACATTGTTTGCGCTCGCTGCAAAGTGCGTTTGTCGTGACCCCCTCAAATTGTGTCCTTCCGAAGCGGCGAAACAATTCTTGGTCTGCTGTTCTGCTTTATTTCAAACGCCGCTTGTTCTCGCTGCGATTCAGTGACACATCGATTTGCAAATGCTGTCTTTCCACGTGCCTGGAATATTCGAGTACCTCGTCCAGTGCATAGTCAACCCACATGCGCCAAAGATACATATCTTGGTCATACTCGCCTTCCATCTTGGTTTGTTCATCCCGCAAAAGGCTCTCCACTGCGTGCCTGTTGCGCGGGTGCATATTGCAGAGTTGAAACAGGCATTTGATGTCACCAAAATTGGCACTCCCGAACAAACACTCGTGCAGCACGATAAGGTCAAACGTCTGCAACTTGTTTTTTGATTGACAGAGACATCGCAAGACGTCGATGCCCGGACGATTTGAAAAGAAGCGTGGCAGTGCCGGTGCAGCACGCTCACATTTTTGCCACTTGATTTGCGACCATTTTGCTGGGAAAGATGCCAAGATACTCTCGACATTGTCCTCATCGTCAGCTGGACCAATGATGAGATGCACAGGTGCGTCGGCGGCAGGTGGTGGCTGAGTGTTTAAAATATTAACGCGATACCAACGCAAGCCCCGTGGGAGTCTTTGATCTTTCAGAATTGCGATGGCGCACTCTGTGCAGACAGGGGCATGTGATGATGCATCCACTCTGTCGTCGAGACATGCGTGCACCGCAATACCGATGCGTGGTTTGTTCCAAGGTACGCCACGTTTTGCAATTAATACGTTGCGATCTTCTTCGATCTCGTACAGATCTTCTGGGCAATGCGCGTCACACAAGTGCAAACTGTAGCCCGGCGGAAGCACCGTTCCCTCTTTTGCATCATCACAGGCGACTCCAAAGCAGTCGTGAGAAATGGAAACAGATGTGTCGCAAACTTTGGCACGATTTGGTGGTACAACTGCAACGCTCATTGTTGAAAAAAGTTGTCTGGTCAAGCGGTTTGTCACAATTTGCGTTTTATTCTTTAGTCTTTAATTCACTTGTATCGGTCGCTGTCTCTTTTTCTGGCACAAAAGCAATGTGCCACGCACCAACCGTCATCTCGATTATCGTGAGCGCAGCAAGCAAGGCTGCACCGCGTATCCAAACAGTTTCTTCGCAGGTCAAATCTTGTGTCACTTTGCCTGTTATCGTCCACAGCTTGTGGCACATATAGATCACCACTAGTGTCAGCATGAGCAAGACAATGGTTACAATGACTGTTTTGCTGGTCGTCATGGTACTGGGGGTTGTTTTTTGTTATCTCTGTAAACAATTCCGATCAAAAAACTCACCGAAACAAAAAGAAAAAACTCACCGAAACAAAAAGAAAGAAACTATGAACGCCAACCAAGAGATTGCTATGCAGATGCGAGAGGGGATGCAGGGCCGTATTGCCGCTGCGCAGATGAGCAAAGATGCAGTTTCCGAAGACTTTTGGAAGCTTTGCCTTGCACATCACTCTCTTCGTTGCTTCAACGGGCGCGCGATGCTCGTTATGAAGTAAAAACATGAAGTGGAACGATTTTATTTGTTACGATGCCAGATGCATGTTCGACAGTCGCAATCTTGTTTGCCTCAATGAAGCTGTTTGTTGCGCAACGTCTGCATAAAAAGCGGGATATGCTCACTCAACGATTTTTGGATTTTTCTTATTTCTGTCTGCACATCGTCTTTCAACTTGTCTGACATAGTGCCGTTATCAATTTTGTTTCTTTTTCGGAACAAAACCAACATACGTATGTATTGGTCGCGAAATCGTGCACCGACACTGACACCAAGTTCTCTTTCGACAATCTTTGTTGCCCAAACAAACGTTTCGTATGCAAGTTGCCTTGCATAGTTGGAAATGATCTTTGTGGGTGATATCTTCTGCTCCTTCACAATCTTCAAAACCTTAGATCTGATGTGCACGTCCACATGGCTCAGTTTAACATCTGCAACTGTCGCGATTCTTTCTTCCAACCTGAAAAAGCCCCACGCCAAACAAAAGCCTGCGGGATCCACAGTTTCATCAAACTGGTTGGGACGTTCATATTGCGCTTGAACACCTTGTCGTGGGCAATAAAATCCGGGCAACACAAGATATCTTATTCCAAAAGGTTTTGGCATAAAAAGTTCTTTCAACTTTTCGGAAAGGTGTTCCCCACAAAACTCAGGAGATGTATCATTGTGGGGATCATATAATTCGAGTGTTTGTGTTTCGTGATGATAAAGGAGAATGTTTGCATGGCCTCCATCTGGACCCTTCAGAAGGAGTGTTGACCACAGAAATGTGGGTCTGTGCACAGATTTGTCATAACAATTATTCCAACCATCGATGATTGTTTCTCTACGAACAGTTTGGTAGGTCTCATGTTTGTTCATAATTGCCAATTGCTTGCGAGAAGCATCCCAAATGAGACCGCCAGGAAACATGTTGCATTCTGCCGCGAGGCGGCTCTGGGTTATATAGCAAGTCATAAATGTTGTGAGGACAGGGTTTGGGTAGAACGTGTGTTCTATGCGACGATTTTGTGCAGGAAGCGGAGGAGCAATGCGTTGTGTCCTTTTTTCCAACTGTGTCAACAGCTTGCACACTGCACTTCTGCTTCTGGGGACTTTGTCCGCACCCAACAGTTTCGCACGATTGCGTAACTCTGTGACGCTTGGGCCTCCATCTTTGGCAGACAATGTGCACAGACTTTCTTTCGGTGAATAAATGACAGCACCAATTTCATCCTCGTTTTGATTTGCTTGTTTTTTTTCAACTTTTGTTTCCGACGGCAAGGTCCACACAAACGCGTCTTTGGCAGGTTTGCCGATCCGATAACTCGCAAAGTGGTCACTCGCCAGCAGTTCTCGTGGAGTCTTGATGCGACCGTCTGTGCGCACGGTGCACGGAACACAGTTGCTATCATCACAGTAGCACATGCTGCCCTTGTACGGAATATCAGGCTTTAGCAGACCACCAACGTCTGTTCGCAAAAGCAGCAGGTCTTTGGGAATGGCATACTCTATAAACTCTGTCAAGTATTTGTTTTCGTCGGGAAGCGCTTTGTTCTCACTGTAAAATCCAACCAACATGCGATACAATTCCGCTCGAGAGTTTTGCTGATTGCATTGGCCGTATTGCACACACAACGATTCCAGCATGGTGTTGAATAAACGACAGGGGTTGGCAATTGTCGATGCCTTGTACGCACGATCGAAATCAAAGATTCTAGCTTGATACTGTGTTTGCACCTGGAAATGTTGACCATTGACCACATAGGTGTGTGTTTGTTGCCCTGTGGGATCTTTCTCCACAAAGATGTTACTGGGATGCAAATCATTGTGTTGCAGGCCAACGTCTTCAAACGCAGCAAGCGTATAGCAGAGTTGAAACAAAACAGGCAGGTACAGTTCGTCGTACGCGCTGATTTGTCGTTTTGCCAGATCTGCGTTTTTGTCATGGCTTTTTCCGCTGCCCCACGCGGCAATCTTATTGAGAAATGTTTTTCCCTGACTCTGTTCCAATATCAATGCTCGCATCACTGTCCGATCATATGTTAGATTGAAATCGGGGATATAATTTTGTGCGTCCTGCCGGACGTAATCGAAAAGCAACTTTGTTTTTGAGAATGGGTCTTTGATTGCGTTGACCTTGTTCACAAAATCGCTGCATCCTACGATCCCGTAGCACATCATCACGTGCGGTGTGTGTCCGCGCAGTAAAAGCGGATTGGTAACATCACGATACACTGCTCTCTCGAGTTCCATCGAATTGTCGCGCGTGATTCTGCGAGAACGGAATGCCAATTTGACGACAACATGTTGCACCCAACCGTCGGTTTCTGGAATCTCTAGGTCTGCAAAGCTAATCCAACTGGCTGATGCTGACGAAGAATTGTAGCGCAACGGTTTCCATTTGGAAAACATGCTGTTCAAATCGCAATCGGGCACATCTATCAGCCCTTGTTTAAAGGTGAGCCACATGGTACTGCGTGCACGTTCGCTGAGCGGCAAGATTTCCCATTGTGCCGGGCTCACATCGGCAGTTGCGCAAGTCATTCCCTCACCGTAAAGGTTGTCGATATTCAGATATTTCTGGTTGTGCATGAGGATTTCGCGGGGCAGATGATTGACAATATCAGACGCTGCACCGTTGGTCATCTTGTCAAGTGACTGCGGCAGCATATCGATTGTGACGAGCCGCTGCAGCAGCAGTGACTGCAGATCAGCACCGCGCTTCATGAGAAGTGCAGCTGCCGCAATGTTTTGTGACCGAAGCGCCAGATACAGCGGTGTTTCTCCCCGGTTGTTTTTGGCGCTGATCGAGTCTTCATTGGCATTTGCGATTATGAATTCGCTCAACTTGTCTCGGTGCTCATGTTGAGCGACATTGTTGTTGCTCACATGGTGAACCGCTGTGTTGCCATTGTCGTCTGCCATGTTGACGTTGGCCACAAAGTGGACAAGTACTTTTGCGCTCTGCAGTTGCTTGCTAAGAACCGCATACATCAGTGGAGTTTTTCCCGTCGCATCACGTGCATTGACCAATTTTGCATCTTTTGTCAACAATCTTGCCAAAGCTGTCACATCGCGCGTGCGCGCTGCCGTGAAAATAGCGTCGTCTTTGGCATCGAATTCCTTGGCCATCTCGACCGGATTGGGAGGCTCATAAAAGTATTCTTCGCTGCTTGACTCTGAATCATCTTTGGCAGTGGCGGCCGGCTGCGCTAAAGACATCGCCGCAGTATCTAGTTTTTGCAACTCGGCACACACACCAGCGCGGCTTGTCGGGACGTTTTTCACACCGAGCGCCGCAGCAGCTTTTCGCAAGCGCGCAACGCGTACACCTCCCTCTTGCAATGTCAGCTTGCAATCAGCGATTGATGTCAAGCCAGTGACCTCCAAAAGCTTGCGGTGCTTATCCTGTGACATTTTTTATGTGGGCGTTTGGAGATGTTTGATATGTTTGGTGTGACACGGGAAAAGTGATTTACTTGGATGCGCGCTCACACGGATAGATCTTGCACGTCTGTTGAAAAAAGCAGGCCGCCGCCAACCAGCTTGTGTGAAACTGCGAATTATTTGACGGGGTTGATCGAGACAATATCAACGCCGAGTTCAACCTCATTTCCGTTGTTGTAGTTTGCCTTTTTGGCCTCTTCGTATCTGATGATGCCGATGTCACCTTCCATCCACGTGTCTGGGCCGTTTTCGTTGACCATGTCGATCATGTCATCTTCATCCTCCTTGGTGAAACCACTCTTTTTGCGCAGTGTGACATAGATCAAATCGCCATCGTATTTGTAGTCGATTGCCTTGCAGTCTCCCCAGCACAAAATGTTTTTGATGCCGTCATAGTCCTGTTGTAGACGCTTTTCTACAAGTGCGTCAAGTCTTTTGACGCCCGTCCACACAGCGCGGTAATCATTTCCGCAAAAGATCAAAGACGGTGCCAACGTGACCACCCGCAATGTGTCGTCTGTGTCAGAGAGCCCGCTTGTTTGCAAAACAGAATGGTGTTTGCTGCTCATTTTTGTCGCTTCTTTTCTCTTCGGGTTATACGCAAAAAAGTTTCTTCACGTGTCTAAAAATATTCTAGAGTAACATAACGAGAAACCAAAAAAAATGTCCAACATGAAAACACTTGTGGTTGACCAGGCGAGCAACGAAAATCTTGACGGTCTGATTCAGCGTCACCCGTCAGTCACATCGTTTTTCCTTCGTCCCGGTACGTATCATTTGACAGAGCAGTTGGTAATTGACCGTGAAAACATTTCGCTGCAGGGACTTGGGTCTGCGAGCGACGTGCACATTGTCCAAGACACGCCCGGTGCAAACGGCATTGTCATCACGGCGTCCCAAGTGACTCTTCATCACGTTTCTGTGCACGCAGAGGTTGGTAGCGGCATTGCAGTGACGCATGCCGACGTCAACTTTGTGCAGATCGAACACTGTCACTTTTACGGCTCGGAAGAGTACTTTGCTGTCTACTTGGCGGGCAAAACACACAATGGTGGCGCAGATACGCTTGCGGCGTTTGCTTCCGGAGATCTCGATCACAACAACACTTTTGACAATAACATTGTCTACTCCAAGTGGAGCGGTGACGCAGTGTCGTTTTCTCTGCAGCGCTTTGGTTCGTTGCGCAACAACATTGTTCGCGGTGGTAAAGTTGCTGTGTATATGACACAGGACTGCATTGTGGGAAATAACCGTATCTATGATTCGACGTCGCACGGCATTATCTGCTCGATGCCATCGCTACGACTGCGTCTCACACACAACCACATTGCCCGCTCGACGGCATCGGGCATTGCTCTCAAGCCACAAGTGGAGCACGGCGAGCATCAACCGCAAGCAGATTCGCAGGTGATTGTCGACAATAACACTGTCGATGGCGGCGAATACATTGGCATCGAACTGGAAAATTCAAACGGCGTTGAGATTCGCGAAAACCACGTGCGTCACGTGCAGACCACTGGTATCTATGTATTGCGTTCGGCCAATGTGAGCGCGCACCACAACCACATCGTCGGTTGTGATCGCGCTGTGTTCATTGACGTTGAGACCAGCGGCTGTGTGTTTGAGAACAACGAGATGTTTAGCCTCTACCCGAATGTATCGCAAAATGCATTTTTGATTGAGGCCACCTCTTTGTCGACACGCGTGGCAAATAACACGACGCACGGACCGTATCTGTCAGACGTCATCAAGGATGTCGACCCCGATAACTCGCTCTCGCAGATTGTCGACAACGTGCACGACGCGCACATTGACCACCACGAGGAAGTGTTGCTGTGGATTACACAGTGATTTCAAAGACAACCCAATAAAACAGAGACATTTCACAATCTCACTTCAGCACGGTTTTGCAAACCAGTGGACTTGCTGATATTGAACATTGTCGCCAATCTCTCAAAGATGGAGGAGTGCGCGTGGAACGTCTGCAAAAAGCTGCCAAACAACTTGGAATCATCGATGTACCACGCAGTCGAACAGCAGTATGCAACCTTTGGAAGAGATTTCAACAAAGACTTGAAGAGACATTACATTTTGGTAAACACCGTGTACATAGCAACAACACACAAACAAACGTGAGCGATGGAAGAACAACCCAAAACACATGACCACGTTCTGCACATCACTGGCCTAAAGTCTCTCGATGATTGCAGCTTGGCTCCAAAAGATGGTGGAATTCGGGTTGCGCTCTTGCGACGCGCTCTCAGTACGCTCGGTCTACCAAAGGTACCGACGAGCCGCAACGCAGTGTGCAAAGAGTTGCGAAATCTCGATCGTCAAACACGCGTGACGACAGATTCTGTGAGTGACATTGATGCTGCACCAGCTGTCAACGCAAATGAAGCGGACTGCAACAAGTCGCTTAAAGACGGCGGACCGCGAGTCGCTGATTTGCGCGCGCGTGCCAAAGCGCTTGGTGTCGAAAAAGTGCCGAAAAGTCGTGCTGCAATATGCAAAGTGCTTGCAAACATCTCTAACCCAGATGCAGCACAAGTCGGCAAAGCAACCGCAAGTGACAGCGGCGATGGTGTGGAAACAGACGCCTGCGAAAAATCGGTCAAAGATGGAGGGCCGTGCGTGGCCGATTTGAGAGCACAAGCCAAGCTGCTCGGTGCAACCAAGGTCCCGCAGAGTCGCGCCGCGGTTTGTCAACTGCTGAAAACTCTGTCAGCGGTTGGCGGTGACAAAGATGAACCACAGGTCGCTGCAGTGTCCGTTCCCAAGCCGGCCAGTTCATATTCCGCAATTGGTGAACATGCCGTGCACACTGCTGCGCGCACAAACGACACTGGGACGTTGAAACGGCTGCTGAAACAAGATCGAACTCTTTCCAACTTGCTCGGTGTTGGTGGCAAAACGCCTCTGATCTATGCCACGCTGAGCAAAGCGTTGCCGGCTGTCAAGTTGCTTTTACAGTTTGGCGCCAACGTAAATTTGGGTGATCTCAACGGTGATACGGCGCTGCATCATGTTGCGCACAATACCAAGGAGAAACATGAGCACACCATCGCACTCGAACATGCCATCATTAATGACCGAAATGCGATCGTTGATGTAAAAAACCTCACGGGCGTGACACCACTCTACTACGCTTTGCGCGCGCAAAACCTGACGGCGGCGGCGCTTCTGATTGATTCGGGTGCGAATTTGAGACAACTGATACTGGATGGTCTCGTTGATGTCAGCATGATACCCAACTCGCTGGCCACGTCGACAAAGAAGGGACTGGTGAACGATGCGCTGCTCAATCTTCCCGACGATATTGATCGTCGCAACAATGCGATGTATGATTCCGCGGTGCGACTGGGCGACAAGATGCGATGCCAACCCACGCCATCGGTTCCTTGGCAGAGCCTGCCACGCAGTGAACAAGTGCGCAGCCTGTCGTTGATGCGTTTCAAAAACGAAACAGTCATGCTCGCAGATTGTGATCTGAGCCGCAACTTTGAGAATTGGCAGTTGGTCGGCGACAAAAACTCGGCATCAACAAGTTGGATTAGCTTTGCCGACCTCAACTTGCCGCAAGCGCGCGGTGCCAACCAGGCGGTTGTGCTAAAGTTGGCCTTTGTCTCGCGCAATGTGGCCAAAGACAATTCTTTGGAGATCGAGCGTGTCATTTACCGCGATGTGACCAATCCTCTCTTTCTTGGAGGACACACACCGCATGTGATGCTTTGCTACGGAATTGTGGGCTGTGACAATTTTATGGAAAAGATGCGTGCAATTGGTCGTTTCAATGCTACCACCAAGCGGTTGTGCAAACAAATTGACAAAGACGTCCAAGCAAACCGCAAATTTGAGCAGCTTTACAACAAGTCGTCGATGCGCGCTCTCATCTTGGAAAAGAGCCAGGGAAAGAGCATCTACTCAAAGATCGTCGCATTTGGTCGCGTAGCAGACGAAGATACAAATCACAGCCTTGCCAGCCGGCATCGCAAAGTTTTCGAGACTCTTTATCTTCCGTTCTTTTTTCAACTTTGCTATACCCTCGCTGCGTTTCAAGATGTTGGATTGCAGCACAACGATATGCATGGCAACAACATCTTTATCGAAAAGTATCTCAAACCACAAAGACACACATACAAGGTGGATGGACAACATTTCACATTGACAAGCCACTACCAGGCACGCATATTTGATTTCGACCGCGCGCACAAAGAATCGACAGCAATCAGCCCCTGTCAGCTGGAAAATAGACTCACCGATGCGTTGTGTCATGAATTTGGACAGTGCAATGTGCAAAATTCTCGCACAGAATTGTTTCGCGCGCTTCATAATCTCTACAGAACAAATAAGCGTGTTGCGAGTGAGAATGTGCAGCTGTCTGCACTCATCGAATTTGCCATTCCAAAAGATCTGCTGCTGTTGCAAGATATCAACGACGTCGCCAAAGCTGGTCATGTCAATCAACCTGACATTGCGTTTGTGGGCAATCTATGCTACTGTGAGGACGATTTTTGCATGCCATGCACTGTGAAAACCGATGCGCGAATCAAAACTCCGCGCGAGATACTGCAGAGCAACTTTTTCAGGCGCTACCGCGTGGAAACGCCGAGCGACGATGCATTTGTATGGACTCTGCCGGCGGAAAAGCAATAATGAATAAACTGTTTCGTTCAATCGAGATCCTCGCCGTGTCTTTCTAAGTCAGCGTATAAACTCTGTACAGTCAGTTTTTCAAAACTGTCGTCACCGACGACAGTCAGATACGACTCGTCCAACATTCTAACAAGATACTCTGGTGCAGAGGCACAGTTGATTGAAATGCCCACAATTTGACCAATGCCAAAGAGGCCATCTGCGCCTGCAAAAACCCTCACTATATCGTGCAGTTGGGCAGCCGTCTCTGTGTTCATTTTTCGCCTCTCTGTAAACACGTTGGTGGCCACTGTGCCACACCGAAAAATCAAGAGAGATTTCCGGTTGACAACAAAAAAGCCGATTCAGCGCAAATGAAAAAAAAAGTGAATCGTGACTGTGAAACATTGCGTGCAAGATTGAAACGAAACTTTTTTGTCTGCACAACTTTTGCAAAAGTCGAAAAACGGTTTTTTTCTTTTTCCGTTCAATCGTTCATTTCGAGGCGCAACCTCTGACAAACCAACCCCAGACGGCACGATTTTTCAGACTGCCATTTCCCTCCTCCAAACCGTTTTGAGACGTGTCTTTTTTACAGATGGATCGTTTTGCAATTGTTTGATCGACTTTTTGTCCCAATGACCGCCAGTGACGCTGTAGACCACAAAGCGGATGTTGCATCGTGCCAAGATGCCGACACATTCGGCACATGGTTTGGAAAGTGCAAGTGTTCCGGCATTGGTTATTCGGCACACAACGACGCCATTGGCAACGCCCACCGTTTTGCGCCGCGCCTTTCGCCTCGATGATGTCCCACTTGTCTTTCGCACAAACGAGCGCTGTGCGGCACGAGCCTCGGCGTGAATTGAACGCTCTGCACTTTTTGACAGTCCCGGTGACCACTTGGGTCCACAAAACGCATCAGATACATTGATGTCGTTCATAAGCGCCGTGCCAATTGGTCGCGTTCCGCGCAAGAGAATCGCAAAGTGCAAAGTGGCGGGCGCGCCGCTGATCCACGCCGATTGAAACTTTTTCCAAACCAAACTGATTGCGCTTTGGTATTTCTTTGCGATGAGTTTGCGATTCTGCTGTGGCCGCGCCCGCATTGTTATTGCTGTGTGCGTGCGCAGAAAAAATGTTTTCTTGAGCGCAGCGCGCATAAATTCTTTCGGTATTTTCGTTGCGACGCAAGCACGACTGCAAGTACGCACCCACTTTAAGTTTGCACAACGATGCCCGCAGGTCGCAAAAAGAAAGCCCCGAAAACAAAGAAACTCAAAGCGAAACAGGTTGCTCGAAAAAAGCAAGGTGCACAACGCAAAGCGGCGCACTCACAGCCTGATAAAACCGTTCCGGAATCACACGCTGACATTGCACAGTTGCGTGCTGTGTTGAAAAAGCGAATTCAATGCTGCAGATACACAACTGTGTTTGAAAGGTGAGAAGATTTTGAAAGAAACGTATGATTGAGAAATGGCGCACAGCAATGTCAGCATAAAAATGCCACTCTCATAGTTATACGCAGATTTATGTCAGAGTTTCAAAGGTTTTCATTCAGTGGATGCAAAGACAGGGACTTTGCCGAAAACGTCATAAATGCTGTGCAACGTGACAAGCATTTGAATGGCGTTGATGTCAGAGATCTGTTTGTAAAAGCAGCGGAACTCGGACATGCGCCCGTCATTGAATTGTTTTTAAGCTTTAACAGCAATCTCGCCGGTACTTTCAACTCTGCTGGTGAAACTGCACTTTTACGCGCTGCCCGCAATGGACACGAAGAGGTGGTTGAGAAACTGCTCACAACCAACGTTGACGTTGACAGGGGAACCGTTTGGGGATCAACCCCGCTTTGGTCGGCCATTTTTAACGAGCATGACAGGATCGTTCTCCAACTACTTGCTGCTGGAGCACAGATTCCAACAACGATCTCTTCCAGCCGACCAATTTCGCCGACTGTCAAAAGCAGTGTAGAGTGGTACAGCTTGATCAAAATTGCTTTCGTCTTGCTTCCGCTCAATCTGCCTGTGCTGGTTGTTGATGTGATCTATCGCTCTATACCTCAGTTTGGCAACCGCAAAGTTTCGCTGCATCGCGCGTGGAACGTTCTCAAAGCAATCAAACAATGAGCATTGTAGACACTGCCCAACCCTGCTTGCGATTTTGATAACGCTCGACCGCAAAACATTTTATCGTAACCTATGATGATAAAGAGTCAGGGTTGCCTTGTGAACATGCACACATGAGTGACCAATTGAAACCTCGCAACGATACAAATGATATTCAAATGATTCAACGGTTTTCCTCGACATGGAAGGCGTCCATAGGCGGTATGGAAAATGTCTCGGCCTACTTTCACGCTGCCAGGACAAAGCTGGTGGAATTGCATCGATATTATGATGCTAGATTGCAGCACTGTTTGTTTTTGCGCCAAGAAATTGCAGACTGTGTTTCAATGCTGAAAACGTCTCCCAAGGCACCTTCAAGTCAACAAAAAGCGTGTCACGACAAAATATTACAATATAGAAGCATTTTGCGCATGTACAATCGTGAAATCTATATGCTGGCTCAAACACAACTGAAACAGATTGATCTTCTAAAGATGCATGCTGATGATCGCCTGTGGCACAAGCGCAATGAAAAGCGTATTTTCGTAGACTGTCGCACAATGTTGACGGGAAGATTGGAAGAGTGGCCCAGCATGTGTGAAATTCTGGACTGCGAGCAGATGGTGACAGATATGATCACCAATCTGACTGATTTTTCCGTCTATTTTGCAAGCACACACGAACAGATGAACGTCATGGTAAATAGCACACAAAGTGTGTTAAACGCGGCATTGGACGACGTTTTCTACTACCAACAAAATGTGATCAATGTGGACGTTTAATCTGGATTTTTTAAAATAAAGTAAATGTATATAGTTGTACAATCAGAAACAGTTTGTTAGATTGATGAGTCAGGAATATGATTCGGTTGTGAGCATTGGCTCATGGTGCTGCGTCGCGCAGCAACTTCGTGGCCGAGATCTGAGAAAACTTTCGTACCCTTTCGATTGGATATTTGGAAATCTCGAGATTGTGCGCGCATCTGTGAAAGAACCGTTCACAGTTTTGAACGAGTTTCGAGACAAGCTGAACACAGACTTTGAGTGCGAACCATACAGAGTAGTTTCGTTTCCCCATCACACACTGGAAAACGCAAAAGATGCGGCACGCTTGGAAAGCGCATGTATTCCCTGGCAAACCTTGTTGGCAAGCCGACAACGAGTGTTGCTGGTGCACACCCCACGACCGCACCAAAGTATTGATTCCGTTGTCGAAAAAATAACGTTGCTTTTGCAGGAGATACGAGGCCAAAACGACAAACTCGACGTGTCAGCACTGGTGCTGTTCCACCAACCATGGGATTCCACATCGAGCGTTGATGGTGTTGACAAGAAAAGAAAACCTGCGGTCACTCTTGGTGGCGATGAAACGCCACGTAATTTTATCGAGAGGCACTTGCGTACAGATGACATAGAAGTTATCGTTGCGCATGTTTCACACGAATGGGAAAGCGCGAATTGGGACGGACGAGACCACGGAGCACTGTGGGAGGAGGTATTTGAGAATATAAAGTTGAAAAAATAAACGAGAGGTGTATTTTATGTCCAAAACTCATCAATCATGCGGCGGTTGACCACATGAAGCGAAGTGGCACAACCATCTCACGCAAAGAACTAAATGCGCAATTTGGACCCATATATTTTATGCCGGTTGTTTTTGGGCGGTTCCAAAGTGTCAGCTTCAAATTGACGATGCCACTCAGCGTGTGCCGGTTTGGTGGTATCTCAACGGCACCCTCAAAACCGTCCGTTGACTCTACATACATAATGCAGGCATCGGGATACACGTTGCGAAACACCAAATGATTGTTGACCATCATTTCCCCCATTTTCGTCTCGCCTGATGGGTGGAAGAAGTGCAATTGCGCAGCACCGTCTTCCTGCAATCTTTTCAGAGCAAGCGTTTGCCGCATCGGTGGTGTTTTCACATCAGTGCGCATCCAAAGCGGCTTGAGTCTGCAAGGCGAGTGACTGAACATTGTGTCGTTGACTTGCCAGTAGCGATCTTGCTTTTGAATGTTGATCGATACCATTTGTGCACCATGGAGCCACGATCCTGTTTGCGGGTAATTGCCAGACTTGATTTTTGCAAATTCAAGTGGATTTGGGAACACGCGAATAAAATTGTGCTTTGCATTGTCAACAATGGCCATGTTGATGTTGCTATATTTGTATTCGTGGTGGGTAGAGCGAACCTGCCAAAAGATGCTCGCGTCATGACACGCTTTAGAGTGCAGGTCACACGTCTTGCTTTTTGGCATATGCACAAAGCGTTCGGTGGATGGTGGTGCATTTGACAAATCGGGTTGCCTTTCAGGCGGCAATGTTGCTGCGTCAACGATATGTCTCGGAATCAGTCCCTTTCCAGCAGCAGGATCAGAGCACACGCCAGCACGGTCAACGCGTGCACATTCTGCCCATTTGACAATGAACTTTCCTTTCAAAGCCTGCGGTGTAAGATTGGCGTGATTGCTGACATCAACGCTTTTCGGATCAAGATACCACTTGCATTCCTCGCCTGCAACGGCACACGAGCGTCCAGTGGGAGAAATGTTGATGTACTTGTCAAGCAACTGCCAAATCACACCTTGATCTGTTGCGTTCTTGATTTTTTTGTTGTCAAAAGACAGAATGATTGGTCCCACCACCTCGTCTGTGTGCCGCACTGAATCGACCCACTGTCTCATCTCAGAAAGGAGGTCAGACAACCATATTGTTCCAGTGGGGGTTCCGACATGCGTGACAGTGACATCTTGCAACGTTGTGCCGTCTGGCAACTGCCGAGCGGAAACTTTCCCAGGATCTATCTCAACACAGCCGCCACGATAGCGTTTCAAAAACAGCATGTATGTGCAGGTGCTTGCCGGCCCCTTGATTTGATCTTCCGTCAGATATGTGTTGTGCGATGACACAATCCAATAGTGTGTGAGTGGAAAACTTAAATCTTCCACCGCAGTTGTCACGACCTCTTCCAAACCGGCCGCGTTTGCGACATGGACGTGCCTCGTCACCGAATCGTCGACGCTTGTCATGTGTGTATCTTTTAAAAAATGTTTGTTTAATGCACTTTAGCGCGGCGACAAAACTTAAATCACATGGTCAGCGCAACAAGGTTGACGCGCATCGACAGACGTCCATTCTTGGTGACGGTGAGGCGATAGACAGTGTGCAAGTCGGCGTCGGCAGCAACAAATTGGTTGACATCAAACTGTTCTGATGTGCGTTCCAGTGACACTTGGTAGCCGTTGTTCGATGTGAGTTGCAGCTTGTTGTCAGTCAGCACAATGTCACTGTCGCTCACATCGATGAGTGTCTGGCCGCGATTTTGACTGTACATTTCGAGGCGGTGCGTGCCACCGTCGCGACGCAACTTGAACAGTTGCACATTGGCAGGTCCGTAGTGAGCCTCTGACAGTTGACCGTAGATCGGATGCAAGAGTGTCACAAGCGCTTCGCGATAGAACAGTTTCTGTGCATCGGTTGCATCTTGGAGATGATCGACTGCGACAGTGTCGCGTGCTTGCTCGCTGTGACCTTTGACGTACAAAAGAAAATCTTTGTGCAACCGTTGCAGACTGCGTGGCAGACTCTGCACGTTTGTCGGCTTTGAGTCACGGTACTTGGCAAAAATGGTTTCGGTGTCAGACATTGTTGTGCAATCAAAGACCTTTGTTGATTTTACCTAGAGTCTTCATGCAATTTTACTCGACTCGATGTTTTTTTAATCTAAACTTATTCACATACGAAACCAAGAATTGTGGCAAATTGGTCTAAGTAAAAAACGCAGTAAAAGTTTTGGACGTGTTTTTTCCCAAACCAACTTTCATGCTAAATAGTCATTCCT
>Ga0193965_1000316_pt1 | contig 16262 bp, 15 predicted proteins | sample FB_8_MG_FD_140330 | JGI IMG/M metagenome (GOLD analysis project Ga0193965, IMG submission 140330) | Microbial mat bacterial communities from the Broadkill River, Lewes, Delaware, United States - FB_8_MG | ecosystem: Environmental > Aquatic > Freshwater > River > Microbial mats | place: USA... | reverse complement strand
TTGTTGGACCAATATTTAAAATAGCTCCTGTCATTACAGCTGCTACAGCTTTTATGGCTGCTGCAGCTATTCCATTTTTACCACAATTTGAGATATTTGGATATACAGTTCATCCTATTATTGCAGATGTAAACATTGGTATCCTGTATATTTTAGGAATTATGGGTGTTGGTTTATATGGTCCACTCCTTGGTGGTATGGCGTCAGCGAATAAGTTCTCTTTACTCTCTGCAGCTCGTGGTGCTGCAGTGTTTATCTCTTATGAGGTTATTACAGGTCTTTCTATCTTAGCACCAATTATGATGGTAGGTTCATTATCTTTAATTGATTTTAATGAATATCAAGCTGGTGGGTTTAGTGAGTGGATTATTTGGTCACAACCAGTTGCTTTTGTATTGTTTTGGATAGCTGCATTTGCAGAAACAGGTCGTACGCCATTTCACTTAATTGCAAATGATCATGAGATCATTGATGGTTTTGGTACTGAGTATTCAGGTATGAGATGGGGTCTTTTCTTTATTGGTGAGTATGCAAATATGTTCTTTATCTCATTTGTAATCCCTTTACTTTTTTTAGGTGGTTATGGAGATGGTAGTTTCTTAGGTGCTATGGCACTTCTAGGTAAGGTAGCATTTTTCTTCTTTTTCTTTTTATGGACAAGAGCTGCATGGCCAGATGTAAGACCAGATCAACTTATGTGGTTATGTTGGAAAGTGCTTATGCCAATAGCCGTGATTAATGTTGTAATCACTGGTTTTGTGATGATGTTTTAAGGGGATATGAATGAAAATGGAACAATTTAACGATAGAAATGTAGCTGAAAATGGCTACTACATGGTTGATATTGAAGACTATCCTACTGATGGTTGGGGTAAATTTACACGTGTTGTAAAAAGAACATTCAGAGGCGAACTTTTTGTTGGGTTGTGGGTAGTTCTTCGTGAGATGATTAGATTTGATATTCACACAGTAAGTTATCCACAAGAGAAGATGCCTATTGGGCCACGTTACCGTGCAGTACATGAGATGAAAAGATTATGGGAATCAGATGCTGAGAGATGTATCGGTTGTGGTCTTTGTGAAAAAATTTGTATCTCTAATTGTATTAAAATGGATACTAAAATTGATGAGAACTCTCGTAAAGAAGTTACTGAATATAGTATTAATCTTGGGCGTTGTATCTTCTGTGGTTATTGTGCTGAAGTATGTCCAGAACTTGCTATTACACACGGTGGTGAGTATGAAAATGCATCAGAACAGCGTGAGCACTTTATTTTATATGATGATATGCTGACGCCATTGGATAAGATGAAGGCTGGGACTCAAGTAGAGTTTGAAGGTTTTGGTGCAATTACACCACATGAAGATGAGCGTGTTAAGAAAACACCTCTAGCATACTAAGGAGATAGGATATGTTTGAAGCGATAGCGTTTTATCTGTTTGCATTTTTGACAATTTCGATGTTTTTTATAGCTGTAACAACATCACAGGCGTTATATGCCCTTACGGCACTTGCAGCAGGGATGATTTTTATATCAGCATTTTTCTTTATTCTAGGTGCTGACTTTTTGGGTGCGATTCAAATCGTTGTATATTCAGGTGCTGTAATGGCTCTTTATGCTTTTGGTATGATGTTCTTTGATACTACAAGAGAAGTAAAAGAGAAGCAGGGAAACAAGTATATTGTGGTTGGTTTAAGTACTATAGCCGCTGTGCTAGTTGTACTTATATTTGCAGCTCCACTAGTTTCTAATAATATTACTGCTTTATATCCTGTTATTGAAGGTGCAGGTAATACACAGGAAGTTGGTATGGTTTTATTTACTAAATATCTTATCCCTTTTGAAGTTGCTGCAGTAATGCTTTTAGTGGCAATGATTGCAGGTATTGTATTAGCTGGTAAAAAGATGGACTTATCTATTACTCTTATGAATGATGCTGAAATTAATGAGATTAAAACTGAACAAACTAAAAAGGTGCTTTCATGATGGAAATTGGATTAAATCATTATCTGGTATTATCAACTATACTTTTTGCTATAGGTTTAGTTGGTGTTATGCGTAGAAAGAATCTTCTTTTACTGTTTTTCGCAACAGAGATTTTACTTAATTCAGTAAATATCGCTTTTGCTGCGATTTCACATTTTTATGGTGACTTAACTGGTCAAATGTTTGCATTTTTTGTAATTGCAATTGCTGCATCTGAAGTTGCTGTTGGTCTTGGTTTATTAATAGTATGGCATAAACGCCATGGTAATATAGATCTTGATACTTTATCAACGATGAAAGGATAAACAGATGGAAAAATATTTATATATTGCACTTTTCGCACCACTTGTAGGTTCTTTATTCGCAGCTCTTTTTGCTGCGACTCCAAAGAAGACATTTGTTGGTGTTATAGGAAGTTTACTTATTTTTACTGCATTTGTTAGTAGTAGTATCCTTTTGAGTTATATCTTAGGTGGTGGTGCTCCTGTTCATGTTGAAATGATGACTTGGATGGCTACAGGTGATCTTTATATACCGTTTGGTTTTGTTGTAGATCAAGTGTCTGTTACTATGATGATGGTTGTTACACTTGTATCAACTGTAGTACATATTTACTCAATTGGTTATATGGACCATGATAAAAGTTTTAACAGATTCTTCTCATGGTTATCAGCATTCGTATTTTCGATGATGGTTCTTGTTATGAGTGATAACTTTGCAGGTCTTTTCATTGGTTGGGAAGGTGTTGGTCTCTGTTCTTGGGGTCTTATTGGGTTTTGGTACCACAAAGAGATCGCTACTTGGGCAGCAAACGAAGCATTTATTATGAACCGTATTGCTGACCTTGGTATGTTAATTGGTATCTTTTTAGTATATTGGAATACAGGTTCACTTCAATATGATATTGCATTTGCAGCAATGCAAGGTTTAGATGCTTCAGTTTTAACATGGATTGGTATTTTCCTATTTGTAGGTGCTATGGGTAAATCTGCACAGTTTCCATTACATACGTGGTTAGCAGATGCTATGGAAGGTCCAACTCCTGTTTCTGCTTTAATTCATGCCGCTACTATGGTAACAGCTGGTGTGTATTTGGTTGTACGTGCTAATCCGTTATATGATTTAATTCCTCATGTTGGATTATTTATCGCTTCACTTGGTGCATTTGTAGCACTATTTGCTGCATCAATGGCTTTAGTGAATCGTGACATGAAAAGAATTATTGCATACTCAACACTTTCACAGTTAGGTTATATGTTTGTTGCTGCTGGTCTAGGAGCTTACTGGGTTGCACTATTCCATTTAATGGCTCATGCATTCTTTAAAGCACTTCTTTTCCTTGGTGCTGGTAACGTAATGCATGCTATGCATGATGAGCTTGATCCATTCAAGATGGGTGGTCTTAAGAAGCCAATGAAATGGACATTTATTATGATGACTATAGCGTCTGTAGCACTTGCAGGTATCTATCCACTTGCTGGTTTCTTCTCTAAAGATTTAATCTTAGAAGTAGCGATGATTGAACATCACTATATTATATATTCAGTATTACTATTTACTGCTGGTTTAACAGCATTCTATTCATTTAGACTTGTTGCTCTTATCTTCCATGGGGAAGAGAGACATAAACTGTTTGGCATTGATCCACATGAAGCATACAAATATATGTTAATTGGTATGAGCCCACTTTTAATTCTTGCAATAATTGCAGGATCGTTAAAAATGACTTATTTTGAGATGGTTACTCAACTTTTACCAGCTACAGAATACCATATTCATTCAGCTATTACTTATTGGATTATGACAATTGGTACACAGGTTTTTGTTGTCGCTGCTATTATTTATGCATATAAAAAATATGCAAACAGCAGTGTAAAAGTTCCAGATGGTACTTCAGCAATGGAAAACTCTCTTGGATATAAGATACTTATTAACCAATACTATATACCATATGCGTATGAAGAGTATATAGTAAAACCATATAGAGAGTTATCTGGAATTTTATGGAAACAAGTTGATATGAAAGTGGTGGATGCTACAGTTGATGGTATCGCTGGTATTCTTTATAAAACTGGTGAAAACACAAGAGATATGCAAAGTGGGAATCTATCTACAATGCTTAAATGGATGGTAGCAGGTACAGTAGCAATGCTATCATTAGCTGTTGTTTTTGGACTAGCAGCAAGATATTCTGATGAGATTTTAGCAATCTTATCAGGTTTAGGAGTTTAATAGATGATTGATCACATTTTATCGATTTTAATTTTCTTTCCTGCATTGGCAGCAATGTTTGGTTTTGTGGTACAAAAAGATAGTATTCGTGCATACGGTGTTGCAGTTGCTACTATAGAGTTTGTATTGTCGTTATGGTTATGGTTTGCTTTTGATAGTAACGTATCTGGTATGCAATTTATGGAACAACTTCCTTTAGTACCTTCATTTGGTATTAACTACATTTTAGGTGTTGATGGAATTTCATTGTTTATTATTATCTTAGCAGCATTTTTTACAATGATAGGTATCGCGTCTTTAACAGATACTAAAAATGTTAAGAATATGATAATCACTCTTTTATTTTTACAAATGACTATGGTTGGTGTATTTGCTGCACTTGACGCTATTGTATTTTATGTATTTTGGGAGCTTTCACTTGTACCAATGGTATATATTATTGGTGCATGGGGTGGTCCTTTAAGAGTATATGCGTCTATTAAATTCTTTTTATATACATTCGCTGGTTCATTAGTTATGTTAGTTGGTATGTTATTTATGGCATATTTTTACTATCAAGCAACAGGTCAGTGGAGTTTTGCAATACTAGACTGGTATAGACTGATACTTCCAGAGTCATTTCAACTATGGTTATTTATGGCATTTTTTATTGGTTTTGCTATTAAGGTTCCAATGTTCCCATTCCATACTTGGTTACCATATGCGCATGGTCAAGCACCAACTATTGGTTCTGTGATACTTGCAGCTATACTTCTAAAAATGGGTACATATGCATTTATCCGTTTTTCATTACCATTGTTCCCTGATGCATCAGTGTTTTACATGTATCCGATAGCAGTTATAGCTATTATTATGATTATATATACTGCTATGGTAGCGTATGCTCAAGAGGATGTTAAACAAGTTGTTGCTTATTCATCAGTTTCACACATGGGTGTAATTATTCTAGGTACATTTGCATTAAATGTTGAGGGTATTACAGGTTCAATCTTTTTAATGATTGCTCACGGTGTAGTTTCAGGTGCTCTGTTCTTGCTTGTGGGTGTAATCTATGATAGACGCCATACGAAGATGATGAATCAGTTTGGTGGTTTAGCACACGTTATGCCTAGATATGCAACTATATTTGGTATTATGATGATGGCATCAGTTGGTATGCCACTTACAATTAACTTTGTTGGTGAGTTCTTAAGCTTACTCGGATTTTATCAGCAATCACATATTTTGACACTATTAGCTGGTATTGCTATTATTGTTGGTGCTATTTATATGTTAGCAGCATACAAGAAAATGTTTTTTGGTAATGTTACAATTGAAGAGAATAAAAATCTTCCAGATGTAAACAAAAGAGAGCTAGTTGCACTTGTTCCATTAGTGGTTATCACTATATGGTTAGGTGTATATCCTAAACCAATTTTAGAGCCAATTAACAATTCAGTAGAATCTATTGTGCAGTTGATGCATGACAAATCTATCACGCAAGAAGCTAAGTCTAGAATTCCTAACCTTATAGAAGGTGTAGAGATTACTAGAACTTCAGCAGGGGAGGCACACTAATGTTAGAGCCAGTAAACGTTTCTTTAGAGTCATTAAACTTATCGACTCTCGCACCAATGCTTATTCCAATCATTGGAGCATTATTGATTTTAGTAATTGATATGTTTAAAAGTGGACTACACAAAACATTATATGTTGTTATAAGTCTTCTTTTCTTATTTATGGATTTTGGAGCTCTTGCAGATTCTGCTGGAGTATTTATGCAAAACGGCACTGTAATGGGTGTATTTGATGTAATGCTGATAGATGGATTAGCTATTTTATCTCAATTTATTATTGTTGTAGCATCTATGCTTTTTATACCATTGGCATTAACACATAAGCGTTTCCATGAATTTTCATATCCTGAATTTTTTGCATTATTCTTATTTATGATCAGTGGTTTTCAGTTTATGGTTGCGACGGACAACTTAATTTTAGTATTTGTAGGGCTTGAGACTTCATCTCTTGCACTGTACACTTTAATTGCTATGCACAACCGTGATAAATCATTTGAGGCTGCAGTTAAGTACTTTACTATGGGTGCGTTAGCAGCAGGCTTATTTAGTTTTGGTTCAATGGTTTTTTATGCACTTACAGGTTCTGTAGAGATCAATAAAATTGCAACAGTGCTAGCTGCAAATAATTATGCTGATATAGGATATGTACTTGTAGCTGTAGTGTTTTTACTCGCCTCTTTTGCATTCAAACTATCTCTTGTGCCATTTCATACTTGGGCACCAGATGTATATGAAGGTTCAAGTGCGGCGATGGCTGGATATATGTCAATCGTGCCAAAAATAGCAGCATTTATTGTTGCTATGAGATTGTTTGAATTCTTAATTCATAGTGGTGTTTTATGGCTAGAAGTTGTTCTTTATGCATTTGTAGTGATTACTATGACTGCTGCAAACCTTTGGGCTTTAGTTCAAACTGACGTGAAGCGTATGCTTGCATACTCTTCTGTATCACATGCTGGTTTTGTAATGGCTGCTATCTTAATAGGAACAACACAGTCAAATAGTGCACTATTCTTATATTGGGTGCTTTTTAGTTTTACTAATTTAGGATCATTCTCTATGTTATGGATGTCTCGTCAAAAACATCTACCAGATCATCAAAGAAGTGACCATAGTTATGACAAATTTGCAGGTATGATTCAGACTGCACCAGTAGCAGCTGTAATAATGGCACTCTTTATGTTAAGTCTTGCAGGCTTACCTCCATTTGCACTTTTTTGGGGTAAACTCTATATGATATCTTCAGCTGTGACAGGTGGATATACTGTACTCGCTTTAATTATGGCATTGAATTCTGCTATTGCTGGATATTATTACTTAAAACTAATAGTTTACATGTTTATGAAAGAGCCAGTAGTTGGTAATGATGGACATGTATATGTAGCAAATGCTACGCTTTCATTGAAAACTATAATTGGAGTTGCAGCAGTAGGAACTATATTTGCTTTTATAGCAATAAATCCTATATTAGAATTTATTACATCATTTGTATATAATAGTGGATATTAACAGTTATATATAAATTTATAAAAAGGGGAAGAGAAATTGTTGAAATATATGCTTTCTCTTCTTCTGTGTATCACATTTTCTCCTTTGTTTGCACTAGAGGTCACTTTAGATGGAGCAAAAGAGAATTTTCAATCCTATTCAACTCTTCATTTAAAAAATGAAAATAGATTTCTTTGTCAAAAATCTGAAGATGACTTTCATGTAATAACTCAAGTTGTGTGTGCTTTTTCAAAAAAACCTTCTCAAAATATTCAAAACTTAGAAAATAATTTTTTTACGATCGAGAGTAAAATTCAAAATGAAACATTTTTTTTAATTATAAAACCAAAATATAAATTAGCTCTATACCCAATAGTATTTAATTTTTCAAAAGATAATGATGTCTATGAGGCAAATGTAAAGTTATCTAAACACTGGATGCTAGTGGGTTACAAAGATAAATTACCATATATAAAAAATGAGTTAAAACAAGATACAGGAATTAATTTTCCATTTGTCATGAAAGAAGACAAGCTACCTTATGTAGGTGGTTTAGATATTAAGGGCAATCCTGTTCATATTAAAAAAGTACAAGATGTTACTGACTACCTTAAAATCAAAAAGTATTACAAAGAAGAGAAATACGAGGAATCTTTAGAGTTAATTGACGAGGTGATGTTAGATTATCCAAACTCACTTTTTAAAGCGGAACTTTTATTTTATAAAATTAGAGTATTTGCAAAATTAAAAGATTATGACAATCTTATATCTTTGTCTAAAATATATTTAAGAGAATATTCTTCTGATGAAAACGTAGCGGAGGTGTTATCCTTGACTGCGAATGCTTATGCCTTAATAGGTTTAAATATTGATGCAGATTATTTTTTTGACAGGCTCTTTAGTGAGCATGCAGATTCTGTTTATACACTATGGGGCTATATCTACCAAGGGGAGATGCTAGAAGCTTCAGGAGGTTCGTCCAAGGCAATTATGTATTATAAAAAGGCCTTAAATGAAACTACAGATATTGAGATAGCCGCAACCGCTGCATATAAACTTGCACTCTATTATTCAGGAACAACAAAACTTGATGAAGCAGCGAATTATGTGATGAAAATTATCAATGCTCGACCTGAGTATTTTTTAAAAGAACTTAAAAAGTCATTGGATTTAATGTATCTATTTGCGGATGAGGGAGATTACGTTACCGCTAGTGCTATAGCTAAAGCTATCACAGATGCGACAGATAAAAGGCATGACGAATATGAAAGATTATTAAGAGATAGAGCTATTTGGCTTACAAAAACAGAGAAAAAAGAGGAAGCTTTAAGTGCTTTAAATAAATATATTAAAGAGTATAAGTACGGCAGTTATGAGGAGGAGATAAAAGTTGCAAAAGACTCTTTGTTTTTTGATATATCGGATGATAATGTTACATATAAACTACAACAGTATGACAATTTAATTACAGATTATGCAGATGATTCTATAGGGAATAAAGCTATTTATGAGAAAGCAAAACTACTCCTAGAAAATAAAATGTATAGTGATGTCTTAGGGATTAAGGATTCATTACTAGAACTTGATGAAGATATATATCCAAATACACAAGATATTGTAATAGAAGCTGCTACAGGCTCAATGGAACTGTATTTAAAAGCACAAGAGTGTCAAGAGGTATTAAATATATCTTATGATTATAATATAACTCTATCTGATGAATGGGATGATGGTGTGTATAAGTGTGCAATGAAAGGTGGAGATTTTCTTTTATCTAAACAGATTGCAAGTAAAAATTTAAAAACAAAAAATTTGCAAGAGAGAAAAAAATGGCTTTATAGATATATAAAGGTTGATTTTTCTACTGGAAATTATAGCGATGTAATTGATGCTTCAAAAGATTTAATATTATTGATAGAAGATGATATAGATGCAAAAGAAAATCAAGAGTACAAAGGTGTGTATAGATATATATTTGATACATATCAAAGAGTTGAAGAAGATAAAAAGATGTTAGACGCCATCTTAGACGTTGAGAAGGTATTTGGGCAAGATTACAAAGATATAGAGCGATATATTGCTGTGATGGGAATTGGTAGTGAGTTAAGGGATGATAATATAGTCATAAAGTATGGTGAAGAAGTTATGAAGATTCAAAATAGTTCAGAATCTTATGCTCAAAGTCCCTATGTTGAGTTTACACTCTATCAGTCTTACATAAATAATGAAAATCTTAATAGAGCTCTTGAAGTGATTAAATCTGCAGATATGCTTGTTTTAAGTAACAAAGACAGAGCAAGACAAAAATATCTTTTAGGAAGTGTATATTCAAAACTGTGGAGAGATCAAGAGGCAAGAGTTGCTTACAAAGAAGCGATTGAAGCAGATGCTAACTCAGCATGGGCAGAGTTAGCAAAAACTGCTTTAGAGATTTAGTTTAACTCTAAACAATCAGAGATAGAATATAAACCTTTATCTTGATCAGCTAACCATTTAGCTGCACGAATAGCACCCTTACTAAAAGTGTTCCTCGATGTTGCTGTGTGATTAAGTTCTAAGAATTCGCCATCATTGTAAAATCCAACTGTGTGGCGTCCAACAATATCACCACCACGTAAAGCCATAACAGCGATCTCATCTTTTGTTCTCTCACCAATATTACCATCTCTACCACTTACGCGAACTTTATCAATATCTAAATTACGTCCAGCAGCTGCTGATTCACTAAGAGTCAAAGCAGTACCACTAGGTGCATCTTTTTTATGTTTATGATGCATCTCTACAATCTCAATATCAAATCCCTCTAGGGCTGCTGAAGCTTGATATACAAGCTTATTAAGAAGTGCTACACCTAAAGACATATTTGTAGCATAAAGTATAGGCATAACTTCACTTGCATCTTTTAGTAGATTTAATTGATGTACATTAAGTCCTGTAGTACCAATAACTAAAGGTTTAGGAGTTTTTATTGCTTCTTCAAGAAGCTTCTCACAAGCATCAGGTAATGAAAAATCTATAATTACATCTGAAGCGCTTAAAAAAGATTTCATATCTGTTGTGATTAAAATAGATGGATCTATAGAAAAATCAAGTTCATTTCGAACATATACACTTGCAACACTCATATTTGGAGTGTTTTTTAAATCTTCTAAAAGTAATTGACCAACTCGACCACTTGCACCAAATACACCAACTTTTATCATAAATATTGTCCTCTTTCAATTATTTTTTTAATGATACCAAAACTGTTCTTACTTTTCCATTGGTGTATCATCTAAGTTACCCCATTCTTTCATAGAAGCATCATAAAGTTTTACATCTTTAAAATCTAAATATTGTGTTAATATATACCAGTTCATTGAAGCTTCTAGACCTCCTGTACAATATGTTATTACCTCGTTATTAGCATTAAGCTTATTATCTTCTATGAAAATGCTTTTTAGTTTTGAATCATTGACTAAAGTGTTGTCTTTATTAAATTTATCTTTCCAGTTACTACTTCTAGCATCTTTGATATGTCCCAAACGTTTTACACCATTTGATTGAGCCGAACCATCAAAATATTTTTTTTCTCTCGCTTCTATCATTGAAACTTTACCAATATTACTTTTTACATATTGCATATCAACCAAGATATTTGGATTGTATTTAGCAATAAAATTTCCTTTTTTAGGAGTTGGAGTTTGTGTACTAATCGCATCATCTGTATTTGCAAATAGTTTTTCCCATCTTGTATATCCACCATCGAGTATTGAAACATTATCGAAGCCATTTGTGATTAATGCTAGTGCAATATAACTAGCTTTTAAAAGCTCTTTTGGATTATTATGTCCGTATAAAACTACTTCTGAATCATTATTTATACCAAGGCTTTGTACCACATTTTGAATCTTTTGTGAAGAGTTCATTAAAAGATATTTACCCTCAGCCTTATGTCTGAAAGATGAAATCTCTACTTGAAGCGCATTTGCAATATGACCTTTTTTGTAATTCTCAAGATTTGTAGTGTCTAAGATAACTAAGTTTTTTTGATTTAATTTTTTATATAAATCTTCTGCTGAAATAAAAGCATTATTTGCCAGTAAAGACAAAACGCTTAAAAAAAATGTAAATAAAATTTTCATGATATATCCTATGTTTTGATTAATTAGGTAGTGAAGTGCATAGAGATATGCACTTATAAAGGGTGAACTAGTTTAAAATTTCATCCACGTATGCTATCGCTTGAAGTGCTGCAACTGCACCGTCTCCAGCAGCACTAACAACTTGTTTTGGGGCAGCAAGTCTCATATCTCCTGTAGCAAATAACCCAGGGATTGAAGTTTTCATGGTAATATCAACCATAACTTGACCCTGATCGTTCATATCACATAAGAAAGTTCCATCTTCTTGGATAAGTGTTTCATTATTCACATCATTTCCGACAAAAGTAAAAACACCTGGAACTTGAATATCTCTGATCTCTCCATTATTGTTTTTTACCTTAAGTCCAGTTACGCCCATGGCGTCACCATATACTTCATCTGCTACAGAGTTAAGTACAAGCTCTATATTTTGCGTTCTTTTTACTCTCTCAATTGTATTTGGAGCTGAACGAAAAGTGTCGCGTCTATGAACTACATAAACTTTTGAACAGATTTTAGCAAGGTATAAAGCTTCTTCTAGTGCAGTGTCTCCTCCACCTATAACAGCAACCTCTTTCCCTTTATAGAAGAATCCATCACAAGTTGCACAAGTACTTACACCTTTGCCAAAAAATTCATTTTCACCTTTAAATCCAGCACGACGAGGAGAAGACCCTGTTCCTATAATTACACTATGTGCATCAGTAGTAGTTCCATCCTCTTTATGAATTGTAAAAAGCTTACCACTCTTAGTGACACGAATAACTTTTACCATCTCATGTTTAAGACCAAATTTTTGACATTGGGGAAGCCAAGGGTTCATAAGCTCCATTCCTGTAATTTCACCAGTTGCACCAGGATAGTTCTCTATCTCAGAAGAGTTTGTTATCTGACCACCAGGCATACCTTTTTCAAACATCACGACATTTTCTAAACCACCACGTGTTGTATAAAGTCCAGCAGTAAGACCAGCAGGTCCTCCACCTATAATGGCACAATCTAAAATCATATATATTCCTTAAATTATTTATCTTTATAGCATAGTATCACAAGTAATTAAACCATTAAATTAAGAGCATGTTGAGTATTGAAACTATACTTTTTGAATTAAAAATTTATAAACTTTTTACCTGTTTTGACAATTCTTTTAAGTTATCTAACTTGCGTATCATACTATCTTGTTTATACAAAGAGTCTTTTGTCCTTTTGATAAAAAATATAGAGGGAGATTCGTAAATATTAAAACGTTGAATAAATGAAAGAGAGTTCTTAGTACCACTTCGTAAAAAGGTGGTACTAGAGCTATTCTCTCTTACTTCATTGTAATAATCTATAGCTAAAATTGGTATGTTCAAGTCAGTATTGGCAAGAAGTTTCATTGTGTTCTTCTCTTTTGAAGAGTAAAATACGACTACATATTTATCTGAACTTGGTATGAAAATATCTTTTTTTTCATAAAAAATCCACTCTTTAAAATCAATAAACTTATACTCTGAAAATTTGTAATTGAAGTAAGCAAAAGCAGCAGCTATCATAGCTGCGCCAAAAAAAGAAGCTAAAAGTGTGGAAAGGGAAAAGAGAGATTTTCCCCCTTTTCTTGCCACAATTTAGACTTTTAAAACTACGCTAATAAAGCGTCGATTTTGTCAGCTAGAGCTTGTTTAGACTGAGCTCCAACAACTTGGTCTACCATCTCACCATTTTTGAAGAACATAATAGTTGGGATAGAACGGATACCAAATTTAACTGCGATATCTTGTTCCTCATCTGTATTAACTTTACAGATTTTTGCTTTTCCATCATAATCTTCAGCTAACTCTTCTACAATTGGAGCAATCATACGACAAGGTCCACACCATGGAGCCCAAAAGTCAACTAATGATACACCCTCTGAAAGTGTTGCTTCGAAATCTGCACCAGTTAATTCTAAATATTTACCCATTGTTATTCCTTTAAAATATTAATATGGTCATATTATACATAGCTATTGTTTAAATACATCTTTATGAATCACATTTTAGAATTTTATTTATAACAATGAAAAATAACTGTTTATGTCCAAAATCTATGTTTATATCGCTTTTATTTAATAATTTGTATAATTGTGACAAATTATTCAAAGGTTTGATATTATGAATTTGCAAATAACAGATGGTGAAATTGGTGTGAGACCACCTGTGACAAAACCACATCCTGGTTTTTTAGATGAGGTTGGTGAGGAGCGATTTAAAAAACTGGTATATGCTCATTATGAAGCTATTGAAAAAAGTGATATCGCTTTTTTATTTCCAATTTTTGATGAAGAGGATTTTGAAGAGGCGAAAAAACATGCATTTGACTTTTTGATTCAAGAGAGTGGTGGACCTGATTATTTTAAACAAAGTCGTGGTGAGTCCCAAATGGTTGGACGCCATGCGCCATTTCGAATAGATGAAGCGGGAAGAAAAACTTGGCTCTCACTCTACAAACCACTTTTAGAATCACTTGTAGATGAGGGAATTACCGAAGAATATATACAATCTTTTTGGAATTATTTAAACATTTTTTCTATGTGGTTAGTAAACACTAAAAGTTAAATATTTTGACGCCATTAGAATTAATATAATGATATTAAAATCTAATAAACTCTTTTTTTCTATCTTTGAATGTAACACACTCTGTATATCCTACGCTTTTAGCAAAAGCAACAATCTCATCATTATACATAGATACTTGTTCTGGCTTGTGAGCATCTGAAGCAAAACATATAGGTATTCCAAGCTCAAAGGCTTGTTTTAAAAGAGCCTTAGAAGGGTAAGGTTCAGCGATAGGTTTTCGAAATCCTGCAACATTTAGTTCTAAAACCATATCTGCACGCTTAATTGCTAAAAGTGCATTTTTTGCTATTTCGTTTATATTTTTGTTTGGCATAAATTTGAAAACTTTTATAAGGTCAAGATGACCAACTATATCAAAAAGTTTGCTATCAGCCATCTCTTCAATGGCGTCGAAGTATTTTTGCCAAATCTGATCTATATCTTCCTCTTCATATCTTCCAATAAATTCAGGGTTGTCAAACCCCCAACCATCAATAAAATGTACAGAACCTATAAGATAATCTACATCAGCGTTTAAGACTCTCTTATCCATATGCCCTTTAAGATAATCAACCTCATATCCAAGTAAAACTTCAATTTTGTCTTTATACTTTTCTTTAAGTTCTAATACTTGTGCTTCATATTTTGGCATCTGTTCAAAACTCATACGGTATTTAGGATCAAAATTCATAGGAGCATGATCTGCAAATCCAAAGTATTTTGTACCAGTTTCAATAGCCTTTAGAAGGTACTCTTCACTCGTACCTTCAGCATGGTTACACAGAACAGTATGGTTATGTAAATCAACTATCATTTTTTTCTCTTTGTTTTATATAATTATGCTATTATAGTGTGAATTAATAAATTAGAATAATTTTGATAGGGAGAATCTTTTATGACTCAAGAGGAATTAGATGCATTAATGGGTGGTGATATTGATGAACTTGAAGATGAAACATCAGAAGAGTTAGCTGAAGAACTAGAAGATGAGGTGGTAGAAGAGGTTAAAACTACTGCTACAGAGACAAATAAACCACATAAAGAAGTTCCAGCTGGATATAGTGATGATACTGCTCACCATTGGCCACTTCCGGCGACTGATGAAAACAAAATGGTTCACCAGCTTGATGATGTAACAAAAGAGAGTGAAGAGAAAGCGAGTGAAATTTTTGATATTATTGAAGGTATCAGTAATGAATTAATGGATAAAGAGGAAAATCTTAACAATATTTTAGAAGTGATTAACAGTAATATAGAACTTTTTACAACTCTTTCAGCAAAATTTCCTGATGTAAAAGCATTTGCATCACAACTTGAAAAAAACAATACAGCCTCAGAGGAAATAAATGCAACAATTGAATCTCTGCAAAATAGTGGTGATTCTATAATGAATATTATGGATATTATGCAGTATCAAGATATACACCGTCAAAAAATTGAGCGTGTTATCAATGTAATGCGAGCACTTTCAAAGTATATGAATACTTTATTTGAAGGTAAAATTGATGATGATAAGAGAGTCGCTTCTGCAACACATATTGTCGGTGATAGTACAGATGATATTGCTTCAACAGATGATATCGAAGCACTTTTAGCCCAGTTTGGACAGTAGTTTCAATTTTTAATCCTCTTACCAACTCTTCTTTGGTAGAATTCCAAAAATATATAAGCCTTAAGTTTTTCCTTAAGGCACAATAATGAGAAAATATGAAAAAAGTAGAACTCCTCTCTCCAGCAGGAACCTTAGAAAAATTAAAAATAGCACTTGATTTTGGAGCTGATGCCGTTTATGGTGGTGTAAGCCATTTTTCCCTTCGTATTAGAAGTGGTAAAGAGTTTAGTATGGAGGAGTTTGCAGAAGGTATAGAGTATGCTCATGCACGTGGAAAAAAAGTTTATGCTACTATAAATGGCTTTCCATTCAATTCTCAACTCTCATTACTGAAAAAACATATTATCGCGATGGGCGAGTTGAAACCTGATGCTTTTATAGTTGCAACTCCAGGTGTACTCAAACTGTGTCACGACTTAGTGCCAGATATGCCTCTTCATCTCTCAACTCAAGCAAATGTTATGAATGTATTGGATGCTCAGATTTATCATGAGATGGGGGCTACTCGTATCATCACAGCACGTGAGATATCCCTTAAAGATTTAGTTGCTATTAAAAAAGAACTTCCAGATTTAGAGCTTGAAGTATTTGTTCATGGTTCAATGTGCTTTGCGTACTCTGGGCGTTGTCTTATTTCAACATTGCAATCTGGTCGTGTTCCAAACCGTGGATCTTGTGCAAATGAT
>Ga0193965_1000313_pt1 | contig 16323 bp, 13 predicted proteins | sample FB_8_MG_FD_140330 | JGI IMG/M metagenome (GOLD analysis project Ga0193965, IMG submission 140330) | Microbial mat bacterial communities from the Broadkill River, Lewes, Delaware, United States - FB_8_MG | ecosystem: Environmental > Aquatic > Freshwater > River > Microbial mats | place: USA... | reverse complement strand
GCCCCATTCCGAACCCAGAAGCTAAGCCTCTCTTCGCTGATAATACTCTTCCTTTCAGGATTGGAAATGTAAGTCGCTGCCTAGTTAATCAGTTTATTTCTTTTTATACAAACTTTAAACAATTACTACAACTTTTATTTTAATAATTTTACTTTTTATTAAATCTAATCTTTCAATAATTTTAATACTGAAATTACCTTTTTATTACTCTTTATAACTTCTTTATTCTTTTACCAATGTTTTATCTATCTCCCAGTAATGCTCTACAGTATCCATATTAACTTTCTCTAATCTATTTAAAAAGTACTCTCTTGATACCTCTTTTGCACCTAAACTCTTTAGGTGCTGAGTATTGCATAGGCAGAATACTTTGATCTATTATTAAGCCTTTTAAGCCACTAGCCAGTGGCTTTGTATATTATATTCTAGTTAGCTTTTAAACTCATCTATGCTTGATTGTAATGTTTGTGCTACTTTTACTAATCTTTGTAAGTCTAGTTCTATATGTTCTGCACTTGTTCCATTAGCTGTTGATAATACCTCAATACTTAAAATATTGTTTATGATATTTTCAACCTCTTTGGACATAGTTATACTATCACTCATAGCTTTATTTACAGTTTTGCTAGAATCATTCATTGCATTGGATGTAGTTGTGATTTTTTCTTCTACTTCAGCAGATATATCTGTAAGTTTAATGATATTATTTGTATTATCATTCATTTTATCGCTTACATCATTAATAGATTGTACAATCGTACTAACACTCATATCAATTTCTAATAAGCTTCTTTGAGTTCTTTCAGCGAGTTTTCTTACTTCATCAGCAACTACTGCAAAACCACGACCTTGTTCACCTGCTCTTGCTGCTTCTATTGCTGCATTTAGTGCTAATAAATTTGTTTGTTCTGCAATATCTTTTATAATATTAAGAACATCTTTTACTTGTGTTGCATTGTTTTTTAAGCCTGATAGTTCATTTGATAGTTCATTTTCTACCTCTACAAAACTGTTGACTTCATCCCCTAGTTTACTTAAAGAAACTCTAGCATCATTTAGTTTATTAGTAGATTCTACTACAATATTTTGTATCTCTTGAGAGTTATGGCTTGATTCTAAGAGTAGCTCTTTTATTGCATTACTTTTTACAGTTGTTTTGTTTACTAAATCTTGCTCTTGTTTAGTCCCTTTTGCTATAACATGACTTGAGAGTTCAATCTCTTTAGCAATTGATGCATTCTCACTTCCTAATTCTTTTATCTTATTTACAGTTTTTTGAATCATCTCTACAAAATTATTTACCTCATTTGCAGCATCTCCAAATTCATTGCCTTTTTTAGTGCTAAGTCGTTTTGTTAAATCTTTGTCTCCACTTACAAGTTCTGAAGTTCTGTTTTTTAATGTACATAGAGGATTGAAAATCTCTTTTACAAAGAATATTGATGCCACTATAGAAAATATTAATAGTGCTAAAATAAGGGATACAAATACAACTATTTCAGTTGAATTGATATCTTCATCAATTGAATCTAAAGAGATTACTACATCTAAAGCACCAAGAACATAGCCTTCCTGCGCATTATAATGACATGATAAACATCGTTTTTCAGCTATCATAGGTTTTATCATTCTGATTGTATGATGGTCGTTTTCATCTTTTTCTATAACTTTGGTAGATTTGTTTGTCAATACATCAATAATAAGTGGATTGCCTGTAAAAGGTTCACCATCATCATATACTTCTTTAACAGCCTTAGACTGTATAATATTTAATGATTCTATCCCATCAATTGCTTTTGCTGCACTAAAAGCTTGTTTAACAACATCAGGATCACCCATCATCATACTTCCTGTCATTGTCTGGAATATTGATTCACTAAGCATTGCTAGTGATTTCTCAGTAGTTTTTTGAGATAAATTTTGAAGTGTATATGAGAGATATGAAGATACAACTATTAAGCCTAAAATACTTATGGTAACAATAGAGATAATTACTTTATTTTTTACTGATGCAAACATTTTTTTTCCTAAGATAAATAAGATATATTTCAAATCTATTATATCAAATGAAAGTCTTACAATTGTCTTTATAAAGAACAATTTTACTATTTTGTTATATTTCTTTTATAATCTCTATACTATTAGCATAAGGTAAGCTTATTTTAAAGCTTTCTTCTAAAGAAGAGTTGTTTAATACACTTAGTAATGTTTTTATAACACCAGAGTGCGTTATTACTAATATATTATTTTTTTTATTTTTAAATATTATATTATTAAAATAGTTTTCTATTTTATTTTTGTAATCTGTAATGCTTTCACCATCTAATACATCTATCCATTGTTCAAAATTTTTGTATTCTCTTCCATCAGCAATAATATCATCAAAGCTTTTCCCCTCATCTTTTCCCCATGATTTTTCACGCAGTTGGTCTGAGTATATAACCTCTTGGTTTAATTTAAATTGTTCCAATGTTTGTTTTGCTCGAAGTAAATCAGAGCAATAGATTTTATCAAATTTTATATGGCTGAGTTTTTCAGCTAACTCTTTGGCTTGTTGTTTCCCATTTTCTGAAATAGGGATATCTATATGGCCATTATATTTGCCTATATATTCCTCTATAACTTCTGCATGTCTAACAAGGGTGATTTTCATGAGATACTACTTACAATAATAAAATTTAGAAGAGTTAGCTCTGTTACTTCAACAATAAAACCATAAGTATCACCATTTAAGCCACCTAATCTTTTTATAAAGAATCTAGCAATAAACAAGAGTATAAAAATAGAGATGACAAAAGCACCTAAAGATGAAAAAAGATAGGCGATGAGAAGAGAATAAGTAAGTGCAAAGAGAATATGTTTACGCTTAAGCTCCTCTTTAATAAGTTGCCCAACTCCACTACTTATGTAGTTGTAAAAATATATAGCTAATGTCGCATTAAGCCGTGAGAACATTAAAATTACTGGTAAAAGATAATAAAGCTCAAAAACTATAAGAGATGAAAGTTTTAAAGCTAAAAATACAAAAGTAAATGTCATCCCCATCCCACCAACATGAGAATCTTTCATAACCTCTAGGGCTTTTTCTTTACTTACAAAAAGTCCATCAACAGTATCGCTAAAACCATCAAGATGTAAAGCACCGGTGATTAAAACCCATAACGCAAAAATAATTACAGCCAAATGAGTTGCTGGGATAAAATTTTGAAGGAGTGAGTGTGTAGTCCAAAGAAAAGAGCCTAAAATAAACCCAACTAAAGGGTAAAACATAGCAGAGTAACCATTGATTCCTTTAAAGAAATTGTGTACTTTAAAAAATGGGATAATACTTAGCATATTAAAAGCGAGTGCAAAACCTTGAAAGTATCTCATTTTATTTTAATACTTATTCCGGCTACAGTGTTATAAACTTCATCAGATTTTGAGGCAAGTAGTTGAGAGATTCGACCATTAATATCTACAAACTCTCTTGTGAGTTTATTTTCACTCACTACACTACAACTTACATCATTGATTACAAAAACAACATCTGTATCTAGTGTAGAGATTTTCTCAATTTCCTCTATCATATCATCTTCGTTAAAACCATGATACAGCATATTATTTATCCACATACTTACACACTCAATCAGAACCACAGAATCAAATGACTTTATAACTCTTGACAAAACAAGAGGCTCTTCGATGGTTATAAAATTATCTTCCCTTTGTGCTTTGTGATTTTGAACTCTGATTTTCATCTCATCATCAAAAAACTCATTAGTAGCGAGATAAATAGGTTTCTCTTTTGAAAGAGCTAGTGTGTACTCCTCAGCATTTTTACTTTTTCCACTTTTGATTCCACCGATAAAAAGAGCTTTACATCCCATTTTGTTTAACCATTATTTTATTAGACATTAAATTTTTTCCTTTCTTCATCAGATAACTCTGATTGAATATCTTTCTTTTTTCTGTACATAATTTCTTCTCTTGTTCCAATTACTTTTGCAAATTCATCACTTATCTCTTTATTGTATTCAAATCCTAAATTTTTATAATAAACATCTAGCTCTTCACAAGCAGATTCTAAAGTCAAAATATTTATACCCCTTCTATCAATTTGTCTGAAAAGAATTTCTGAAACTCTCTCCTCCTTAATTAATATAGGGTTATCTCCTCTATGTGTACTTAAAGCATATATTTTTACTATATATATAAAATCAATTTGATTAGGATGGATTAACACTTTATAACTCAGAAATCCTAATGGATTTTGAATATCTTCTGTTACCCAAATATATTTTGCTTCTTCCATCTCTGCATTGTACCAGTCAGCCCCATAGGAATTATTAAGTGATTGAAATATAGACAATAATTCCCTTGATTCCATAAATGAGAATTCTTGTATATCTATCATTATTTAGCCAATATGCTAGCTATATCATCCTCTATCTCTCTTCTTTTATTCAACTCTATATACTTTAATTCCTCTTTTAGTTTAATCTTTAAAGATAAAGAATCAATTTTTTGAGATAAATTAATAAACAAAGCCTCTTCACTTAAAAGTAAATCACTATTTTGCATATGTGACCTTGACCAAGATTTTATTTTCCCCTCTTGTGTTAAATAAGCAATGAAATCTTTATCATCAATTTCATCTTCTAATAAATTCAGGTTTCTAATAATTATCTCTATATATTCAGAGGATATAGGAACTATCTTATATAAAAATTTGATATTTTTAATATCATTTTTTTGTATTAATTCATTGAACAACTTCTCTAAATATTCTTGATTAACCGTATATTTAAAAAAATAATCTAAATTTATATAATCTTCATAGTGGTTCCCATCAACCCCTATAAACTGAATAGGATTAGAAAAATAAATACATACTTTTTCGACTAAAATTTTAAAATCATCATAAGATTTTATATATGATTTCAGTAGCATCACTTCTGTTATTTTGTCGTAATCAAAATAATGTGTAAAAACATGCTTAGGTTTTTGATTCTCATCTTTTGATGTTAATTTGCTATATAAAATATCAATAACTTCATTTAATCCATAGTCTAATATTTTGTAAATAGGTTCTAGTTCAAATTCATCAATAGGAATATTTTCATTATGAACTATCTGTTTTAATCTACTTTTAACTTTTGATGATATTTTGTCTAATGGTAACATTACATCATATAAAATATGATGTGTTATATAACTCTCAACACTAAGATTATTTTCTAACTGCCAATCTAAAAACTGAATAATAAAAGGCTCAAAATCATTATAAAAGTCTTTATTTTCTCTAATTTTAAAATACATATCACCTGAAATTAAAGAGATTATCCATCTTTTATAATTTGCATCTTTATTCTGAGATACATCTATTATTTTTTGTAAAATATTAAAGCTATTTTGATTAAAATTTTTAAATTCAGCATTTATATATATTTTTATATTATCTTCTTTTGTTGTTTTGGTAATATTCTCAATATTTATTGTTGTAATACCTTCTGCAAGAGAAGCTTCATATAAAATATTTCTAATTTTTTCATCTTTTAACTCTTCTAAATGATCAATTGCTATATCTATAAAAACTTTATTATCATTTTTAATCCATTTTCTAAAAATACGCATCAATAGATTATTACTATTCCACGAACTTATATCTAAGTTATTAAGTAAGCTTAAATATTCTTCTTTATCAGCATAGTTATCGGAAATAGAATCAATAATATCCCATTCATCTGTTGTTGGTCTTTCTTCTCCAATCTTTTTTTTCTTTTTTTCATGTATCCAATTATTTATATCATTTTCTTTTTTACAATCTCTATAAAATTTATCATAATCAAATATTAGTAAATCTGTATTCTTTACAATTTGGTAGAACATATATTCATTAGTTCTATGGATACCCTTTAATACTAGTAAAGCCTCATCTTTAAAAGGGGAAAAATTTAAGCAATACATGGCTACATCTTCAATTTTTGTTACTATTTTAATCTCCTGTTTACATTTGAGGATGTCAATACAGTTTAATAAAGCTTCTTTCTTTATATCGTTATATAACTCTTCATTTTCTTTATCTGATGGATGATACAAAAAACCATTACCTATCATTGGTATAGTTTCTAAGGCTTGATAAATAATTTGAATATTCTCAGACTTTAACATTCTTAACAAAATATTTTTTGCGTATTCTAAAATTTCTAATACTTTTTTATTTTGCAAATTTAAACTAGTATGTTTAAAATGAAATGCACCTACATCATAATAGTTAGTTTCAAAAGTTCCATTTAATAATTTTTGTATAGAATTTGTTAATAAATAAATTTTTTTATCATTGATTAATGTCTCATATAACCATTTTTGCATTATTGAAAGAGTATCAGTTATAATTGTAGTATTCCTTGTATTTAAAGGTGAAACTATTTTTTGAAATATACTATCGAGCGTTTGATTATCATAGTATGGTTTTGGCAAAGAAGTTACGGAATTTGAAATTAAATACTTTATGATATGCTGTATATTTAACTCTTCGCAAGGTATATTATTTTTAAGAGCATATACTAGTTTTGAAATAATTGGTTCAATATTTTCTAACTTAATACAGTCCATATTATCTTTTACAATTAGTAAAGTTTTACCTATATCTTTTTTATCTTCTTCTGAAAGTTCATTCGATACTTTTAAATTTTTAGTAGTTTCATCTAAATAGATAAAACTTTCCATAGGAGCATAATAAACTACTTTATTAATTAGTGCCAAATAATCATTTCTATACTCTTTATTTTCAATCCACTTATTGATTATATTTTTTATAAAGTTTTGTAAAGAATCACTTTTATTATATGCCAGTGCATAACTTAAATTCGTAAATACTGTATCTGAAAACTCTTTTAAATTATGTATAATTAACTCTTCAAAACCATTTTTATTTTCATCTATATAATTTGCTAAATATAAATCTCCTACAATATCAGGATTAAAACGATACTTAGAAGCCAACTCTCTTAATATTTTTCTATCAACTAACTTATTTATAATGCCTTTATATTCTTTACTTATATTATTTTTAGATATAGGAGATAGCAAAGATAAGTTAAATAATAAATCATTAATTTTTTTGTCATTTAATTTAAATTCATTTAATGCACTTTTTGTATCATCTATTATTTTTTTAGAAAACTCTTGAGTACTTTTAATATCACCTCGAATAGCCTGTGTAATTAAATAAGGATTATTATTGAAAGTGTAAGCTAACTTTACAGTTTTTTCTTCTTGTAATGTAGGTAATAATGTATTAATTAGTAGTATTATTTCTTTATGTTCCCAAGTTATTTCTAACTCTTGTCTCTTTATATTGCTGTATTTTCTATATATAGTTTCTATAGCACTTTTTGATGGCGTTCTATAAGATAAAAGTAATTTTATATTTTCACGACCAATCGCATAAGCCAATAAATTAAGTAAAATGTGTTGTTCTAAGTATCTATCAATATCATCAAATATAAAAAGATAATTTTTATCTGAATCTAGCTTTTTTAAATCTTCTTCTATATTAATCTGTTTAGTGAATATTAATGGAATATACTCTGTTTCTATATGAGAAAAATATCTTAACAAATGTGATTTTCCACTACCACCCACAGCATACACTTCTAATATTTTTTTATCAGAAGTAATGAAATTTACAAATTGAGGTTTATATTGTTCAAATTTACTATCAGTAATCTCAATCAAATGGGGTTCTACTTGTTTAAAATGAGAGTCTATATTAAATTTAAAAGAGATATTATCAAGTCGTTGCTGAATGGTTTTATATAGTGTTTGACATTTAGCTGGGTTAGATTGAATAATATTTATAATATTATCCATACCTAATATATTATTTTGATCTAACTCTTCTTCTTTTAAAAAAGATTTCCAACCGTCTATTGTAATATTTGGTTTTTCTTTTAGATATAAGAAACTAAGTTCATATTCTTTATAATTTTTAAATTGCCTAAAGAGTGATATAGATTTTTTTAAACTATTACTAGTCTTATCTGTAATCTCATGAAATTTCAATTCTTTTAATTTTTTAACTGTATCTTTAGCTTTTTTAAGCGTTTTAGTAGAAGTAACTTGGATTACTTTTTGATTAACTTCATCAATTAAATCGATTGATGGAAAATCATCGTGAAGTACATTATTTGCATTTTTTAAATTTAAATCATATATATCATTAAGGATATGCATAAAAATATCCTCACCTAATTTATTTATATCATGTAAACCTAGTTGATTATCTAATTCTACTTTTGATTTTATCCAAGCTAGTTGACTTTTTATATATTCTAATTGTTTTATATTTTCATCCACTTTAAATCCTAAAAACTAATATTATGCAGCAATAATTATAAATTGATGAAGTATATTTGATATTACCTTAGCCTTTGTAATGGATTAAGATAAAAATTCAAAAGAGCTTTACATCCCATATATTAGAACTTCTATCTCATTTAAAATAGCTTCGTTAGTTAGCCCATTAGTAGCTCCATAAGCCAAACACGCACCAGCGCCAACACCCTCTTTTGCTTCACCCTCATCATATTTTTTAAGAACTGGAATCTCAGCATTTGCGAAACTAAACTCAGTATAGATAGCGTGAGGTGTGTAACTCAAAAGAGAGAGTAGGTGTTTGATGTTTGAGTTTTTATCTTTTGCAACCCACTGTGTTGTAGCTAGAGTTATATTATCGCTTTGTAGTCTCATTAAAACATCTTCTCTGAGTTTGTCTGCTATGAGTAAACATGCTGCCATCTGTGTTCCACCAGCGAGAACTACATGAAATCGTCTTGAGGCTTCAAGCAAGAATCCTGCACAAAATATAAGCATATTGTCACTTACAATAGAGAGTTTCTCAAAGTGATTCATATCGTCGTTGATAAGTGCAAGAGATTTTTGAACAGTTTCATTTTTAATAGAGTTTGGTACCTTTAAAAAGCTAGAGGAAAAATCATCTGCACAATCATACCCAAGAGCTAAAGCAGATGCTAGAGCCGTAGTAGTTCCACTCGGAGTACTCTCACCTAAAATGAGGTAGTTTCCTTTTAACTCATAACTTCTACCATAAGCCATCCCTTTTGCAAAGATCTCTTTAGCATCTATATTTGCACCAGTTGCAATAGAATCAGATGGTGATATATTAAAATCGTGACAGAGTGAATTTTGTGGTTTTGTTTGCAGACCTAAATCTAAAATCTCCATAGAGCTAAAAGGGTTTAGCTTATGAACAGCTCTAGTGATGAGTGCTGGAGTGGGAACACCGGTAGGGGTCTCAGCTAATTCACCTAAAGAAAATACTTTTTCATTTATGATAAACTCAGAATCAAGAGTAGGCGTAAGTGGAATCATTCCGGGGATTCCAGCTTGGGTGATTCCCTCTATTTCACAAGTTTTTGTAACACTTGCAGCAAGTAAAAAATCTGCTTTTCCTTGTGGTAAAGAATCTTTTTCGTTTGTAAATATATTATATGTGTTCATAATGCTTCTTTTAATCTGTTTTTGAAATTTTACCTAAATTTATAGCATTTAAAACATCATCTTGAGTGATAAGCTCTCTACCGATTCCAAAATGGGCTTTTTTCTTCACTTTGCCAAAATAAGATGTGTCACCACCAAGCTTTACACCTAGTACTAATGCCATGGCAGTGATAGGGTGACCAGCATTTGGGCTATCGTGTTTTTTCCCATTCTCATAAAAGGCAAAAATATTTTTTTGAGACCCTACTAACATAATAAGAACAGCTGTGATTCGTGATGGGATGAAGTTGACAATATCGTCTAAAATAGCTGCTACTTTTCCGTAGTTTTCATACTTTTCATTTCTGTAGCCAACCATAGAATCCATAGTGTTTATAGTTTTGTAAAGGATAATCCCCGGCAATCCAAAAAGTAGAAGATAAAACATAGGTGCAACAACACCATCGCTGAGATTCTCTGCATAGGTTTCGATAGATGCTTTATATATATCACTCTCACTCATATCAGCAGTATCACGACTCACTAACATAGAGATAGCTTGTTTTTTATCATCAGCTGTGAGTATAGCTTTTACTGAATCGTAAAGCATTTTATGGGCTATAAACATCGAAGCGATGAGTGAGGAGATGATGATGTCGAGAAAAGATGGAAGAAAGTTTAGATACTGATATACAGCAGTTGAAGCCACACCGATACCCACTAACATAAAGATAACAAGATACAAACCTCGTAAAACAGAATCTTTATAGAAACTCTCTTCAAAAAAAGTTATCATCTCACCTAAAGCGACAACAGGGTGTTTGATAAAAGAAAATTCACCAAAGATTCTATCTATAATATACGCAAAAACAGTGATTAGAACATTACTCATTTAAAGCCTCCACAACATAATCCATATCAATATGCCCCTCAATATGCCCAGCAAAATCTTTGATACTTTTAGCTTTAAACTCTTTAAAATTGTAGCCCTTGTATCGCTCATCAATTGTTGAAAAAATCTTATATCTTAAATCATCATTATCAAAAAGCCCGTGTACAAAAGTTCCATACAGTCTCTCTCTACTTTTGGCTCGTTTTTTTGTAACACCATTATGAATCTCATAGCCATTTACCATAGTTCCAAAAAGATTATAACACCCTTTTTGTACTATCTTTTCCTCTTGAAAAACTATATCACCTTTAAAGAGTTTAAACCCTGCAACTTCATCTATCTCAGATTCTATATGCAGAGGGTCTAAGATTCTCTCAAATAGCATCTCATACCCACCACAGATAGCTACTATAGTTTTTTCATTTTTTACTATATGATTCTCAAAGCCTCTCTCACGAAGCCAAGCCAAATCATCTAAAACTCTTTTACTTCCCGGAATTACTACTACATCACAAGATGAGATCTCACTAGGGTTGGCGATGAAAGATAACTCTATCTCAGAATCAACCACCAAAGGCTCAAAATCTGTAAAATTACTAATATGTGGAAGTTTTATCACCCCAACTTTTATGATAGCTTGAGAGGTATCTTGAGTGTAGTTCATAATCGATTCACTATCCTCAAATCCAAGGTTAAAAGGTCGAAAAGGGACAACGCCTAACACTTTGATTCCAAACTTTGATTCGATGATTCTCACCCCCTCATCAAACAAAGACATATCCCCTTGAAACTTATTCACAATCACCCCAACAACATTTTTACGAAGCTTTTTAGGGAGTAGTTTATACACCCCGTAGATAGAAGCAAAAACACCACCACGCTGAATATCTGCTACTAAAATAATCTTAGTGTTAAACTTTTTAGCGATGTAGATATTAGATAAATCTTTATCCATTAAGTTGAGTTCCACAGGAGAACCAGCCCCCTCAGCCACAACACAATCATACTCTTGAAGAAGATTTTTAAATGCCTTTTTAGCGTGAGGTTTTAAAGAATCTAAATCTCTATAATATCCCCAAACATCTTTATTACCTACAGATTTCCCATTGATAATGATATGAGCCTTAGACTTACCACCAGACTTTAAAAGTATAGGATTCATAAATGGGGTAGTTTTAAGTCCAATAGCTTGTGCAGCAAAATACTGAGGAATAGCAATCTCCCCTCCAGAATCTGTAACCTGAGAATTGTTCGATACATTTTGAGCTTTATATGGTGCTACCTTAATTCCACGATGATGGAGCAGGTAAGTGATAGCAAAAGAGAGAGTAGATTTACCAGCATCGCTACTTGTGCCGAATATGCTTAGGGAGTTCATTTTTTTGTTTTGCCTTTTTTATATGTTGATATTTTATAATTTTTCTAACATATTAATTTTATATGTTAGATTTTCTTCATTTTTCTAACATGTTATAAAAACATGTTAAATTAAATCCCTTTTCTTAACATATTGAAAAGAGAAGTATTAATAAAATATTTACTTTTTCCTATTTTGATACTTTGTAATATGCCAAGGAGTTCTATTTCTTTTAAATATATAGATGCTGTTTGTCTAGCTATACTTAATCTATTAACTAAAAAATCAATCTTAGTATAAGGGTGCATAAACAAAATCTCTATCAAATCTTTAGAATAAATTTTAGGAAGTTTCTCTTTTACTTCAATTGTAGTTTTTTCCATTAATAAAGATATATTTTCTACAAGTTCAATTGTCTCTAGTGAAGTTTGCTCAACCCCATCAAGCATATATAGAACCCACTCCTCCATTTTATCTTCAGTTCTAACCTCTTGAAGTAGTCTGTAGTAATCACTCTTATTTTGAATAATATAACGACTAAGGTAAAGAATCGGAATGTCGAGTAACTCTTTTAGAATTAGATATAAGATATTTATGATTCTCCCTGTTCTACCATTGCCATCATAAAATGGGTGGATAGTTTCAAACTGATAATGGATTAGAGCCATGTTTACAAGTGGGTCAACATCGTTTGGTTCATTGATAAAATTTTCAAGATTATCAAGAAGGTTCTGTATAGTTTCATACTCCTGAGGAGGGGTGAAAATAACCTCACCAGTTAGTGCATTTTTGAGATTCGTACCACTCTGTTTTCTAACACCCGCATTGTTTTGTTCTAACTCTTGTTGAATCTCAACAATGTACTTTTTAAGAAGAAGTTGATTCTCTTTAACTAAATCATACCCTTTCATAAGAGCCTTAGAGTAGTTCTGCACCTCTTTAGCATCGTTGGAAACATCCGAAATATCAAGCGATGCCCTATAAAGCTCATCGTGAGTGGTAATAATATTTTCAATCTCACTACTATCTTTCGCCTCTTGCAAAACCAAAGAGTTTATCAAAATAGTTTGATTAGGGATGATTTTAGCAACACCATTTAGTTTTGCTAAAGCTCTGTTCGCAGAGATGGTTTTTTTTAGGACTTTTGTTGATTCTATATTTTGAGATAATGGTAGATTTTTTGGGATGTAAGGTCTCATAATATTTTTAGCTCCTTTTATTTACTATTACTAATTTCTTTGAAATTAACAGCTTTTATCAACTTATCATAATACAGTCTTTGCCAGTTAGCATATTGCATTATATTTATTTTTTTGCTTTGAAAAAGCTTTAGATATTCACTTGCTTTTATATAGTCAGCATCCATAACTGAGTAGTAGTATCCTAAAGGGATTAAATATTCTATAAATCTATAATTACCTAAATTTTTTTGCATTAAGTTTTCACAATTAATCAATGATTCTTTCGCTATATCTTGAAAATCATTTTTAAATTTACTATCTAGTACTTGGGAGTAAGCAATATATTCATCAAGAATTATCATATATGATTTCATTTCTAAATATTTATTTTTATATGTTTTAGAATAGCTAGTCAATTGTTTAATATCGTCAAAAAATTCTTCAAAGTGAGTATTGCTAGGCTGTTTAGATAATTTTATTTTGTATAAAAAATTTTCTTCTTGCATCCAAAAAAATTGTTCAGATATAGCAAGTTCTGGAATAGTTTTTCTGTATTGTTTTATTTCATTTTCAAATGAAAAAATATTATCAATAATTTCAAGATAAAAATTTTGCATTACTCCTAACTGTCTTCTCTCATCAAGCTGTTTTAGTATGTGAAATATCTCTTTTACAGTAAAATAATTTTTTGGAAATTCTAACTCTTTAAGTTCGTTAAATAAATTTTTCGCACTAATCATATTTTCATCAAAATTTACATTATCATGAAATGACATTCTTAATTTTGATATAAAATTTGCTAGCCAATTATCTCTATTAAGATATGGTTGAATGTATGAACTTGATTTTGAATAGCTGTCCAAAAGTAAAATTCTATCTTTTAATTGCCTAGCCAATATAATCTGAGTATTTATAAATTCTAAATATTGTTCTGTCACTTTCTTATCTATAAGCATTTCATATTTATTTAACCATTGAAAAGCTTCTTGATCTTTGTTAATCTTTGAATTTAGTACAACGAGATTGTGTAAAATTATATGAAATAGTTTAGCCTCTTCTTTTTCTAATAATTTCTCATAAGCTTTTTCATAATAATGAATTGCTTGTTTATCATTATTTTGCATCTCTTCTAACCTAGCAATACTATTAAATAAAATGGCTTTATTAATATTATTTTGTTCTAATAAACTTAACAAAGTGTCCTTTGCTTTTTTAATATTTCCATTGAACTCATATAAAAAACTTTCATTTATTTTATATGAAAGTAGTTGCTTAGAGTTTAAAGTTTTTGAATCTAATTTTAATAAGGTTTCTTCTAGCATTTTAATATTTTCAACTTGTCTATATAAATTAGCCTTTATTAATATAACTTCTTGATATTCTCCATTTATATGTAATAATTTTCTTTCTTCTAGTTTTTTGAAATTTTGAAATACATCATTGATAGAATCTTGAAATAATAAATTAGATTCAATTTTCAATATTTCAAATTGAATTCTTGCTGGATACGATAAGAGCAAATATTTTTTTTCTAGGAGATGTTTAGTTGTATTATTATCGTATCTATTGATTGAACTACTTATATCTTTAAGATAGCTTTTTTCCCAAAAGTATGTAAACATTGAGTTATAAAATAATATTGTACTAATAATAGTAAAAAATATCATTTGGTTATATTGTTTTAAATAGTATGCGATAAGAACAAGTAAAGAAAACACACTAAACCATATAAATCTATCACTAAGTATTAAATCTTTATATAGTAGAATTTTTTCTACCAAACTAATTGCGTCACTCATAAATAACCTTTTGTTCAAAATTCATTGATTCTATATATTGTAAACTTTTTAAGCAATATACTCTAAAGTAGCTTTTTGTATTAAAGCTGAACGGCTTAAGTGATGCTCTTTTGCGTAGTTGTCTGCTTTGTCTAAAAAGTCAGCTCCAACAGATATATTGATTCTTTTCGTTTCATTCGCAAAGTCTCTTATGATTCCATCTACCGATATATCTTCATCTATTGCTTCAAAATGGATTCCAATTCCATTGCCGATAAGTTTGTAGTTTTTCAATTCATCTTCAGTCGCATTTTTTAACTTTTCTGTGTATGTATAGGGAACACTTAAAACTCTACTAGAGTTTAGTTCTATATACATTTTTTCATCTCCAAATCCAACCGATTGTATCAAAGTTCTATTTTTTAAAGTATTCATTCCACGCTCCATTTAGTTCAGACCTATTTTCTTTTACAAGTTTTAGCAATTTTTTTATCTCTTTAGAATTAAGATTATAACTATCCGTTACTTTTAAATTCTCTAATTCTATCCGAGCATAAGCATCTGCTTTTTCAATGTGAATATGCTCAGGTATATGCTCATTACTAAAGAAAAAGAATCTATAACCATCTAATTTTAAAATTGTTGGCATTTTTATCCTTTGTGTAATTATACACAACTTTTTATTTTGTGTTAGTTAATCTATTTAGTACAAAAATCCAAATAACCAAAGAGGAATCTTATTCCCAAAGCCTATCTCAACATCATCAGCTAAAATAGGGCTCTTCTACTCAAATCTACTTTTGAGTTTTCTATCTCCAACGCTGATGAGCCTAAAAAAATTACAGCATATATTTTATATCTCCATCTTAGACGCAAGTATCATCTGTGAATATTTCCCTTGATTCTGTCCAACATATATAGTCGGATACATAGAAATAAGTAGGTCGTCCTCTATCGGCATACCGTTTAAAAATACAAATCCACTTCTGTTTACAAAATCTTTTAACTCTCTAAAATAATCTGTAGAGATTGTTCCTATCTCATCTAATATACAGTGGCTTAGAATCTTGTTATTTTTGACGATATTTTTACCAACCATCTGTAACATTGAGATATTTATGATACTTTTTACTAGGGTTGAGGTTCCGTTTGAGCCTATGTCGTTGAGGGTTTGTCTCCATTTTAGGTCGTTGCCTTTTTCTGTTACTTTGAACTCTAAAACAAAACCATCCTCTAACTCTATAAACTCTTTTGATGTTTTTAGTAACTCTACTAAGTCGGAGATTCTAGAGCTGAGTTCATCTTTTATTTTTTGTGTGGAGGTATCATCTGCACTAAATAAACCACTTAAAAACTTATCGTTGTTCTCATCATAAAAGTTAGATAATGAGTTAAGTGAGTTGAGTATTTCGTGATTCGAATCCATAAACCTTATGTTGATACTGTCAATCACTACAAAGGAGCTTACAGCTTTGTTTATCGTATTTCTGAGGTTAATCACCTCACTTTCAACATCTAAAATCGCATCTTCAAAGATAGATAACTCTTTTCTTATAGAGTTAAAACTACTTTTAAAACCATCAGAAGAGATCTCTTTAAACACACTCAATTTATCATTTTTGATGTAAG
>Ga0193965_1000312_pt1 | contig 16334 bp, 13 predicted proteins | sample FB_8_MG_FD_140330 | JGI IMG/M metagenome (GOLD analysis project Ga0193965, IMG submission 140330) | Microbial mat bacterial communities from the Broadkill River, Lewes, Delaware, United States - FB_8_MG | ecosystem: Environmental > Aquatic > Freshwater > River > Microbial mats | place: USA... | reverse complement strand
GTGTCATGGAGTCATGTGATTGGCGTCAAGAAACACGGTGCAAAATATATTAAACATTTCCTGAAGCCCGTACCGGCGCTGATGCCTCTTTTCTTTGTTATTGAAGTTATCGGCCACCTTGCACGGGTACTCTCCCTTACTTTGCGTCTCTTTGGCAATATGATGGGACACGAGTTGGTTGTAGGTATCCTTTTGATGCTGGCCGGTCCTTTCCTGGTACCCCTTCCCATCATGGCAATGGGTATCCTTGTATCTTTGATTCAGGCCATCGTATTCTTCTTGCTGCCGACCATGTACATTGCCGGTGCCATTGAAGAAGCACATTAAATTTGATGAAACAAGAATTAAGCTTTTTTACGGGATTTTGGAAGAAGCCCGTTTGTTTATAATACTTTATTAAAGGAGTACATCTCATGGAATTTCTCGTTGGTAGTGTCTGGGCAGCAGGTTTCGCCATTGGTATCGCTGCATTTGGTTGCGGCATTGGTCAGGGTCTTGGTTTGAATGGCGCTATGTCAGGTATCTCAAGAAACCCTGAAGCAGCTGGTAAAATCCAGGTGAACATGCTGATCGGTCTTGCCCTGATCGAATCTCTGTGTATCTACGCCCTGGTTGTTGCGATGATCCTGCTGTTCGTTCATCCTGCAATCGGTCCTGCTGTTGCTGCACTTGCTGGACATTAATACGCAGTTGTTTAACGATACATTCGTTTAAAAAAGGGGCGTCTTCATAAAGGAGACGCCCTTTTTGTTTTTTCTTGCATGGATACCGAGGACCTGATATTATTTATTTCAACATATTAAATTTCTTCAATAACAGTTTATAAGAAAGTCTGTGTAACCTACACGGATCTTTTTACTTTTGTTGGGGTTGAATTTGGCTGTTGATATACCCAATCAACTCGCGACTGTTAGATGACAATCTCGGCACGTTGTTAAATTACTTTCTTATTTTGTTATAACTTGAGTTTGGGTGTTGATAAACCAGGTCAGCCATGGCTATTTAACAACATCGCTTCGCGGGAGGGGACCTAATGAGTGAGGATTCCATTAATTTTCAGCCAATAACCGGGGGAAATACCGAGGACGGTCAGGTTCGTAATTTGTTCCGGGTGTCGGTCTCCTTAACAGATGATGTCCGGGTAAACTTTGGTGGAAATGAATATATAGTAACCAATTTATCCGTAACCGGTGTTGCTGTAAATGTCAGTTCCTGCCTGGAATTTGAGTCCGGTCAGATTATTAATGATGCCCGGTTAAGAATTGGAAATGTTAATATTACAGAGTTAGGCGCCAAGGTAATCCACTGCTCCGTGCATGATTCCGGCAGTTTTCAGTTTGGCTTTCAATGGGTGGATATGAACGCTGAAAATAGAAAAACGTTGGAGAAAGCCCTTGGGCAGCTTAAAGTAAAGGCCTTGGAAGTTAAAGACCTGTTTAAAGAACATCCATAAGTAGAATGGTGGCATTGGAATGGTTAAGAAAAAAAACGTCATGGACAGCCTTTTAGGCACTGATGACAAAACGTTTGAGGGTTCAGCAAAGGAGTTGGACTGCCTGATTTACAGAGGCGGTCCCAATCAAGCTAAACCCGATTTGCCGGAAATGACTTCAAATCCCTCATGGACTGCGTCAAGGGGAAATGTTTCAGTGGAAATATGGGAAGGAAAGGCCAAAATTAGAATAAAAGTTGGCGACGGTGATGACACCTCCCATGTCTCCATGCGCAAACTTGCAAGTATTGCTGTTGATGCAATCATAGCAGAGTTACAAAAGGAGAAGGACCAGTGATTATTACCTGTCCCAAATGTGCCAGAAAACATAAAGTAAATCCTGACGCCTTGAAACCTTTTGCAGATGCCGGCAAAAAAAATATCATGGCTAGTTGCAAATCATGTAAATTTAAATTCCCTGTAGCCCTTTCCTCCCTTCTGTCATCTGAAGAACCTATTGATATGCAACGCCGACCCGGATCTTTGGCCAGAAAGATCTGTATCACCCTAAGCAAGGGCGGCGTAGGCAAAACCACCACCAGTGTGAATCTGGGTGCAGGTCTTGCCCTTGCCGGATATAAAGTCCTTTTAGTGGATACCGATACCCAGGGACAGTCTTCCTATATACTTGGGAAAAGGCCGGGTGCCGGGTTGACAGAACTTTTAACCCGGGAACTGACGATTTCAGACTGCCTGACCGAGGCCCGGAAAAATCTTTGGCTGCTTTCGGGGGGAAAATCGCTGGCAGGCGTTAAGCGTATTATTGACAAAAAAAGTTTTGGGGCGGAGTTTACTTTGTCCGAAGCCCTGACTCCTTTGGATGATCAGTTTGATTTTATTTTGATTGATACATCCCCAGGATGGGATCAGTTGATTGTTAATGTCCTTTTTTATTCAACTGAGGTGTTGGTTCCTGTTGCCTTAGAAGCCATGCCTTTGCATGGGATGTCCGAGTTTATAAAAAGCCTGGGTGCCATTCAGAAGTACAAACGTGAGATTCAACTAAAATACATTGTGCCCACATTCCTTGACTTGCGGATCAAGGGGCCTAAATTGCTGTATGATCAACTTAGAAAACTGTATCCCCAGCAATTATGTAAACCAATTCGCTATAACGAAAATTTGGCCGATGCGCCTTCCTTTGGGAAAACCATCTTTGAATTTGCTCCAGGGTCAACAGCCTCGGAAGACTATCGGAGTCTGGTTCGTACTGTATCCGGAAACGAATACGCTCTTCTTAAATAGTGTCCGTAAAGTATTCATCAATCAGGTTTAGTCTCATCCGCTTTGACTAAGCCTATTTTCGTTGCAATCTTTTAGTGGTAACCAGGAAAATCATATGGGCTTAAGGACCCGCCTCATTATCTTTGTTGTTGTGGCTTTTTGTGCCGTTAATGTGTTTCTGTGTTTCTACATCACCCACCAGGTAAAAATTCTTGAGTTAAAAAAGTTGCGGGCACAAATCGACAAATCCACGTATCTGATGCGGGTTATTAATACCCTTCCCCTTTATAATGTGGAAATCGAAAGCTTGAAAATGAACATGGAGACCTTTTTTGATGACGAAAATATGAAACGCCTTACCATCCATGATTCAGCAGTAAATATTAATATCGATCTTGAACGACGGTTGCCTTTGGGCGGAACGGATATAAAGAAAAGTTTTGTCATTGACTATAAAGGGTTGAAACTTGGAAGGCTGACGGTTGTTTATTCTACCAGCCTGATTGAAAAAAAACTGACTAAATTTCAGACAAGGATGTTTGGGGTTACTTTTTTCGTGATTCTGCTCATCGTTTTGGTACTTGCTTTTTCTATTCATATTATCACTAAACCGGTTGTAAGGCTTGCCCGTATCACCTCTGATATTGCCGCCGGAGATTTTGATAATGAAATTGAGCAAACAGGTGTTGGGGAAGTCGGGATCCTCTCACACAATTTTGTGCGCATGCGTGATGCCGTGAAAGAAAAAAAAGAAGAAATATCGCGTATCAATACAATGATGGAAGGAGAGATACGGCAAAAAAATCAGCAAGGCAGAAAAATTTTGCATCAGCGTATGCTGATCTCTTCTGTGAATACATTTTTTCAACGATCCATGACCGCACAGTCCATACAAGAAATAGCAGAAATTTTTATTCCCATTGCCCAGGGCATAGTACCGGGCCCATATTGTTTTGTGGGGCAGGTCTGCGACACAGAAAATAATTTGAAGATTCTGGCACTTTCCGATCAGGCTGAAAAACAGTGTTCTATGTTTGATGAAGCGGTTATAAATCATGGATTTCGACAGCCTATATCCGGCAGGCTGGATGAAGCAATTACGAATAAAGCTCCCGTGATATCCAACAACACAAGTTTAAATTCTGAATTCTCTTTTTTCCCAAGGGAACATCTGCCCATCGAAACCCTTCTGGCGCTTCCTCTGCTGCACGGAAAGGATGTGTTTGGTCTGGCCGTTTTTGCAGGAAAGGAAGGCGGATATACGCCTGAAGACCAGGAGGTTGCCACTATGATGGTTATGGTCTTGGTTGAAGCATTAAAGCTTCGACTCCGGCAGGATGAAAAGCAACGACTGGAAAAAATAATGGTTCAGTCTGAAAAAATGGTGTCAGTTGGAAAACTCGCTGCAGGCATGGCCAATGAAATCAACGGACCTTTGGCCGGAATACGTCGGGCGATTCAAATGATACGCAACCGTGTTGAGAATCCGGGCCCTGAAAATTTGGCAGCCGCAGATAAAAATGGTTTAAATTTTGATAGGGTGGGCCGGTATCTGCAAGATCAGGGTGTTTTTAACAATATGAACCTGATCATGGAAGCCGGTAAAAAAGCGTCAGGCATTGTTTCAAACATGCTCTCTTTTTCCGGAAACACCAAGGTGGATTTTGCTGTTGAAGATATTTCCCATCTTTTAGATGAGTCGCTTGAACTGGCATCAAGTGAATATAGCCTTGAACAGGATTTTCATTTCGATGCCATTCAGATTATGAAGGATTATGACCCTGATTTGCCAAAAGTAAAATGTCGGGGCGGTGAATTGAAACAGGTTTTTTTCAATATCCTGTCAAACGGGGCATCTGCCATGGTCGGGCACACGGATAACCCATGTCCGACTTTTTTTATGCGAACTTATGGTAAAGAAAATCAGATTTGCGTTGAGATAAGAGATAATGGTCCGGGTATGCCAGAAAATATCCGCAGGCGCATATTTGAACCGTTTTTTTCCACCAAGCCTGATAGAGAGGGCGCCGGACTTGGACTGTCAGTCTCTTCTTTTGTTATAACGGAAAATCATAAAGGTACAATTGAAGTGGAATCAGCCCCTGGTGAGGGAACCTGCTTCAGAATTTTTTTGCCCATTTAACGACGTCACTCCGCAACTTTTTGTATTATTCGCGGTTCTGTTGCAAAAAAAATTCTGAACCCATGTTAAAAGCATTTCCTTAAACTCAAATACCAGGGACCTTTTAAGGTCCCTGGTTTGTTCTTTATTTAGCCCGCGCATATTCCGTAGCGCGGCAGGATATCACGGATGACGGTCAGTCGGTGGGTCTGAAGGGCATCGTGAAACAGTTTCCAGTCGCTTCCAAGGAAGGACGGATCATAGGGAAAAATTTCGCTTTTTTTGTCTTTCATCTTTCTTGTTCCCAGGGTCTGGTGTTTCCAGGAACCCTGACCTTTAGGCCTGTATTCAAGTTTTACAGGGGGAAAACTGAAATAGCCCTCGCCGATTTTTTTAAGCCATTCCTTGTGTCGCACTTCCCCGTCGTCATCCTGGATGGATTTGAACAGCCCCTTGATTTTGTCATGATCGTCTTTGTGTAGGCCGGGTACGTCCGCGTCTGGATTTCCGACACGGAAACGCTGCATGGCCTTACACATTTCGTTGACAGCCTCGGAAAAGATTTTAGAATTGTCCCGTTCGACCAGAATTCCTTTACTGTCTTTGTACTTCCACTTCAGGTAGGGGCGGTCCGGATAGCTTAAGGCCGCACCGTGACCTAAGGGCAGTGCGCCTCCGACAAATTCACCGGCTGCCTCATCAAAAGCGTTACCAAAAAAATCCTTGAGCTTTGACCAGAAGCCTTTATCCGGCTTGTCATTATCATCCAGCGCGGAAATGTTATTCACATCATGTGTGATACCTGCAAATCCCTGGTGGGCCCATGTGTCCGCATAAACGTGCATAGTAACACCTAACCGGTGAAGTCCATAAAGGGCATCTTTTTCAAGGATGCAGGCCCTCACCATATCCCTGGCAACATAACTATTTGGTTTGCAGATAATTTTTTCAACAAAGCTTCCGTCAGGGTTTTCACCTGCCTTTTTTTCATCGTTTCCGGGCAGAAAGTGAAACGGAATCCAGACCAGGTGATTGGCAATTTTTTCAAAATTTCTGTAATCAAGCGTTTTGTGGGCCGAACTGATGCGCGAGTACATGGCATCATTATTAAATTTAATGATGCCCTCGTTTGTGGCGTCATCCACGTATTGAGCGCAATAAGCCACGGTTTCAGCCTCCCTGTGGCCGAATCCTGCCAGCCGGGCTGCCACATAGGTGACGGCATGATGAAAGTCTATCTGCATTTTTAAGTTTCCTTTTTTATATGATAGCTTTTAATTATTAGCCCATAACTGCCTACAACTGCCCTGTGGCAGTCAACTGAAGGCGCTGGTCATATAGACAACTTTGTACATGTAGTTCAGGTTTCCGTCCACCACCACATCCTTCCTTACTCGCATGACAGCATTTCTGGCACCGGAGAGCAACCGGCAGGTGCTTAAAATCCCTCAATTTTGGGCAGCTATTTTAAGTTTTTCCAGAGCAGGTTATGCAGGGTGGCGTGGGAGGCTCCTCAGTGATGGGGACGTCCTATCCCGATTATGCTTAACTCGCAGGACGCCAGGCAGATACTCCATAATAAGCAGCCACAATCGAGGTCAAAAACCCTTCGATCCATGCTATTAAGGTCTGGTTATCCTTTATTGCCCCAAGTATTCCAGTGCAGGTTTCTCCTTCGGGGTAGACGCTGAGTCCGTCTATGAATGCAGCAATAAACAATAAAACCAGTGATCCAACGATTGTGAAAAGCGCTACGTAAGCCATGCGCCTCCTGTTTGCGAACTTTTTCTGGGCATATGAAATCAGTGCTTTTTTATCCTCAGGCGTCAGGTCTTTATCCTTGGCTATCTCAACCATTTTACTTAATGGATCTTTGCCCGACTCAGGCTCTGTTTTTACATTGGTCGGAACTACGGAATTTTCGCTCATTTCGTGTATCTCCCAGGGTTGGTTTCTTGCAAGTTGATCTGTGGCTTCCGTTTATCTTTGGTTCATCTTACATAAAGGTACGTAACGTGACATAGGAATTGGTCTATTTGCCTGAGAGGATCGGTTAGCTCAGATCATCATCCATTACTCCTTATGCTACGCCAAAAAAAGATTTTCATTTCTATTATCTTAGTTCATTGATCCTTTCTGGCGGGAAATGACGGTAGAAAGTCGTTCGCCTAATCTCAAGTTGTTTGATAATATCTGATATGAATGGGTAGTTTTCGGTATCTTTGAGCATAGATTCAGCAGTGCGGATTTTATCAAAAAGTCCATCACCACCCATTCTGTCATCTCGTGGCGGCACCTTAATCTGATAGGCCAATATGATTTCTCAAACGAAAAGTTACAAGACAAAGTTGGTGTCCTCTTCCCCCAAATTGTCCGCATGAGAGACCCCGATGTTTGGGAGACGACAAGGTCGTAGCGTGGGGATTTCCAGCAAATTCTATGTCGCGTTACGTACCTTTATGTAAGATGACCCAAAGTTGCACATCACGTTATATAAATATTGTTCATTTGGTTTCTTTTGTATTATCCTTCATTATTAGCCTTGGCTGGGAGTGCCTCTGTTCCTTGAAAATCCTCACCGTATCCCCAGCGGTAGGGCGTATTAAAATAGGGCAATCCACCAATTGTTACAGCGATTTTCATCGCGGATCCAAGCAAAATTCCTGTGATGTCTTGGCCGAGCGTTCGGGTCACGCATTGTTTCAAGGCTTCGTCAGCAGCCTTTTTTTCATCACGAGTACCGCCGTAGTAATAGGCACGGTCATGGACTTCGCAGCACTTTCTCCAAGGCAACTCTTTTGCTTTGAAAATTTCAGGACTTTTTTTTTGTAAACGGACATATAACTCTGTCATCCCTCCACTGCAACCATCTGAGTGTTTTTTGGGATCGAACTCAGGGATATCCGTAATTCTTTCCCAAAGATCTGGTTTAGTCCGCCCTTTGATGGATTTAAGTATTTCGTGGGTAGATTTATAAGTCATTATTTTTCTCCTACTTTAGCGATATAGATTTTCGGATAACAGGCCTAAAACTTTTAGCAATTAGTCAGTAACGATATTTTGAAGATGTTTCCAATTATCCAACATGCAAATTTGATTGAGAATCAGAATTAGGAATGTTTTTAGGCTTGCCACAATATAGCAATTTACAGCTACAAGATATCAGAAGATAATATTCAGTGTCAATTAGGAAAACCCCAACTTTCAGGGTCAACGCATGTAAACATTCTGAGTATGGTTTTGCTATGCCAGTCATGGTTCTGTTGCAACAAATTCTGAACCCATGTTAAAAGCATTTCCTCAAACTCAAATACCGGGGGAAATGTATTTTATTCGCTAAGCGTGCAGTGAATGTATTCACATGCCTTCAGCCATGACTCAAAGCCCTTTTCGGATATAATGAGATCCTGGGCTTTGCGGGTAAACGTGCCAGAGGTGGCAATAGAGGTGTTGATATCCCTGAGGCTTTGATCAGTCATATAATCAGATAGTCCCGTCGCCCCACGTAAAGTATGAATAACAAGACTTTGCGCCTGTTCGGCAGCAAGACCTTTCCCCTGAAACCATTCACTTAATTCTGCCATAAAACCAAAAACAACCCCATTTATAACAGCTGCGGTGGCTGCCAACTCAAAGTCGGATTCAGATTCAAAAACCATCAGCTTTCCAGTGGGTTTGAGCAGTGCTTGTGCTATGGCATTCTCAGGGAATAAAGGCACTACACCTTCACCAATCTCAGCAGATGCAAGAGGCAGTGTCCTGACTATCGTTATATTTGGCATCAAAACTTGTAAACGTTCCATTGAAACACCAGCAACACAGGAGATGACCAAATGTTCTGAGGTTGGCGTTATCTCAGCTGATAGCGCTTCCAAATGATCAGGGCGAACTGCAAGCAAGAGAACGCTGCATTGATCCACCACGGACTGGTTATCCGTAGCGATATCACAGTCATAGGATGATTTGAGTCCCTCTGCACGCTTCTGATTACGCGGGGATAGTACAATCTTTCTTTTGTCTCCGACACGACGAAGTGCCGCTACCATATAGCAAGCAAGGTGTCCAACGCCTAAAATTCCTAAAGATTTAGACATTTACTTACCGTTTTTGTGAGCCGGAACAATCGAGCCGGAGAACAGATGGTTATTCTCTATTTCTGCGATAATCCAGTCTTCAACGTCGCCACGCCTGGTTACAAGGGAAGGAATGCTGTCTCCTGTTTTTATAATGAAAATATCTTTCACTAGTAAATCCTTATATAAGAACCACAGCCTGACCTTTTTGCGAGCAATTGCCCTGCGGCACCGGAATACGTTTGTGATCCGGTGCCGAAAAGCAGTTTTGGTTATTGTGTTCGTCCGGAAATAAGAATTTTTATCCAATGAAGGTCCGAAGAGGTGCGCGGCTCAATATTGGATAAAAATGCTATTTATAGACAGGCACTTTAAAGATTTGAGATTTCCTCTTTATTTATAACCTTAATACCCTGTTCAGCCAAAATAATTTTTGCTTTTTCAAGATCATCAAAGCGGAAAATCATGATGGCGTTTTTGCACTGGGGGTTGGCAAATGCATACATGTACTCCACGTTGACGCCTTGTTCACTTAAGGGATCCAACACCTGGTTCAGGCCACCGGGTTCATCATTCACTTCCACGGCCAGAACACGGGTTTTGCCCACGGTAAATCCCTGATCCCGTAGGGCTGTGGTGGCTTTTTCATTCTCATTTACAATGAGGCGCAGTACACCAAAATCCGTGGTGTCTGCCAGGGAAAGAGCTCGTATATTCACCCCGGCATCTCTCAAAATGGCAGTGACTTCAGCAAGACGCCCTTCTTTATTTTCTATGAATATGGATATCTGTTCAGCCATAATAGTCTCCTTGGTTAAAATTGGCGTTTATCTATAACCCTGACAGCCTTGCCCTGGCTTCTTTCTATGGTTTTGGGCTCCACAAGGGCCACCTTGGCAGATACACCTAAGTGCTCCTTAATATTGTGTGAAATTTCACCTTCCATGGCCTGCAACCCCTTGATGTCATCGCTGAAGGAGGCTTCGTCTATCTCCACCTTGACCGTCAGGATATCCAGGTTGTCCACCCGGTCAACCAGCAGCTGATAATGGGGGGCGACTTCCCGGTTTTCCATGAGTACGCTTTCAATCTGGGAGGGAAATACATTGACGCCCCTGATGATAAGCATATCGTCCGTACGGCCTGTGGGTTTGTTCATCCGAATGTGCGTTCTACCGCAGGTGCAGGGCACAGGATTCAAGGAGGTGATGTCCTTGGTGCGGTAACGGATGACCGGGAAGGCTTCCTTGGTAATGGATGTGAACACGAGTTCACCAGGATCTCCGGGGGGAACGGGTTCCAGAGTATCCGGGTCCACGACCTCCACAATGAAATGATCCTCGGCAATATGAAGGCCCTTTTGTTCCTCAACGCATTCCACAGATACGCCGGGTCCCATGACTTCTGACAAACCGTAAATGTCCACAGCCTTGAGATTCAGTTTGGCTTCCAGTTCCTGGCGCATCCTTTCCGTCCAGGGTTCTGCACCGAAAATACCGGATCTAAAGGAAAGATCCTTGAAATCCACACCCATTTCCTGGGCCACTTCCGCCAGGTGGAGGATATAGGAGGGGGTCCCACACAGAATCGTGGGCTTGAAATCCTGCATAATGGTGATCTGGCGCTTGGTATTGCCACCGGAAACCGGAATAACAGATGCGCCTAAACGTTCCGCCCCATAGTGGGCTCCAAGGCCGCCGGTGAAAAGACCATACCCCCAGGCATTGTGGATGATATCTCCTGGGGTGGCACCGGCTGCGGCCATGCTTCTGGCCATCAGATCAGACCAGGTGCTGATATCCCGCTTGGTGTAGCCGACCACAGTGGGTTTGCCCGTGGTGCCCGAGGATGCATGGATGCGGATCACCTGCTCCATGGGAACCGCAAACATACGGTAGGGGTAGTTATCACGAAGATCCTGTTTCGTGGTAAAAGGCAAACGCCTTAAGTCATCCAGGCTTTTTATGTCAGAGGGTTTTATCCCGGCCTTGTCATAGGTCTCCTTATAAAAAGGAACCGTGGCATGGATTCGTTCAATGGTGGTTTGAAGACGGCGAAGCTGGATCGCCTCCAGGCCTTCCCTGGGCATGGTCTCATAATCAATGTCGTATATGGGCATATTTCATCTCCCTGGTTATCTGGTGTTTGGACGCAAAGTCACCCATTTGCGGTTTGCATAAAAATTTACAATCCTCACATACTATAGTCTGCACCGGTTGTAAATTTTTATGCGCCTTGCCTCTGTACAACTTTGTATTCAAACACGGTTTGTGCTCAGGCTTTATATAAGGGTGCCTTTGAATTCCGGCTTTCTTTTTTCTAAAAATGCTGATGTGCCTTCTTTTGCATCCGAGCTTGCAAAGGCTATGGCAAAGGCATCATTTTCAATCAGACATCCGGTTTCAAGGTCACACCCTAGTCCGGCTTGGATGACCTCTTTGGCTGCTCTCAAGGAAACACATCCTTTGGCCGCAATGCGCCGGGCTGTTTTTTTGACCTCATCCATAAGGGATTCAAGGGGGTACACCTGGTTGACCATACCATATTCCAAGGCTTTGTCAGCAGTAATGTTGCTTCCAGTGAAAATCATCTCCTTGGCTCTGTTTTCTCCCACAACCCTTGATAGGCGCTGGGTGCCGCCAAAACCGGGAATCAGGCCCAGGTTGATTTCAGGTAATCCGAATACCGCATTTTCCGAAGCATAGATAAAATCACAGGCCAGGGCAACTTCACTGCCGCCGCCCAGGGCAAAGCCGTTTACTGCAGCAATGGCCGGGAAGGGCAGGGCCTCGATCTTGGAGAACACTTTCTGGCCTTTGCGGGAGAAGTATTTTGCTGCCAATGCGTCCATTTGGGTCAACTCTGAGATATCTGCACCTGCTACAAAGGACTTCTCTCCGGTGCCTGTTAAAATGAGTACCCGGATTTCATCATTGGCCAGAACCTGATCCAATGCAACATCCAATTCATCAAGCAGTGCTTTGTTCAGGGCATTCAGGGCTTTGGGCCGATTAAAAGAGATCATGGCAACGGCGCTGTCCATCTCAAGAATAATGTTTTCAAATGACATAAATTTTACCTTTTGTTTTATTTTTATATTTTGTCATGGGTTGCGCCTGGGTGTCGATGGACCAGGTCAGCCTATGGCAGTTATTAGTTTTGCAGCCTTTTGTTTTTGTATTTGCCGGGGGGCTTTTCCCGCCCAGGTTATATGTGCTGGGGATTTGTGGCATTGATATATTTTTCTATCCCGTCGGCAATGGCGTTGCAGATGTCATTGCGGTAGGACTTGCTCATCAGGCGTTTACATTCGGTTTTGTTGGAGAGAAAAGAGCTCTCAATAAGAATTGCAGGCATCCGTGCCCCAAGTAGTACGTAGAACGGGGCCTGTTTGACTCCCAGATCACGGATTTTGCCGTATTTCTTTTTCATGCCTATAATCATGGCCTTATGAACGTCATTGGCAAGGCGTGTGGACTCTTCTATCTTGGCATGTTTCATCAGATCATTAAGAATATAGGCCAGATCCGAGATATTTTTTCTAGATGTGGCATTTTCCCTGGCAGCCACGGCAATGGCCTGTTCATCCGTGGCAAGGTTTAGGATATAGGTTTCAATGCCGGACAATTTTTTGCTTTTTGCGGCATTGCAGTGCATGGAGATAAACAGATCAGCCCGCTGGGTGTTGGCAATGGCTGTTCGTTCTTCCAGGGTCAGTTTCCGGTCTGTGGTTCGGGTAAGCAAAACCTCACAGTTCAGGCGATTGCGTAGCTTTTCTGCAAGGGTTGTTGCCAGTTTGAGCACAATATCCTTTTCCCATACCCCTTTGATATATCCCGGCGCGCCTGGATCCTTGCCGCCGTGGCCGGGGTCAATGACGATCTTTCTGACACCCAAAGCCAACTGACGGGCAATGTCCGACGATTTTAAATTGTCCGTGGTGATGGGGTCCGGCTTTTCATCAGAAGGCTTTGTTCCAGGCGCGTTTTCATCGGCAACGTGGCCCATGGGGACGGTGGCGTTTTTACCCCACAGGTCAATAACGATACGGAAAGGGTCTTTCAAGGAAAAAATTTTATAATTATCAAAATCTTTTATATCCACCACCACCCTGACGGTGTGTGGGGCAAACTGGCCGGCCCGGGCTTGCTTTAGTAGGTCATCGTTGATGGGGGTGTGGTCCGGCACATTGCGGCCTAGTCTTGCCTGGTCAATGTCCACATACAGTCTCTGGAAAGGGACATGCAGGACCGGATCTTTTTTCAAAAGCTTGTGGGTGTATTTTCGTTCTCTGTCCGCATTTACCACGACCCTGGTGTATTCCGGGTTGGACCAGAACCGTAAGTCCGTAACTGTGGTATCCCCTTTGGGCGGCGGTCGGTCCGTATCATTGGGTTTGGTGGTGGTCCCAGGCCCGCAATACGCCGGGTCCTGTGTATTGTTTTCTATGATATCCGAGACAATATCCGAGGGCTGCTGATATCCCCCGGCATCGGCCGCCTCGGCCTGGACCAGTTTTTGTCTGTGGTAGGCTGCTATGGCTTTATCATTGCGGGTTAACGCTTTTTGAGACCGTTTTATGTTTACCGTACTGTTCTGGTCGCGGGGCCTTGAGGCATTTGCTGCGGCCAGGGTTTTGGCCCGGGCACTGTAGGCGCTTTGGGGGTAATATCGGTTGATGCGGGCGATAAGGTCATCGGCCTGCCGGTTCCAGCTGGGAACGCCTGATCTTTTGGCAAGTTGGAAATAGAGTTCTGCGGCTTTGTACAATCCGGCCGGAGCCCAGGAATTCCCGGTAAAGTCTCTGTGAATGGATTTGTATTTTTCAATACAGGTCAGCCAGGCAGACACTTTGTTTATCTGCACCGCAGATCGTTTCAATTTTTTAAGGCAGGTATCTGCTGCCAGGTATCTCGTTTTGGCCGCATCGGCAAGGGCTGTTTCCGTGGACCCGGTAAAAAGGAAAAAGCAGATCAGAATCGGAATAAAAACGGTGAATATTCCTTTAAACCCGGTGTTCATGCCTCAACCTTGCGCTTGAGTTCATTTAAAAAGTTCAGGGCGTCAAGGGGGGTCATTTGGGCAATATCCACGTTATGCAACATCCGGCGCAGATCATCGTCCGAGGGGCCGAACAAGTTCATTTGGCCACTGCTGTTGCGTTTTTTTGACCCTTTTTTCTTTTTAGCGGGCCGTGCCGAAGGCGCCGGTGTCATGGGGTGGTGTTCCGCAGATGCCAGAACCGATTTGGCAAGGTCGATGATATCATCGGGAACCCCTGCCAGGCGTGCCACCTGGATGCCGTAGCTGCGGTTGGTGCCCCCTTTGACAAAGCTGCGGAGAAACACAATATTGTCGTTGAACTCCTTGACCTCGATATTATAATTTTTGATCCGGGGTTTGATCTCTTCAAGCTGGAGCAGTTCATGGTAATGGGTGGCAAAAAGGGTTTTTACCCCTTTACCATTCAGGTCATGCAGGTACTCGGCCACAGCCCAAGCAATGCTCATACCGTCATAGGTGGATGTGCCCCTGCCGATTTCATCCAGGATCACCAGGCTTTTTTCCGTGGCGTTATTGACAATATTGGCGGTTTCTTCCATCTCAACCATGAAGGTGCTCTGCCCGGAGGAGAGATTGTCCAGTGCTCCCACCCGGGTAAATATTCGATCGGTGATGCAGATGGAAGACGAGGCCGCCGGCACAAAAGAACCCATCTGGGCCATGAGAACGGTTAAAGCGACCTGGCGCAGCACCGTGGATTTGCCGGCCATGTTGGGACCGGTGATCAGGATCTGCTGGCACTGGGTATCGTCCAAAACAATGGAGTTGGGCACATATCGTTCACCCTGGATCAGTTTTTCCACCACCGGGTGCCTGCCGTCCTGTATGTCAATGCGTCGGTCATCATTGATATCGGGTTTTACATAGGCATTTTCAACGGCAGCTTTGGCAAGTCCCTGGACTACGTCAACGGCGGCAATAAACTGTGCCATGGTCAGGATATCCTTTGCCCGTTGGGCCACCTTTTCCCTGACCGCGCAGAAAATTTCATATTCCAGCGCGTTTCGGCGTTCCTGGGCATTGAATATGGTATCTTCCACCGCTTTCATGTCCTGGGTGATGAACCGTTCGGCATTGACAAGGGTTTGCTTACGGATATAGTGATCCGGTACCTGGGTAGACTGGGCTTTTGATACCTCGATGAAATAACCGAAAACCTTATTGTATTTTATTTTAAGCGAGGAAAGCCCTGTGGTTTCCTTTTCCTTTTTTTCGGTTTTTGCAATCCAGGATTTTCCGTCCCGGGTGATGGATAAAAGCTCGTCCAGTTCCGGGCTGTAGCCGTCGTTGATCAGGTTGCCTTCGTTGAGCATATGCACGGCATCTTCCCGGATGGCTTTGCCGATCATTTGAGCCAACTCTTCCAGGTCCCGGACCAGGGACATCTTTTCATCCATGCCGGCACCGTTGAGAATCGGGCTTTCAAATGATTCGATCTGCCTGAATAAAACCGGGAGAACAGAAAGGGAATTTTTAAGGGAAAGCATGTCCCGGGCATTGCCCTGGCCCATGGATATACGGGAGCCTAACCGCTCAAGATCATATACGGATTTAAGAAGATCGCCAAGGGTCTGGTGGGTGCCTGGTGCGCCAATTAATTCTTCTATGGCATGAAGGCGCTGCCGTATCAGGTCTTTGTCCACCAGAGGATATCTGATCCATTGTTTGATCAGTCTGCCGCCCATGGCTGTAACGGTTTTGTCCAGAATGTGGATTAAGGAGCCTTTTGGGCTCTGGGTCTGGATATTGGTCAGCAGTTCAAGGTTTTTGCAGGACCTGTCGTCAATGATCATGAAATCATTGAGGTTATATGGGCTAATTTTGTAAATATGGCTGGTGTCCGACAACTGGGTGTCCCGGACATAGGAGATGGCCGCACCTGCTGCAGAGATACAGGCCGGCATCCGTTCAATGCCGAACCCTTCAAGGCTGCGGGTGGCAAATTGTTCCGTCAGAAGCTGCCGGGCATTGTCGAGTCTGAACGTATAGTTGTCCAGGTAGGTGATTCCAACGTGGGAAAATGTTTTCCTGATGGCAGCCATGGCCGGATCAGACTTGAAGCTGTCCGGCAGCAGCACCTCTTTTGGGGAAAGTTTTAAGGCTTCGTCTAAAAGGGTATATGGAATAACACCCGAGGTGCGTTTTACCTGGCAGGTGGTAAAGCTGCCCGTGGATATGTCTATGCAGGCAAGACCTGAATAATCAGACGTTTTGGAGATTGCCACCAGAAAGTTGTTTGTTCCCCGGTCCAGCAGAGCATCGTTGAGGATCATGCCCGGGGTGATGACCCGGACAATCTCCCGTTTGACAAGGCCCTTGGCCTGGGAAGGGTCTTCCACCTGCTCACAAACCGCAACTT
>Ga0193965_1000311_pt1 | contig 16336 bp, 13 predicted proteins | sample FB_8_MG_FD_140330 | JGI IMG/M metagenome (GOLD analysis project Ga0193965, IMG submission 140330) | Microbial mat bacterial communities from the Broadkill River, Lewes, Delaware, United States - FB_8_MG | ecosystem: Environmental > Aquatic > Freshwater > River > Microbial mats | place: USA... | reverse complement strand
TCTGTAACTATCACTCCACCACCACCAGAAGTTATAATTTTATTTCCATTAAAACTAAAAGCACCTATTTTTCCAAAAGTTCCTGTATGTTTATTTTTATAGTAGCTTCCTAAACTCTCTGCACTATCTTCAACTAAAGTAATATTCCATTTTTTACATATTTTAGATATTTTATCTATTTTACAAGGGTGACCAAAAGTGTGCATAGGTACACAAGCTTTTATTATTTTATTTGTAGTTTTATTAATACATCTTTTATTTTTAACTATACAATTATTTTCTAAAAAGCTTTGTAGTGATTTTGGACTCATACCCATAGTCGATTTATCTACATCTACAAAAATAGGTTTTGCATTACAATAACTAATTGCATTACAAGTAGCTATAAATGTAAGAGGTTGAGTTATAACTTCATCACCATTTTTTACATCAGCTAATAATAAACCTATATGTAAAGCACTAGTTCCATTTACTGTAGCTATTGCATAACGACTTCCTACATATGAAGCAAACTCTTTTTCAAATCTATCTACATACTTTCCGACACTTGAAACAAATGTTGAATCAATACAGTCATTTAGATAGTTTTTCTCATTTCCATTAAATCTTGGTTCGTGTAAAGGGATAAAATCTTTTGTATTGTATGTGTCTTGAATAAAATTAATAATATTTTGCATATTACATCTTCTGGTCTAAATATTTACCAGTCTCCTTATGTCCAAAATCAGGGATTAATTTAAAAAACTCTTTAACAATATCCTCTTTTTTCCACTCTTTTTTATTTAGCATATTTTCTATATTATTTTCAAAATTATTTAATTTATCTTTATCAAAATCTATAGTATTTCTAATAACACCAAGGTTTTCAAATCTTTTCATATCTAAAGTTTCTGCTGTCGTATAGAACTCTTCAAAGTCTTTTTCACCAGTTGTGTCACTATTAGTAAATAAACACGGCCATTTTTTTTCATTTGGAAGTATTTTAGCTAGTTTTCTTGCTTCATCTTCATCTTTACATAAGTATGGCTTATACCCTAAGTTTTTAAGATATCTTACTGTAATATCGGCAAAAGAGATTAGATGAAGGCTTTCACTTAGTTTTGGAAAAAATATATCTCTATTCTCACCAAATATACAAGACATAAGACAAAGCTCACCAGATTCTTGTGGTGTCACAAAATATCTTTTGATATCATTTGGAGCTACTATTGGTTGTTGTTTTTTTATTCTTTGGTCAAACCCGTGAAGTAAACTTCCATCACTAAAAGCAACATTTGCAAATCTAGCCATTGATACATCTATATCTAAAGAGTTTCTATGAACAAACATCTCCATTATTCTTTTGCTAGCTCCCATCATATTTACAGGGTTAGCAGCTTTATCTGTAGATACACAAAAATATTTCTTTGTTTTATTTTTTATAGATTGTTTTAAAGTTTTGTCTGTATTAAATATATTTGTTTCAACCATTCTCATAAGTGTAAAAGGGTCTTTTTCACTTCTTACATGTTTTAGTGCAGAAAGGTTTAAAACATAGTCATATTTTCCATCTTGTTTTATAAATGCATCATACTCAATACTTCCAATATCAAGAGCAAATGTAGCAAAATCTCCATCTATATATCCAAAGTTACTTCTGATATCTCTAACTAGTTCTACCATATTATTTTCACTTATATCAACAATATGTAGCTTTAAAGGATTTCTTTTAAATATCTCTTTTGTTACAGCTTGCCCTATACTTCCAGCACCACCAAGAACTAAAAAAGATGAGTTAGAAATAATTTTATTTAACTCTTCATTATTTTGTTGTATATCTTCTATAAATAGCTCTTCTGTTCTTCCAATTAAATTTAGTATTTTATTCATTACTATCCTTCAAATAATAGATTATTATATAATGTTTTTATTAATTATATGCTTATAGTTTATACAAATCTTTTTTAGTTGTTTACACCAAGTTTTTTTAACTTTATTTATATTATTATTTGCATTTTTATTATCTTTTATATTAAAATTATATGCTATATATGGTTCTATTATAAATAGGTAACTAATAAAAGTATGTGGTAGGTGTAAATTAGTATATTTTTTACTATCGTCAATTATTTGACAAAATAACTTTTCTCTTTTTTGTATAAACTCTTGATATGTTATTACTTTTATTTTTTTAAACTTATCCAGTTCTAAGATTAATTCATCTATATATTTTAAACTATCTTTTATGAATTCTTTTTCATTTTGTGTAAAGTATTTTGTAGATATTAAATTTAGAAAATTTATAGTTTCTTTTTTATCTTTTAAAATAATATTTTTATTATTAATATCTGATATTTTAGTTGGAATAGTATGATTTATATATGCTCCATCATTTAAGTTATATATATTAATTAGATGATTGTTTTTAATATCTAAAATAATTTTATTATAAGCTATTATTGATAAATTAAATAAAGTTGTAGTTATAACTTTATCTCGAAAATTTCCTTTTACTAATATTGTACTTTCTTTTAATGAATATGAATTTTCTTTCATAAAATCATTACTGTTTTTCTCTTTTATATTATATGTTTTGGTATGAATATGGTCTGAAGTGTGTGTTTTTCCACTCTCTTGGTCAAATGCTAAATCTGTACCTAATAAATAAATATCCTTAGCTCCTAAAATATGTAGTAAAAATAGTGTAAGTTCTCCAACTGATGCACCCTCTATTAATCTACTACTATTTTTTATTGTTGACATAACTTCAAATAAAAATATATTATTAAATTTATTTAAAATTTTTTTATGAGTTATTTGAGATGTACAAAATGGGATATCTTTAATTTTATCTATAATCTCTTTAGGAAATTGATTTTCAATAATTTTATCCCCATCTACATTTGTTATCATATCGGGTGTAATATTATTTTGAATCAATCTATTTACAACAGCACCAATTGCAACTATAAAAAAATATTTTTGATTTTCTTTTATCCATTTTATATTTTTTCCAAAAGATGGACCAGCAGCAACTAATAAAATAGGTTTATTATTCAAAAAATTATGATTATCTCTTGTATTTAATATTTTATACCCTGAAGATATATATTTATATGTTCTTGTTAGTAAATTATTTAAAATATCAGAATATTTATAAAAAAATGGATTTATTTTACCTATACCCTCTAATACTCTTTCAAAATAGTCTTGAATATTATAATTCGATGAATAGTATTTTAACATATAATTATCTTTAAAATTATTATGTAAAAATGTTACAAATTTATCTATAAATATATCTCTATCATCCATTATTGAAAAAATAACTTGTTTTTTTTGTAATAATGATAGATAATTTGTACAAAATAAAGATAATCTAAATATCTCTAAATTTACCTCTGTTATAAAATAAGAACTAGCATTAATTTTATCATCTATTTTATTTATATGAGTTCCAAGAAGTGTACCCATAAATATAAATTTTTCTATTTTTTTAAATTTTACACTTTTATCAGTCGTAATGGTTTTAAATATTTTAGTATAATCTATTATATCATTATAAGCTTCTATATTTTTCATATTAACTTTTTTATTATTGTTATAAAAACCATCTTTAAAAGTATCAATACTATTTAATTTATCAAAGTTTGTATTATCTACAGCTTCTTTTATAAACTCATCTGCTTTTTTATTATAAATATAGCTATTAATTTTTATATCAAATATATCAAACTGTTCTATATTTTGTATATATTCTAAATTATACCTAGGTTTATAATGTTCATTAGATATTAAATTATCTAATGTTACTACTCTAGTATATAACTCTTTATCTATAATACTTAAAGCTTTTAAGTTTGATTTGTAAGTTTGTATGATTTTTTCTTTTAAAGTCATTTAAGTGTCTCTATTTTAAATTTCTGAATTTTTTATGATTATTTATCCATCTAGAGATATTATTATGAAATAGTTGATATTTTTGTTTTATTTGTGATAGATTATAAACTGAAATATTTGAAGAGATTTTATTTAATAACTCTTTTTCAAAACCTTTTTTATTAATATAAACATAATTATCACTATCTAGTTCATTATATAGTTTTTCTATTTGTCTATAGTTTACTAGACCTATTGTAGGTACTTCAAGTCCAATAGAGCATACATTTGCATGAAATCTATTTGCTAAAACTAATTGAGCATTTTTATAAATAGGCATCACCTCTTTAAAAGAATCTTCTCCATGTAGTAAAGGTGCAATAGATACTTTTCTTCGTCTTATAGAATCATCTAGAGTAAGTATAATATCGTTAATAAATGTTATATCTCTATAAATATGTGGTATAAATACAATTTCAAAGTTATTATGTTCTTTTAAAAATAGATGTATAAAATCTTTAAAAGATGATATGACTTCTTTGTAAGAAATATTTTTAAACCTTACATCTGGCATATCTGATGCAATATTAATAGCAATATATTTTTTATTTAAATAATAGTTTGTTGGATTATCTACATCTATAAAAAAACCTGCATCTACTGTATGGTAAATATTATTTAAATATTTTATATCAATATTTTTAATAATAGTTTCTTTTGAACCATCATTTCTCATAGAGATAAAATCATCTCTTTTTATAAGTAAGTCTAAAAATTTTTTAAATTTCTTTTTATTCTTTTCACTTACACCTTGTCCTGAATCTATTCCAACAGCATTAAATAAAATAGGTATAGATATCTTTTCTAATAAATTTAATTCAATTGCAATAGATGTACCTGTAGGAGAGTCCTCTACCCATAGTTCAAAGAAGTTAGCACCACCTATTATTAAAAAATCATATTTATTTACTAGTTCAACAAATTCTTCATCAAACTTTTTGTGATTCCAATAAAACTCTCTTATTTCAAGTTTATCAATTTCAAAAATAAAGTTATTATTTTGTTGTAAGTACTTATAAAACCCATAGTGATTTGCACTATCTCCAATATTACCATCAAAACTTGCTAAATGTAATGTTTTAACTTTTTTCATCTCTCTTTATTTCCTTATTTTTTTAATTATATTAGAAGGTCTTAAATGATAAGCTAACTTATTTATTCTTTCATCATTTTCTATATATATGCTCTTAAGTGAATTTAATCGTTTTATTTGTAAATCAGAATAACACAAAGTGATGCTATTTCCAAATAAATTTTGTAACTCTTTATTTGTTACTATTATTTTTTTTTGAATATATTTTATATCAAAGGTATTTATTATTTGATTTTCAATAATTTGGATAAGCTCTTTAAGAATAGAGTTGTTTATGATATTTATCAAAGAGTCTTTAATTAGTTTTATAATATCTTGTTTATAGTTAAATAATGCTATTGATAAGTATTTATATATTTTATTACTAATTCTAGATTCAATATTATCATTTTCATCAAATATTAAAATATTATCAGATAGTTCATCTTTAGTATCTTTAATATAATTATTAATTAATTGAGCTACTTTTGGATATTTATTTATATTTGAAAGAATACTTTTTAAAATAATAGATCTATTTATATTTATACTATCTATATATTCGTATATAACATTTAGCAATCTTGTATTATGAAAAATCATTACTAATAAATTAAATACTCTACATTCTAAATAATCACTAAAAGGTAGTGTATTTGTAGAAATAATTATTGCTTCATTTTCTGTAACTCTTTGTGTAATATCATTTATATGATATATCGAATCACATTCTGGAATTACTCTAAACTTAGTATTTATATTATATTTATTAATATACTCTTGGTCTTCCATTGGAGTACCTTTTAGTAATATAGTTTGAGGCATACTAAATTCAGCAGTTCCAAAGTCTATTAACTTATAAACTCCATTAAGGTAACTATCTTTTGTTTCCTTAGGTAATCCTAACATTATATCAGAATATATATCCATTGATTTATCAGATATTGTTAATTTATTAAATGTATCAAGTTTTAGGTTCTTTCTTTTTATTACTTTTAATGTTTCATTATTTAAAGTTTGCATAGCAGCTCTAATCATAATAGAACCACTTTTTAATAGTTTAGCATTATTTAATATTAACTTTTGATTACTTTTTCCTGTTGAACACCAAACATCAGATGGATAATTATATTTATCCTGACTCTCTCTTAAGTATTCAAATATCTTTGTATCATTTTTATACATACCAAAATTAGGGTCAGCAAATTCTATTATAGACATATCTAGATTTTTAGAACTAATCATATTATTAATATACTCTAACTCTTTTTTTATTCTATTATGAGTATAGTATCTAATTTTAGAAAAGTATTCATCACCTTGTTGACAATAAGTACAACCATAAGGACAACCTCTATTTGTTTCTAATAAAACTATTGCAGCATCTTCAAAAAATATATCAAATGCACCACTTAAATAAGGAGATGGTATATCATCAAGAGAAACATCAGTTGTTGTACCTATTCTAAAATCTATTTCATTATTTCCATAAATAATCTCTTTAGAATCTTTTAATATAGATAAAGTATTTCCATAGGCATACTTTTTTAATTTTTCAATATCTTTTTCTTTTATAAAATTCTCTATTAGTAACTTTGATATTAACTCACCATCTCCTTTAACTAATATATCTATAAATAGATTTTTTTTAAGAAAATTAATATTTGTGTCTTGATTACTACTTATATTTGGACCACCAAAAATAATTAATGTATCTGGATATATCTCTTTTATAGATTTTGCATAAAAACAATTTAAACTCTCATTCCACATATAATTACTAAACATAACTACATCTGGTTTATTTAATTCAATTTCTTTGGATAATAGGCTAGGGCGTTTAAATAAAATGGTATTAATATTTTTAATGTTTACTTTTAAGTATTCTGAAATTAGACCTATAGAAAGAGGGAAATGCCTATTTTGTAGTGTATTCCCATTTTCATGGGATAAAAGAGTTAAAAGTATTCTCATTTTATATATCCTTTGACTTTTATTAAGTCATCTTTATTATCTATATCAATACTTGATATCTCATCCATAATATAAGATATTGTTTTTTCTGTAAATAAACTATTATTTTTTAAAAACTCATTAATTTTTATAATATAAATAGCTCCATTACTAAGATATGTTTTTGGTAACTCTTGTCTTCTTTGAAAGGGGTATCTATTATTTGATATACCTTCCATAAAACCATCTTTATTTGTTTTAAATGCTTTTAATATTTTATTATCAATCTCTTGTACGCTAATTAATGATGTAGCATCACTTTTAAAAAAAATATTAAAAGCATTATCTATATCTTTTACATCTCTTAATGGTGAAGTTGGCTGAAGTAATATTAAATAATCGAATTCTTCATTATTTTCTTTAAGTTTATTAATTGTGTGTTTTATTACAGGTTCAGTTGCAGTTGTATCACAAGATAGTTCAAAAGGCCTTTTAATAGTATTAGCTTTGTATTGTTTTGAAATATTTAATATCTCATCATCTTCACTAGTTACAATTGTTTTAGAAATATATTTAGATTTTAGACTAGCTTCTATTGTCCAAGCAATTAAAGGTTTTCCATTTAAATCAATTATATTTTTTCGTGGTAGCTCTTTAGAACCACCACGAGCAGGAATTATTGCTAATATTTTAGTCATCAGTACCATCTTTTGATACAGTGTGTCTTAGTCTCCATTCTTCATTTACTTTTTTCCATATATGAGGACTTCTATGTTTATTTATTGTTTTCCAAAACTCCTCTTCTGTACTATCTATATATTGTAAAAACTCTTTAAAATACTTATCTGGAAACTCTGTATCATATTTTTTTACAAGATATGATGCTTCTTCTCTTGTTATTTTATCATTTCTAACTTCTTGTGCTGCATCATAGGTACATCTTCCAATTCCAAACTTAATCAAAGTAGTAAAATAGTGGAAAGGATCTATTTTATCATCAATACTACTATATTTAGAATAAGTACCTTCTGTTCGTTCTGGATTTGCTTCAAAACCAGTATTTTCAACAGCATAGTAATAACACTCTTGAGGATCCCAATTTAAATAGTACCCTAAGTAATGAACCTCTATACCAGATTCAATTAATTCTTTTTTATTTGGTGGAATATATGGTCTAAAGTCATCTTTTGAATATTTACCACTATTTATATATTCTTTCATAGAGATACCACCAAACTTCATATCTAAAGCATTATCTGCTGAAAAAAAGTCCATATTCATAATTGGATTTATATTTTCTTCTATAGCATTACCATATTCAGCTTGATTTTCACCATACATTACAAGTTTTACTCCAAATTTTTTAGCCATAGCAGGTCCTATAATTCTTTGTCCAACTATAAAAGGTTGAAAAGGATGTAATAAATTATGAAAAGCATTTTTTGTCATCTCTCTATGAAGTTTTCCATTTGGAGTATAAAGGATATTATCTAGTCCACCTGTATGCATCCACTCTTGCATATTTTTCCAACCTATATCTGTATAAAGATGTGGAGCCCAAGTAACAGTTAGTGGATTCATACCGTATTTATATTTTAATATATGTGCTGTGTATGCACTATCTTTTCCACCACTTCCTGGGACTACTACATCATATGAACCATCATTGCTTCTAAATTGAGCTAATAGTTTTTTTAATTTATTATCTCTTTCTTCCCAATCAATACCTTGTTCTTTTTCTTTGTGGTATACACAAGCTGAACATATACCATCTTCATTAAAATTAATTACTTCTTTTTTTTCACCTTTTTCATTTTTAAATTCAACTGTTGAACTAGGTCTTTGATTTGATATAACACATTTTTTACAAAATTTAACTTCATTTGGCAAACCATAATATGCCTCTAGTTTTTCACTCATTATTTATTTTCCTTACAAATTTTTACAAAGTTATTAATAATTTTAAGTCCTATTTCTCCACTTTTTTCAGGATGAAATTGACAACCATAAATATTGTTCTTTTTAATAGATGAACAAAATTTATAATTAGAATACTCTGTAATTGATAATATATGATTTGTATTTATTGGTAAAACTACAAAACTATGTACAAAGTACGTATCTGATTGTTGAGGGATACCTTCTAGTATTGTATCTTTCCAATTTATATTATTTTTAGAAATTTCATTCCAGCTTATATGTGGTAGTTTTTTATTATTTTCATCTTCTATTGGTAGTTTTATAACTTTACCTTCAATTACTCCTAATCCTTTTGTATTACCAAACTCTTCACTTTCTTCCATAAGCATTTGCATACCTAAACAAATTCCCATAAATGGTTTATTTGTATCTATATATTTTTTTATAACTTCTATTAAATTATATTTATTTAAATTTTCCATACCGTAAGAAAAAGCACCAACTCCTGGAAGAATAACTCCATCTGCTGATAATATATCCTCCTCTTTATTTGATAATAAAGGCTTGATATTAATTGCTTTAAAAGCATTTATAATACTTCTTACATTCCCAATATTATAATCAATAATAACTATTTTCATACTCTGACCTTAATATTATTTTGAGTTAGATTATATTTTATATTTTTGATAGACTCTAAATTATAATGTAAAGTAGAAGCTGTAGCTATTGCATCAACATCTGAATTTAATAATAAGTTTATAGCATCATTACTAGTTTTCATTCCTCCACTTGAAATAATTGGAATTGAAATAGCTTTTGAAATAGCTTGGTTTAATTCTAAATCAAATCCTTTTTTTGTTCCCTCTTTATCAATTGAGGTAATCATAATTTCACCAGCTCCAAGTTTTTGAACCTCTTTAGCCCATTGTATTACATCTTTTTTTGTAGGTTCTCTTCCATTATCAATATATGCTTCCCATTTATTATTTGATATTTTTTTTGCTACAATTGAAGATACTATACATTGTGAACCAAATATTTTAGAAGCTTCTGTTATAAATTCTGGATTATGTATAGCTTGAGTGTTTATAGCAACTTTATCAGCTCCTGCATTTAAAGCTATTTTAATATCTTCTATTTTTCTAATACCACCACCAACTGTAATTGGAACAAAAACATCTTCACAAGCTTTTTCTATAATTTGACTTAAACTATTTCTGTCATAATAAGCAGCCACTGCATCCATAAAAATTATTTCATCAATACCTTCATTATAATATTTAGTTGCTAACTCATTTGGATTTCCAACTTTTCTAAGACCTTCTAGATGTATTCCTTTTATAACATATTCATTTTTTACATCTATTCTAGCTATAATTCTAATTTTGTTCATCTATTATATTTCCTGAAATTGTTTTTGACAATCTATTTCCCAAAAGCTTTTTTTATTTAATAGTTTATAAAATAATATATTACTATTTCCATTTCCAAATTCATTTACTTTATTTTTTACTTTAATTTTATTTATTTTTAAAATTGCATTAAATATAGAATCTTTATCGTAATTAGAATGTAAAATAGAATCTAATTTAACTCTATTATTTTGTCTTGTTCCTATATCTATAGTCGGAACTTGAAAATAAGGTGCTTCTTTAATACCTGCACTTGAATTTCCTATTATAAACTTAGATTTCTTAAGAATTTTTAAAAAATATTCAAATCTTAATGATTTAAATATTTTAAAATTAGGATTATTTTCAATTCTTTTATACTCTTCTAGTATTTCAATAGTACCAAGGTCATTATTTGGATATATTAGTATATAATTTCTTTTACTTTGTATTAATGCATCTATGAAGTTTTTAATATAAATTTTGATATTGTTATATTCTGTAGTTACAGGATGAAACATTGCAATAGCATAGTTTTTAAATTTAATATTATAATATTCTTTAGCAGTTTTTAATTTTGGTAAATTTTTTGAATTCATAATATCTAAATCAGGACTACCTATTACGAATATAGAGCTTTCTAATTCTCCTAGTTGGAGTAATCTTTTTTTTGCATCATTATTTGTAACTAAATGTATATGAGACATTTTACTAATACTATGTCTTATAAGTTCATCTATGGTACCAGAAATCTCACCACCTTCTATATGTGCTACTAATATATTATTCAAACTACCAACAATTGCTCCTGCCATAGCTTCTACTCTATCTCCATGAACTACAATTAAATCTGGTTCTATTTCCGATATATAATGTGAAAACCCATCTATTGTTTTTGATAAAGTTCTATCCATATATTCTATTTTATCATGATTTACAAATGGGTAAATATTACAAAAACCAGCTTTATGAATTTCATCTGATGTAAGTCCATACATTTTATTCATATGCATACCCGTAGCAAATATATGTACTTCAAAGTTTTTAGATTCTTGTGAAATTTTCATAAGTGATTTTAGTTTTCCAAAGTCTGCTCTAGTACCAGTAAGAAAAACTATTTTTTTTTTATTCATCAATATCATTCCAATTTATATGTACATCATTTTCTATATCTTTATTTACTACTTTTCCAATTAAGTCATTATAATATTCTGCTTTAATAGCTCCTGTTCCAGGTCTTTTAACCCAAATATTCTCTTTTGTAAGTTTTTCACCTTTTTTGATATCTTTTATAGTTACAACTGTAGCAAATGCAAAGTCTATAGTTACTTGTTCCTCTTTCGTTGCTTCTTTTTTTCCACCTCTCATAAGTGCAATCTCATTACTTCCAATAATAAGTTCCTTCAAAGCGATTGGATCCATAGAATTTATTATATCTGGTCCAACTCTTTCCATTTTATCTGTGAAGTGTCTTTCTAAAATAGAAGCACCAAGTGCAGTTGCTGCAAAACAGGCTCTATTTGATGTTGTATGATCTGAAAGTCCAATTATTGTATTTGGAAATTTTTCTTGAAGCTCTTGCATTGCTCCTAATCTAACAAGGTTAATAGGTGTTGGATATAAGTTTGTAGTATGAAGTAGTGCATATTGAATATTATACTTTTCAAGTATATTTACAGTTTTTTGAATAGATTTTATATTATTCATTCCTGTACTTACTATCATAGGTTTACCAAAAGATGCTATATGTTCAATAAGTGGATAGTTATTGCATTCCCCTGAACCAATTTTATAAGCACTTACTCCCATTTTTTCAAGTCTATTGGCAGCAGCTCTTGAAAAAGGAGTACTTATAAATATCATACCTTTTGATTCAACATATTTTTTTAGTTTTATCTCCTCATCTTCATTTAAAGCACATCTTTGCATAATTTCATATATTGATATAGAGGCATTACCTGGAATAACTTTCTTTGCCTCTTTGCTCATTTCATCTTCAACTATATGTGTTTGATGTTTTATTACTTCTGCACCAGATTTCCATGCAGCATCAACCATTTCAAAAGCAGTTTTTAAAGACCCCTCATGATTAATACCTATTTCAACTATAATTAATGGTGGATAGTTTAAACCTATCTTTCTATTCTCTATTTTTATATATTTATCCATATTTAACCTTTTAATATTTTTATTATATCTAAAAAGAATTTTTACTAAGCTTTTATAAATATGTTATAATGTGTTTATAAATAATACGAGGTGATTTTAAACTATGGAAGATATAGAAAAAATAATTATAAAAAATTATATTAACAATTTAGAATTTCTAAAAGATAATGATTTAGAACTCTATAAAAGGATAAAGAGTTTGTCCTCATTAATAGAAAATAATAATTATAAAATAAGATATGAATTAGAATATATTCAAAATAATAAGGGGTTTGATATATATGATAATAAAGAAAATGTATATTTATACAATAAAGAATCATCAAAATTAGTAGAAAGTATTATTGATAATACAAAACTAGATAAAAGTAATTATATCTCTTTATTGAATGATAGATACTATAATCATAAAAAGAAATTTTTGTTAACTAAAGAGTTTAAAAATTACGATTCTATCGATCCTTATGTTTATAATGATATGTTTGAATATAATAAAATATTAAACTCTTCTATATTAGATGAAAAAAAGGAGTTTCGTTACATTACAAAGTTTATTTTTTCAGGTATATTATTAGGAACACATATAGAAAGAATTATTAAAAAGTTAGATATTAAAACTTTACTACTTTTTGAAAATAATTTAGAGATATTTAGATTATCTTTATTTATAGTAAACTATAGAAATTTATCCCAAAATAGAAATCTAATTTTTTCTATAGATGATAATAGTATTAATATTAATAATAAAATAGAGACGTTTTATAGTAAAAGTTTCCATGGTAATTATATGATAAAATATTGTTCTATAAATAATAGAAATCAAGAATTAAATAGTGTTGTTAATTTTTGTTCTATGAAAAGTCCATATTATTTTATATATCCTCTAGTTTTAAAGGGAGTCTTAGCTCAAAGTATAAGTAATATGAATATTTATCCAACTTTAAATACTAAAAATAGATATGATATATTATCTAATAGTAAAGTTATAATCATTGGATCGGGCCCCTCTTTAGATAAGAATATAGAATGGTTAAAAAAAAATAAAGAATATTTTTTTATTATTTGTGTAGGTAGCTCTTTAAATATATTAATTGAAAATAATATTAAACCTAATTTATTAATTGTGGGAGATATTCATCATTTAGCTATAAATGAAAAAAGTAATTATGTATTAAGTAAAATAAAAGATATCCCTTTTCTTACATATACAGGGACTCATAAAAATGTTTTTGGTAAATTTAACAAAAATAATATATATTTATTTGAAGTTATGACTCATATAAAAGATACAAGCTTACATATTCAAGGTGGTTCTGTTGGTGGACAAGCTTTTTATTTATCTTGTATTTTAGGAGCTAGAAATATATATTTATTAGGACTTGATATGTCATTAGATCCTATTACAAACACTACTCATAGTAAATCTCATAAAAACTTTGAAAAGATAAATAAAAGTAATCATCTACTTATAAAAGGTAATTTCAGAGATATTGTTGCAACTATTCCAGAGTTTCAAAGATATCTAAAAGCTGTTAATAAAATAGTTAAAAAGTATCCAAATATTAATATATATAATTTAAGTGATGGGGCTTATATAAATAATACTATACCAGTAAGAGCTATAAGTTTAAATTTAGAAAAGAATAATATAAAAGTTGATATAAATAAAGCTATAAAATTAAATTCAACTATAGGATTTGCTAAAAATGAAATAAATTCAATAAAAGAGAGTATAAGTTTTGTAGATAGTTTAATAGCTAAAATAAAAGAGATAAAAAAAATAAAAGTTAAAAGTTATAAAGAATTTTTAATTTCAAGAAATAGTTTTTTATCTTATTTATTAAATGAAGGAAGAAAATATGATAGATTAATGTTAAATGGTATTTTTAGTAATTATGTTATGATAACAGAACCTTTTTTAGAGTATAGCTTTAACGATAAATATTTAAAAGATGAAGAAAGTAAAATTAAAAAAGTGAAAAAAATTTGGTGTAAACAAATAATAAAGCTTTGTTTAGATTATAAAGAAATTTTTATTAAAAATAAAATCATAAAATAATCTATATTTAAAGAAAAATTATATATAATGGCAATACTGAAATTTGTTAAGTAGGGAAATAGTTGTATTTATATAACTATTAGCAAGAGTTTTATCTTTTGTTTACGCTATCCGAACTCACTTTTTAGAAAATTAATTAAAGGATTTTTAGAATGAAGAAAATTTTATTCTTAATGGTTGCTGTTGCAACTGCTGCACTTGCTTCTGAGTCATCTGTAGCTAACGAAACATTAAAAGCTTATTCAGTACTTGCTGCTGGTATAGGTCTAGGTCTTGCTGCACTTGGTGGAGCTGTTGGTATGGGTAATACTGCTGCTGCTACTATTGCTGGAACTGCAAGAAATCCAGGTATGGGTGGAAAGCTTATGACTACAATGTTCATTGCTTTAGCGATGATAGAAGCTCAAGTTATTTATACACTTGTTATTGCATTAATTGCATTATATGCAAACCCATTTTTAGGGTAATCAATAGCTTTTATAAAAAAGGTTAAGTGGTTTTCCACTTAACCTTTTTTTATTTATAGTGATAGAATTATTAAGGAATATTATGGATACAAATGTAAATATTGAAGATTTAAAGTCAAAAAAAGTTTTATATGTAGAAGATGATGTAGCAATTATGAACTCTTTTATAAGAATATTGGGTAAGTTATTTGGTGAAGTTATTACTGCCCAAAATGGAGAAGAGGGTCTTAAAGCTTTTAAATTAAATCAAGATGTAAGTTTTGTTATTACTGATATAAAAATGCCTAAAATGGATGGACTTGATATGTCTGAAGAGATTAAAAAAATTAATCCAGATATCCCTTGTATACTAACAACAGCTCATGGTGAGTATGATTATTTTTTAAGAGCAGAAGAGATTGGAATATATAGATATATCCAAAAACCTCTAAATATAAATGAACTTATTATTGCTTTATCTGAATATAAAAGATAACTAAATAGTTAAAAAAAACTTTCAATTATCTTTAGCATATCAGATGCTTGAGATGTTGTATTTACCTTTTCTCTAAATGAATTAGCACCACTATAGCCTTTTGAATAAGTATGAAGGTGTTTTCTAAACATAACAGTTCCATATTCTCCATAGTGTTTAATCATATTATTAAAATGTTCTATTATAATAGTTTTTTTTAATTCATTAGAGATAGCTTCATTATTGTTAGCTATTTGATGAAATATCCAAGGTTTTCCAACAGCTCCACGACCAATCATTACACCATCTGCTTTTGTATACTCAAGAACATATTTTGCTTTTTCAAGGTTTGTAATATCTCCATTTGCAATAACTGGAATAGAAACAGCTTCTTTTATAGCTGCAATTGCATCATAATCAACAGGAGCTTTATATGCACCTTTTTTTGTACGACCGTGTACAGCTATAAAATCAACACCACAATCTTCAACAGCTTTAGCAATATCAACAGGTATTTTTTCATCTATACCTATTCTTACTTTTGCAGTTGTATATTGTTTATTTGAATATTTTTTTATTGTTTTTAGCAATAGTTGAAGTCTAGGTAAGTCTCCTAATAAATTTGAACCACTACCATGATTAAAAACTTTTGGAGCAGGACAACCACAGTTAAGGTCAATTCCAGCAATTCCATCTATCTCATTTAGTTTTTCAACAGCAATTTGTAAAATATCTGCTTTACTACCTGAAAGTTGTACAAAATATGGATTTTCATTAGGTGATTTCTCAATCATTTTAAAAGTTTTTTCACTATTGTAAGCTAATGCATTAGAGCTAATCATCTCACTTACAGTATAATCAACACCAAAGTTCTTAACTACAGACCTAAAAGGGAGGTCTGTATAACCTGCTAATGGTGCTAGCGATATA
>Ga0193965_1000309_pt1 | contig 16356 bp, 19 predicted proteins | sample FB_8_MG_FD_140330 | JGI IMG/M metagenome (GOLD analysis project Ga0193965, IMG submission 140330) | Microbial mat bacterial communities from the Broadkill River, Lewes, Delaware, United States - FB_8_MG | ecosystem: Environmental > Aquatic > Freshwater > River > Microbial mats | place: USA... | reverse complement strand
CCTATTATTCTATGGTCAATAATAAAACCATATGATCTAGAATTATGGATAGCAGAGACTTTTCCCCTTTTTATTGGTCTTTTTGCTTTGATTCAAACTTACAAACATTTTGCCTTAACAAGTTTTACATATACAGCTATTTTCATAGGTGGTGTGCTTATATTGGTTGGTGCACATTACTCTTACACGCATGTACCAATAGGTGATTGGTCTAAAACTTTTTTTGGTTTTGAGAGAAACAATTACGATAAATTAGGGCATTTTTTTCAAGGTTTTATTGCTACGGTTGTGATTAAAGAAGTGATATATAAAAAAGAGCTTGTAAAATCTTTAAAATGGACAAATTTTTTTGCGATAAATTTTGCTATAGCACTGAGTGCCTTATATGAAATACTTGAGTGGATAGTAGTGAGTATATTTGTTGTAATTGATTCTAAAGAACCTGCTATAAACTTTTTAGGTGAACAAGATTATATATGGGATACCCAAACAGATATGTTTTTTGCAACAGTAGGTGCTTTAGTATTTGTGTTGATATTTGCAAAGTATCACGAAGCTAAAGTAGATCCCTTAAACGCAAAAGTTTAAACTTTTATCTTCTCATTTAAGTGATGTTTTTGCTTTTGTATAATTGTGTCTTCGGTTTGAACTATATTTTTAAACTTTGCATAGAGTTTATACTCTATAATGATTGCGCCCGCTCCTAAAAGTGCAAGTACACTCAATATCTCTTGTAAAGAAATAATGAAAAAATCAAGTATCATAGCAGTAATCGCACCTCCAACAATAGCACTTGAGACTATAAAAGAGCGTAACATCAAATAATCTTTAATCTCAATATATTCTTTCATAAAATCAATAGTATGAATTCTTGATATCTCAAAGGTGATTGCTTGGAGCGTGAAGATACTTAAAATTGTATATGTAAAGATTATCATATCAACATCTATTAGAAAATAGCTCAAGATTTGAATGGCGTCTAAGATAATTACAAAGAGATAAATATGATAAATTTTTATTTTTTTAAAAAGAGGTTGAATCAGTCCATCACTTGCACTCAGAAGCATATAAAAACTAATCATCATAACAGGTAAGTAAGTACCTTCAAGTTTTGTGACATAAGGCATTAGTACCCAGTCTATGTATGTTGTTAGAAATAAAACAAGAATTTGAAATTTTAAAAGTTTACTTTTTCCAAGCTCTTTAAAAAGAGATTTATAATGTTTAGCAGGCATAATCTAACTCCATAATATATGCATCGCACCCATCGCGATAAAAACGGGGAACTCTTTTTGTTATATTAAAAGAAAATTTTTCATAAAGCTTAATGGCGTCAGAGTTATCGGTACGAACTTCAAGTGTTAATGATGTGAAATTGAGATTTTGAAGCTCTTGGAGCACTCTGTTTAAAAGTAAAGATGAGATGTTTTTCCCTCTAAACTCTTGTAAAACCCCAATTGAATACAGCTTCGCCTTTTTTCTTTTAATAAGCACTAAAACATAAGCGACAAGTTTCTCTTCTATCTCCGCTACAAAGAGTAGATTATTTTTGATATGATAAGCAAAGGAGCCATAAGACAAAGGATAGTTCTCTTTTGTAAAGAGCTCATTTTCTAAAGCCGAGAGCTTAGAACTCTCATTTAAATGTGCAGGGCGAATTGTCATTTTTGGTAAATTGTATACTTTGGAACCAATTTAAAAGGACGATAAGACATTTTTACTTTACGAAGATTCTCAAAGCCCATATCGTCACCTACATTAATGTAAAACGCAGTATAATACTCTTTTAGCATTTTAGAAAATTCACGAAAAATATACTGAGCACATCCTAAAACCTCAAAATCAGTTTTTTCTATAATAACGGTAGCTGTATCTTTGTTTATACTCTCTCCTACTGTAAAGCCTTTAAGCTCACCATCTATATAAATCACTAGACCAATAAGCCCAAGCACTTCATAATGTTTTAGCATATGTTTCACTGCATATCGCTCTTGGTGAATCCCTTCTAAAAAGCTATCTGCTTCCTCTCTTGGCATATATTTTACTCTATCAGATACCCATTTATTAAAAAGATTCATTATCTCATCTTTATGTTTTTGCGCGTCAAGCACTTCAATAAAATGGTTTGGATACGATTTTATAAACTTGTTTATCTCAGTTCTTTTTGTGTGGTAGCTGTTGCCTCTAAGGTTTATAAGAGCATCAACTTCATAGACATAATCAACGAGTTTTTTCTCAACTATATAATGCTCCATCATCACAAACATACTCTGGGCGTCATCAGCTGTTTGTGCAAACTCTTCCACCATCGATGCTTGTACATAATCTATACGTGCATAATATGGTGAAGAATTATTTGTGTTCATGATTGCAAAACAACTAATCATGGCGTCAGTAATATATTTTTTCTTTCCAAGAGGAGGCAGAAGCATAGTAAGCTCACCTCCACTCATGACAAAAAGACAAAAACATTTATTAATAATTGTATAGAATCCACTACTGTTTGCAAGCCAAATATAATTTGCTGCAAAGGTATAGTCACTAATATCTACATCTAATTTATTTAGATACTTTTGAATAATCTGTTTTGACTCGATTGTAAAAGGCTTTAAAGTAGTTTCACCAACTTGAAGATTTGCCATATATATCCTTGTATTGTAAAAAATAAGCGGAATAATACAACTAAATTTTGATTTTGCAGTTGCAAGTTTTTATCTCTAAAGTTGAGGCCTGTTTTGGCCATTTTTAAGAGCCTGTTAAAATATTTCATATTATTCTGTTTTATCTTTTTTGTGCTTTGTCGATATAGGGGTATGAAAAAATTAATCTTGAAAATATTTAGAAAAAAACCCCCTCGTGGTGAATATATTATTGACAATATAGCTTTTGGAATCTGGAAGTAGTATTTTTGAAAATACTATTTTTATTGCTTCTCTCCACATTGATGTTTGCAGAGATGAAAAACCATCAATTACATTCAAAATCAACTCTCCCCATTGATGAAGGGAGTATTAGGTTTTTAGATGCTAAAGAACTTGAATTTGGTGCAAAGTTCAATGAACTCTCTGGGATAGAGTATAAAGCTGGTAAGTTATATGGCGTCAGTGATAAAGGTTATCTTTTTTATATGAGTATTGATATAAAAGATAAAAAAATTAAAGCATTATCACTTGATAAAACAATAAAATTAAAATCAAAAAAAAAGAAAGAAAAACTTGATACAGAGGGTATCATTTTTAGGGATGATTTTTTTTATATCTCTTTTGAAAGAGATCCAAAAGTACAAAAGTACTCTCTTAATGGTAAAGAGCTAAAAACTCAAAAAATAGACAAAGAACTCAAAAAAATAAAAAATTACCAAGACCTTAATAAAGGGCTAGAAGCTATAGCGTATTCTAAAAAGTATGGAATCATAACAGCCCCTGAAGTGCCTCTAAAAAATAAAACTAGTTTTATGCATGCTTTATACTCTAAAGATAAAACATGGTATTTCCCTTATAAAGCACCTCTCTCTTCAATGGCGTTTATGAGTAAACACAAACTTTTATTAATTCAGCGCGATTACAACAAAAAAACATTTAATTCTAAAGTTTATTTGACACGTGTGAATTTAAAAAACTGTATATATGGAGTGTGTAACAGTGAGATACTTGCTACACTTAAAACAAAAGATGGGTGGAGTATAGAGAACTTTGAAGGACTTGCTAAGGTAGATAAAAAAACTTTTTTGATGATAAGCGATAACAACAATAACCCAAAACAAAAAACACTTTTAGTGCTTTTTGAGGTTTTAGACTAAGCGTTTATTTTATCTTTTATAACTTTTGCTAATTCGCTACACTCTGAAATTTTTTGTGAGTAGTTAAGATTTTCACGTAGTAAGATATTTACAAAAGCACTACCTACTATGACGCCATCTGCACCTTTTACTTTATCTTTTGCAGTTTGTTCATTAACACCAAAACCTACATAAACTGGAGTTTTAGTGTAGTGTTTTATGCTCGCTAAAAATGGTTGGAGATCTTCACTCACACCTGAACCAGTGATTCCTGTATATGCAACCATATATATAAATTTTTGCGAAGCACTTACAACTTCTTTGATTCTCTCATCTGAATCTGTTGGAGCTACAAAACTGATATTTGCCATTTTGTTTGCACGAAAGAGATCATCATATGCAAGAGACTCCTCATGTGGTAAATCTGGGATAATTAAGCCATTCACACCAATTTTACTTGCAAGTGGGATCAGCTTTTGCATATCTTGTTGGTAAAAACTATTAAAATAACCCATCCATAGAGTGTCCACTTTTGGAGCTACAGCTTCAGAGATCTCTAAAAGATGCGAAAATTTGAAACCAAGTTCTAATGCTTTATGGTTTGCTTTTTCTATTAAAGGTCCATCTGCTACAGGATCAGAGAACGGAACACCAAGCTCAAGTGTATCGACGCCATTTTCTCCAAGAGATAATGCTAGGTCTATACTAAAAGATTTTTCTGGATACCCAGATGTTATATATGCTACTAAGTTTTTCATAAAGTTTATTTATCCAAATCAGGTAATTTTAGTAAAGAGAAATTTATTTTGCTAATTGGGCGGTCTTGTCTAAAATCATCTTGCCATATTGCAAACATATCACTTATTTGCAAAAGCCAATCTATGGTCTCTTGAGTAACAGGCTTTTTGGAGTTACGCAACTCCTCTAAAGCATCCTCAACAAAGGCTGAAAGTTTATTCATAGATGTGATTTGTAAGTAGCCTGAAGCTGATTTTATATTATGAAAGACACGAAAAAGCTCATTTACAACTCTATCGTGCATTTCACTTTTTTGAAGATCAATAATCATAATCTCCATGCTGTCTACCATCAAAGAGTAATGGTCTAGAAATTCATCTACGATTTCAAAATCAAATGAAGCTTCTAAATCACTTCTTATGCCCATAAAATAATTCTCCTATAATGCTTGGATTATAGCAGTTTTTTGTTAAAATTCTTTTTACTAAATATAATTGATAAAAAAAGAGCTTAAAATGATTAAAAAAATGACTGTAACTTCTATACAAAAAACTAAAGGTGTGAAGCCTTTAGTGATGATTACTGCTTATGATGCACTTTTTGCTTCACTATTTGAAGAGAGTGCAGATATGATACTTGTAGGGGACAGCTTAAATATGAGTTTTGCTGGCAAAAACGATACACTAAGTGCTACGATGGATCAAATGATTTACCATGCAAATGCAGTATGTATGGGTGCAAAAAATAGTTTTGTAATCTGTGATATGCCTTTTGGAACTTATACTTCAAAAACAAAAGCTTTAAAAAATGCAACAAGAGTTTTTCAAGAAACTCCAGCTGATTGTGTAAAAATTGAGGGTGGAAAAGATAAGGCTGATGTAGTAAAATACTTAACAAAAAATGGTATTGCAGTATGTGGTCATATCGGTTTACTTCCTCAATCTGTAAGAGGCGAGGGTGGTTATAAGGTTAAGGGTAAAACTGAAGATGAAGCCAAGCAACTTATAAAAGACGCCAAAGCAATTGAAAAAGCCGGTGCTTTTTGTATAGTTATAGAAGGTGTAAAAGCTGAAGTGGCAACTGCAGTTGCTAATTCAGTAGATGTTCCTGTTATTGGTATAGGTGCAGGCAATGGCGTCGATGGTCAAGTGCTTGTATTCTCTGACATGTTAGGTTTATTTGAAGCCTTTACCCCTAAGTTTGTTAAAAAGTATCTTGATGGGGCTACTCTTGTAAAAGATGCAGTTAAAAATTATGCCGATGAAGTACAATCACGAGATTTTCCTAGTGAAGTACATACTTATTAGTCTTTTAGTTTTTACTTTTTTTGGATGTACTAAAGAGATTGCATATAATACATTAGAAAATATCTCTAAAAATAATTGTCGTAGTATACTTAATGCTCAAGAGAGATTTGAGTGTGAGAAGAAACACAGTAATTATAAAGATTATAAAAAATATTATGAAAAAAATGAGTAATAAAAAATGGAAAGAATAGTAGAGATAGAGACTTTTAGTATGGATGAAGAGAATTCTGAAGTTACACTTCGTCCAGATGCTTGGAATGAGTACATCGGTCAAGAGCAGATTAAAAAAAACTTGGGTGTTTTTATTGAGGCGAGTAAAAAAAGAGATGAAGCTCTTGATCATGTACTGTTTTATGGACCTCCAGGCCTTGGTAAGACTACACTTGCACTTATTATAGCCAATGAGATGAATGCAAATATAAAAGTTACAGCTGCTCCTATGATAGAAAAAAGTGGAGATTTAGCGGCAATTCTTACAAACTTAGAGGAGGGAGATATACTTTTTATAGATGAGATTCATAGACTCTCCCCTGCTGTAGAGGAGATACTTTACTCCTCAATGGAAGATTTTAGAATAGATATTATTATAGGGAGTGGTCCAGCTGCACAAACTGTAAAAATAGACCTTCCACGTTTCACACTTATTGGAGCAACTACCCGTGCAGGGATGCTCTCAAATCCACTACGTGATAGATTTGGGATGAACTTTAGAATGCAGTTTTACAACTCTGAGGAGCTTGCTCGAATAATTTCACAAGCTTCTAACAAGCTTGATAAACAGATAGTAGAAGAAGCAGCCATTGAGATAGCAAAACGTAGTCGAGGGACTCCGCGTATAGCACTTCGTTTACTTCGTCGTGTAAGAGACTTTGCAGATGTGGCAGATGAGAAAGATATAAAACACTCACGTACAAAATATGCACTTGATGAGCTAGGTATCAATTCACATGGTTTTGATGAGATGGATTTAAGACTTCTAAACCTACTTGCTAGCTCCAATGGTAGAGCAATGGGGCTTAGTACTATTGCAGCAGCACTCAGTGAGGATGAGGGGACAGTAGAAGATGTTCTAGAACCTTATCTTATCGCAAATGGTTATTTAGAGAGAACTGCTAAGGGTAGAAAAGCAACAAGAAGTACCTACGAGATTTTAAAACTAACACCGCCAACTAATGAAGGAACACTATTTTGAAATTATATCTCGCCAAATGGCGTAGCTTTAGTGAGAAGAATTTTACAAAAAAATTATTTTTTTGTAAAAGGAGACAAATATAATGAAACCACAGTTTTTTGTAGCGATTCTTTTTGCAACTTCACTTTATTGGATGTATCTGTTATATGCTCCATTTTTACTTGTGATTACGATAGCCGCACTTTTGGCAGTTTCTACTTCAAATATTCAAGATTATTTCGAAGAGTTATTTAAAAGTAAATTCTTAGCTGCAACTGTATCTAGTTTACTCTTAGCAGCACTCTTTTTTGCTCCCCTTGGGTATTTTTTAACTACGCTCACTATAGAGTTAAATTCACTTGAGGTACAAACGCTTAAAAATATTGAGATATACATAAAAGATTTCATAAGACAACCTCCTGAGTATTTACTCTTTCTAAAACCGTATGTTTCTGATGGCTTAAAAGATATAAATATCAATTCTTTAACCTCTAATGCACTGTTTGTAACAGGTAAGATTGGTGCATTTAGTGCAGGCTTTTTGAAAAATGCATTTTTAGTAGTTGTATTTTATTTTTTTGCACAATATAACGGAGCGAATATTGTTGAATTTTTAAAACGTGTAGTGCAGATGTCTGTAGATGAGACGACTCTTTTAGCAAAAGAGCTCTCGGCTGTTATGAGTGTTGTTTTTTACTCTATTATTGTAAATGCGATGATCCAAGGGATACTCTTTGGTGTAGCGATCTCTTTTATGGGTTACAATGGGCTTTTATTTGGAATAATGTATGGTTTTGCATCTTTGATACCTGTAGTGGGTGGAGTGTTAATGTGGCTTCCGTTTATGATCTATTTTTTATCTATCGGTGACAGCTCTGACGCCATTTTTGTAGTGGTATATTCTATAGTAGTTATATCAATTATTGCAGATACATTTGTAAAACCTTTAGTGATTAAAGAGATAAACAAAAGATTACTCAAAGATGATGACACGAGAATGAACGAGCTTGTCATCTTCTTCTCAATTATCGCAGGTTTAGCTACTTTTGGTTTTTGGGGGATGATTTTAGGTCCTGCTATCACAGCCTTTTTCTTAACAATTTTAAAACTGTTTGAGGCAAGAACACAAGAGTGCAGAAATGAGTAAAAAGCTTTTAGCTTTTGTAAATCTCCGGATGGTCACCTTTGAATCTTCTATGGAGCCAAAACCAAAATTTTGGCTCTTCTCTTATAAGTTCACAGAGCCAATCAGCTTGAAGTTGTGTAGCTTTTAAAATATCAGCCTTTTCATCTTCAGTTTTCTCAACTACAATCTCATCAAATAACATCAGTGTGAAATTATCCTCATCATCCGTTCTCATAGCTACGGGAATTATGGCGGCATCAAATTTTCGTGCTAAATAAGCAGGTGTAGAGGTTTGACGCAAAGTTTTACCCATAAATATAATCTCAAGTCCATCTTTTTTCTTTATATTTGTATCTATTAAAATACCACAAGCAGTTTTTTGACGAATAAGTTTAATAAGTGGTTTGATTACATTTGTTTTTTCAAGATTAATATTGCCAAATTTTGAGCGAGATTCTAAAACCCAAGATTGGTAGTCTTTATTTTTCATCTTTTTATATACTGCACCCAAAGGTTCAATAAGAGCACTGATTGAAGCTCCACCTAGTTCCCAAGATGAGTAATGGGTAGTTACGTATATGACACTTCGACCCTCTGCATGAACTTTTTGTACAGCTTCCAGGTTTTGTATAGTGACTTTTTTTTGTATCTCCTCAAGACTCATATGTCTTATCTCCATAAGATGTAAAAAATTGAGTAAAAGGTTTTTAAAACTGTACTTGGTTATCTCTTTTATCTCTTTCTCATCCAGAGTGTTATCAAAGGCAAATTGTAAGTTTTGTTTGACTGTTTTACGTGAATTTGCTGATACTATATAGGCTATATTTGCTAAGAAAAGAAAAAAATTCTTTCTAAAACTTTTTGGCAAAAACATCAGGGTTTTTTCTAACAATAAAAATAGTTTATAACCCATTCTTTAAAAACCTTTTTGCTTTTTTATTTTTGTTTCAACTTGTATATTCATAATTGCAATTATATCAAATAGAGATTATTTTATTGTTAGTTTCATTCTTTTGACATTATCTTGTGATATAATCAATCTAATATAAAGATATTATAAATAAAGGGATTGGAGATGGAACTAAGTTATTTAGGTATATTGGTTGTGATAGCGAGTGTTGCCGTAGGTTGGTTTTTGAGTTATATAAAATCAAGATTTGAGCTTAGAAAAGTAAAAAAAGATCTCGAAGCTTATAAAGAGCATCTTAACAGACAGATGAAACTTACAGGTGAGGGGAGTAAAAACTTAGAAAAAGAACTTGAAAAACTCAAACAAGAGAATGAAAACCTTAGAATCTCTGTACAAACTCTAGGTCAAAAACCTGGTCGTGCTGAAATTAGACTTTTAAATATTTATGATGGAGCACTAAGAAAAATGATGCTAAAAGCTCCAGGTTTCTCTTCTGCTTGGGAAGTAGCACTTCAAGAAGCTGAAAGAGATTATGAAGAGAGTGAAAAAGGTTTCAAATCAATCATTAAAAAAGTATTTGGACCTAGTTTATCACAACATACAGAAACAGGTCACGTCTCTCAACCAGCTCAAAAAGAGGGATTTAATAATTAATTAAATCTCAAGTTATCTCTTTGTAATTATCTCTTTGCTATAATGCATATAATTTTATTTTAGGATGCAAAGAGAATGGTAGCAGCTGATATCCAAGATTTTTCCAAGGGCCGAACAAAGGCCAGAGCTTATTTTTGTTATCTTTTTTCTAAAAATATTCCAAACAGACTTCCCTCGTTAACAGAAGATATGATTGTCCCACGTTTGTTAAAGATTAAAGCAGATTTGGCAAAATGTGAGGGTGTGTATCTTTTAGATCATCAAGGCGTTCAAGTAACTCCAACATATGCTTTTAATAAAACGATGGAGGATGATAAAGGGAAAATTCGTGCCGATAGAGCGTATTATTATCGTGCTGTAAGAGAGGGTAGATGTACAATTACAGACCCTTATCCTTCACTAATTACGCAAGAGTTGACAGTTACAGCATCTGCACCAATTTATGATGAAAAAGATAATTTAAAGTACATAGCATGTCTTGATATGCCTTTGGATGAGGTATTGAAAATATCCCATCTAAACACTTATGATACTTTTTTCTCGAGCTTGTTTAAGTACTCTTATATGATGTTTGCTTTTGCGCTCATAGCCGTGGCACTTTTACTGTTTACTCATGGTGTACAAAGCTTTTTTGTCAAAGATATAAGTCTCTCTCATCTCTCGATTGATGCGATGTTTAAAGCGACAATTCTTTTAACTCTTTCTCTGGCCATATTTGATTTGGCAAAAACCTTGATAGAAGAAGAGGTGATGGGGCGTCAAAAAGAGGTAGATATAAGTGGTCCTCATAAAACGATGGTGAAATTTTTGGGTTCAATTATTATTGCCTTGTCGATTGAAGCACTTATGCTGGTGTTTAAATTTGCAATAACTGATCCAGATAAACTGATGAATGCTATTTTTATAATGTGTGGTGTATCACTGCTAGTTGTGAGTTTAGCTATATATATAAAATTTACAAAAATACTAAATAGAGATGATTAATGATAGCGATAGTTGATTACAATATGGGAAATTTGGCAAGTGTAAAAAATGCATTTGCAAAACTCGGTAAAGACACATTTATAGAAAGTGATCCTTTAAAATTTAAAGATTATGACAAATTAATTCTTCCGGGAGTTGGCGCTTTTGGAGATGCGATGGAGCATTTAAAAGAGAGAGATATGGTTGACGCCATTAAAGAGTTTGCTGCAAGTGGTAAACCAATACTCGGAATATGCTTGGGGATGCAACTCCTTTTTGAATCGAGTGAAGAGTTTGGAAAACATGAAGGGCTTGGACTTATCAAAGGTTCTGTAAAAGCTTTTGATGAAGCTAAATTTAGTGAACCCTTAAAGGTACCTCATATGGGATGGAACAGAATGTTTACAAAAGAGCACCCTCTTTTTGTGGGGCTTGATGATGAGCATTATCTTTACTTTGTTCATACATATCATGTAAATTGTACAGATGAAAATGACATTATCGGAACTACTGAGTATGGATATAAATTTACATCAGCAGTAGCTCATGATAATGTGTTTGGAATTCAGCCACACCCTGAGAAAAGCCATAAAAATGGGCTTCATATACTAGAAAATTTTATTAACTTATAAGGAAAATATATCGTGACTTTATATCCAGCAATTGATTTAAAAGATGGAAAAGCTGTAAGACTTACAAAAGGTCTAATGGATAGTGCAAAAATCTACTCAAATGAGCCGTATGAGCTTGTAAAAAAGTTTGAAGATATGGGAGCAGAGTGGGTACATTTGGTAGATTTAAATGGTGCTTTTGCAGGGGAGCCAAAAAACTTAGATTCTATTATCAAGATACGCGAAAATTGTAATGTGAAACTTGAACTAGGTGGAGGAATCCGTGATGAAGAGACTATTCAAAAAATGCTCGCTCTTGGAATTGATAGAATAATACTGGGTTCTATCGCAGTAAAAGATCCACAGTTTGTAAAAGATATGGCGTCAAAGTATCCAATAGCAGTTGGCATAGACGCCATTGACGGGTATGTTGCAGTTGAAGGTTGGGGTGAAGTTTCTACAATGAAAGCTACAGATTTAGCACGGGAATTTGCTAATGCCGGAGTTGAGGCAATAATATGTACAGATGTTGGTAAAGATGGAACTTTAAGTGGAGTCAATGTTGAGTTTACCTTAGATATTGCCAGAGCAAGTGGTGTTAGTACAATTGCAAGTGGTGGTGTAAAAGATGAAAATGATATCAAAGCCCTCATTCAAACTAAAGAAGTTGATGGCGTCATAATAGGTAAGGCTTATTATGAGGGGACACTAGATTTACCAAAGATGTTTAAATTACTAGATTAATAGTAAAATTAATAAATTTTTGCTATTATATAGTCAAGTAAATACAAATAATTTATAAAAGGATTTCAATTGAAATTACTTGTTGTTGATGACAGTTCTACTATGCGTCGTATTATCAAAAATACTTTAGCACGTCTTGGATACAAAGATATACTTGAAGGTGCAGATGGTGTTGAGGGTTGGGCTCAGATGGATGCTAATCCAGATATTGAAATGCTTATTACTGACTGGAATATGCCTGAAATGAATGGTTTAGAGCTTGTTAAGAAAGTGCGTGCAGATGAGCGCTTTGTTGATACTCCTATTATTATGGTTACAACTGAAGGTGGTAAAGCAGAGGTTATTACTGCATTAAAAGCTGGTGTTAATAATTACATCGTTAAACCATTCACTCCTCAAGTTTTAAAAGAAAAACTCGGCGCCGTTATGGGTGTTGCCGAGTAATGCAAGAATACTACTATGAATTAGTAGTCACGGTTTCATCTCACCACTCACTTTTTTCAGACTTTTTAGCAGATACACTTCCTGTTGGTTTTGAAGAAACTGACGATGGTTTTATCGTTAGAAGTGAAGATGATCTTGATACTATTGTATGGGGACTAGAACAGTTCCAAGAAGCCCTTCAAAAAGCACTTGGTGAATCAATTGAACTTGAGTGTAAACAATCAAAACTTAAGAATAGTGACTGGGTACAAATCTATCAACAAAGTATAGAACCCCTTGCTATAGATAAATTTTATATACACCCGACATGGAATGAAGCTAGTAAAGATTTGATTAATATTGCTATTGATCCAGCTTTGGCATTTGGAACGGGACATCACCCAACAACAGCTACTTCTCTTAGAGCAATCTCAAGATATGTAAAAAAAGGTGATGAACTTATCGATGTAGGGTGTGGAAGCGGAATACTAGGTATTGCAGCTATGAAGCTTGGTGCGAAAGTTGATGCATGCGATACTGATATTGTATCTGTAGAAAATTCAATAACAAATGCAGAGTTGAATGAACTAAAATTTTCAAATATTTGGGAAGGTTCTTGTTCAGTTACAAAGGCAACATATAATGTCGTTGTTGCAAATATAGTGGCTGATGTACTTACATTTATAGCCAAAGATTTAAAAAATGCTATGAAAGATGATGCAATACTTATTCTTTCTGGTATTTTAGATAAATATGAAACGAAAGTTCTGAACTTTTATAAAGATTGTGAAATTATAGAGAGAATACCTCAAGATGAATGGATCACTTTAGTTCTAAAAAGAAAATAGGAATAAAACTAAATGCAGAATAAAGATCAAAATAATAACAATAACAATAATAATTTTTTTAATCAGAATCCCTTAATTACTTTTGCAATCTTCTCGGTTGTAATTATTTTACTATTTAAAGTAGTTATTGGTGAAGGTACAGGACTTGATAGTACAGTAGCAGGGCAAAACACAAAAACTAAACAAGTGAGTTATTCAGAGCTTAAAAATTTAGTAGCAAGTAAAAGTATCAATAAAGTTGAGATTGGACAAAGTTATATAAAAGCTATCTCTACAGATGGAAGAACAATCTATACTACTAGGATTGTAAAGGGTGATACAAAACTTGTTGAAGAGCTTGATAAACAAGGTATAGAGTATCAAGGTTTTAGTGAAACCAATTGGTTTACTGAGATGTTTGGTTGGTTATTCCCATTTTTAATTATCATCGGAATTTGGATGTTTTTCGCTGGTCGTATGCAAAAAAGCATGGGTGGTGGAATTCTTGGTATGGGACAATCTAAGAAGATGGTGAGTTCTGAAAAACCAAAAACAAAATTTGATGATGTTGCAGGTGTTGAAGAGGCAAAAGAGGAAGTACAAGAGATTGTTGATTTTCTTAAATATCCTGGTCGTTATGTTGAGATAGGGGCAAAAATTCCAAAAGGGGTTTTACTTGTCGGTAGTCCAGGTACCGGTAAAACTTTACTTGCAAAAGCAGTTGCTGGTGAAGCTGAAGTTCCATTTTTCTCTGTAAGTGGTTCTAGTTTTATAGAGATGTTTGTTGGTGTAGGTGCAGCACGTGTTAGAGATCTATTTGAACAAGCGAAAAAAGATGCTCCAAGTATTATATTTATTGATGAGATAGACGCCATTGGTAAAAGTCGTGCCGCAAGTGGAATGATGGGTGGTAATGATGAGAGAGAACAAACTCTGAATCAACTTCTTGCAGAGATGGATGGTTTTGGAACAGATACACCAGTTATAGTCTTAGCAGCAACAAATAGACCTGAGGTTTTAGATGCTGCTCTTATGAGACCTGGACGTTTTGATAGACAAGTTCTTGTTGATAAGCCAGATTTTGAGGGGCGTGTTAAAATCCTTAAAGTTCATATGCGAAGTGTAAAGATGGATGAAGATGTTGAGATTGAAGAGATAGCAAGATTAACTGCTGGATTAGCTGGTGCTGATTTAGCAAACGTTATCAACGAAGCTGCACTTTTAGCTGGACGTAAAAGTCAAAAAACAGTAAAACAAAGGGATCTTTTTGAATCAGTTGAGAGAGCTATTGCTGGACTTGCTAAAAAATCTCGCCGTATCAATCCAAAAGAGAAAAAAATTGTTGCATATCACGAGAGTGGTCATGCACTTTTAGCTGAGACAACAGTGGGTGCTAAAAAAGTTTCTAAGGTTTCTATAGTTCCTCGTGGACTAGCAGCACTTGGATATACTCTGAACAAACCTGAAGAAGATAAGTTTATGATGCAGAAGCATGAATTATGGGCTGAAGTGGATGTTTTACTTGGTGGTCGTGCAGCTGAACAGGTGTTCATAGGTGAGATCTCTACTGGTGCAGGAAATGACCTTGAACGTGCTACGGATATTATCAAGTCTATGGTGCAAACATATGGTATGAGTGACGTTGCAGGTTTAATGGTTCTTGAGAAATCACGTCAATCATTTTTAGGAAATGGTGGTCAAGCGAGTCGCGAATATAGTGAGAAGATGGCTGAGGATACAGATACATTTATTAAACAATCACTTCAAGAGCATTATGATATGGTTGTTGCCAGACTTGAAGAGTATAGAGGGGCTATTGAAGATATGGTTGCACTTTTATACAAAAAAGAAAATATTGAGGGGCATGAAGTTCGTGAGATTATTATTAACTTTGAAAAAGAGAATAATATGGAATCTAGAGTTGCAACAGAAGAGAATGAGATTGAAGCAGAGCTAAGAGAGGATGCTACTATGTCACATAAAAAAGATGTAACTGAGAAAAATGATGAATAAAAATCTTTTACCTATTGCAAAATTTGGTGTGGCTAAGATTAGCTATGCTTTGATTTTATTAGTAGTATTTTTAGTTTTAGATTTTGATGTTTTAAGTTTTATAACTTTTGTCATTACACTTGCTCTTGTTTATATCTATAGAAATCCTGAAAGGGAGGTTGTGTTATTTGAAAAAAATAGTGTTGTTACCCCCTGTGATGGTACTGTAGTGTCTATAGAAGAGCTAGAAAATGAAGAGTATGCTTATAAAGTTACAATTGAAAATAATTTTAAAGATGTTGGTGTTTTAAGAGCACCTATGAACTCTAAGTTAACGTATGTAAAATTGACTAGAGGTGCAAAAACTTCTGTAGTAAGTCCATTGTTTGAAAAGATAAATGAGAATGCTACACTTGTTTTTGAAGATGAAAATACTCATAAAGTAAAAATTGTACATCGTATGAAACAAAATTTAGATAATCTATCGGTAGATGCTTTGAGTGCTCAAATGTTTGCTCAAGGAACTAGATACGGCTTTATGGCAAATGGAGTAACAACTATTTACCTTCCTCAAAACTTCAGACTTAGTCTCAATATAGGAAATGAGGTTGAAGCCTCACAAACTCTTATAGGTTATTTTTCTTAATTACTTTTTGGATTTTGCTTTTTAAATAAAAGCTGATCCACATCTATATCAAAATCAAAATATTCTGAACTAAAACCACTGTCTCCAATTTTAGATAATTGAATAACAGCTCCATCATTATTCTTGATCTCCAAATACAATAAACCAAGGGCATATCGGCTCTCTAAGAAGTCTTTATTTTTCATTTTTGATAATTCTAAAAGTGCTATTGCATTTTCGTGATGTCCAGCAGCTGTTGAAGCTACTGCACCAAGATAAAGAGTATAGGCATCTCTAATTTTATAATCATCAATTATACTATTGTAAAGTGTATAAGACTCTTCAAAAGCTTTGTCATATAAAGAAGCTAACGCTAAAGTTTGCATTATCTCTTGGGTATAGTCTTTGGTTGATTCCAGAACCTCTTTGAGCTGTGTACGAAGATAGTAGAGTCTTCCGGTAAGTAGATTTGCTTGTATGTAAAGGT
>Ga0193965_1000308_pt1 | contig 16379 bp, 14 predicted proteins | sample FB_8_MG_FD_140330 | JGI IMG/M metagenome (GOLD analysis project Ga0193965, IMG submission 140330) | Microbial mat bacterial communities from the Broadkill River, Lewes, Delaware, United States - FB_8_MG | ecosystem: Environmental > Aquatic > Freshwater > River > Microbial mats | place: USA... | reverse complement strand
GCTGCAAATGAACTTTTATCCGATATGGCTAAAGCTTATTCACTAAATCATCCAACTGTTAAGATGTATAATCGAGATATAAAAGATTTTGGACTTAAAAATCTTACTGAAGATTTACAAATTAAAAAAGGTGATATTGATTTAATTGTTGGCGGTCCACCTTGTCAAGCTTTTTCAACTGTTGGAAAAAGATTAATTGATGACCCAAGAGGTCAACTATTTCAAGAGTATTATAGAGTTTTAGAAGAGTTAAATCCTAAAGTATTTTTATTTGAAAATGTTAAAGGACTTTTATCAATGCAAAAGGGAGAATTACTAAAAACAATTTTATCACTTTTTGAATCATTAGAATATAAAGTTAAATATGAAGTTTTAAATTCAGCAGATTATGGTGTTCCTCAAATTAGAGAAAGAGTAATTATAATCGGTACAAAATTAAATCAAGATTTCGAATATCCAAATAAAACTCATTATAATGCAAATGACAATAATATTTTTAATCAAGGTTTAAAACCATATTTAACTTTATCAGAAGCAATAAGTGATTTAGCATTTATTAGGAGTAATGAAGAAAGTTTTGAATATAGCACTAAACCTAATAATGAATTCCAAAAACTAATGAGAAAGAAAGCACCTGAAAAACTGATGGATCATAATGCACCAAAAAATAATGATAAATTAGTACAACTTATGGAGTGTTTACCTGATGGTGGTACACCACAAGATGCACCAGAAGAGTTAAGACCAAAATCAGGATTTAAAAATACATATTGTAGGTTGTGGTGGGAAAAACCAGCCCCAACAATTACAAGAAATTTAAGTACTCCATCATCATCAAGATGTATCCATCCAAAAGCACCAAGACCATTAACAACTAGAGAAGGTGCAAGAATACAATGTTTTCCAGATAATTATATTTTTTATGGTTCAAGAAGTTCAAAAAATTTACAAATAGGTAATGCTGTTCCTACCTTTTTATCAATAGCTTTGAAAAATTCTATTAAACAGCATTTAGAAACCGATAACAAATCGTTGGAAAAGAACAAGAGTACAGAGCAAAAGATTAAGCATTTAACTAAGAAAGCTAGTTAAATTTAGAACCAAACTTTTTCTAGTTCCCATCGCTTTGCGTGGGAATGCCTACAACAATGAGAAACAACAACTTGAAGTATACACTCCCATGTAAAACATGGGAGCGAGAAAATTACTTTATCATTTGGATTCTCAATAATTGCAAAAAAATAAAAAAACATATTAAAGAATTAGGAGATTTATAATGGCTGAAATAGCAATGATTGCATTAACAATAGCGGTAATAAGTAGTTTTGGATATGTAGTTCTAACTGCAGCATAAAGAGTATCCGTCATAAACTAAAATTATATTTTCTTTTTTTATTGTAGAATCACAACAATACTTAGACTATCTACTTGGATAGAGTTAGTTTGTAGGTCTAAATTTTAAATTGAAGGATAATTAATGGATAAAGAACTACAAGAGGTAAGTCATTTTTATAATGTACTTGTAGAATTTTTTACAAATTACTCACTACAGCTTTTTGGAGCTTTAATAATTGTACTTATAGGAGTGATAGCTTCTAAATATATTCAAAAATTTATTTTAAAAATTCTTATAAAAAATAATATAGATGAAACTTTAAGTGGATTTGTTGCTAATTTTGTAAGATTTTTAGTTATAGCTATGATGATTATTTTAGCACTTGGAAAACTTGGAATTTCAATTGCTCCTTTTGTTGCTGCATTAGGTGCAGTCTCTCTTACTGCTGGTTTAGCTATTCAAGGAAGTGTATCAAATTTTGCAGCAGGTGTCGTACTTGTTGTAACAAAACCATTTAAAATAGGTGATACAATAACTATCCATGATGTTTATGGAGAGGTTGAAAGTATAAAACTTTCATATACAGTTCTTATGAATGAAGATGGTGAACAGATCACAATACCAAACAAGTATATGATAGGAGATGTCTTAGTAAACTCTTTTTCTTATCGTATAGTTGAGGGGAGTGTTGGAATTGCGTATGATTCTGATGTTGCAAAAGCAATAGAAACTATTTATACAATAATATCAGAACAAAATGATGTATCTAAAGATAGTGCCCCGATAGTAGGTATAGAAAAATTTAATGATAGCTCTATAGATATTGCTTATAGATATTGGGTACCAACAAAAAGTTTTTTCAAAACACAGTATGATTTAAATCTGAAAGTTTTAACTGCTTTAAATGAGGCAGATATAGTGATACCATTCCCACAAAGAGAAGTTAGAACTTTTTCTAAGTAAAAGAAACTTTTATTAACTCATTATTAGCAACCATTAGCTACTATTCTTTTATGACAAAAATATTAATGATTGAAGATGACTTAGAATTAGCAGAGATACTTACAGAATATCTTGAGCAATTTGAGTTTGAGGTTATCACAGAAGATGACCCTTTTAAAGCAGTAAGTATATTAAAATTAGAACCATTTAACTTAGTTATTTTAGATTTAACGCTTCCGGGAATGGATGGTTTAGAAGTTTGTGAAGCTATTCGTGAGCGTCAGGATATTCCTATAATTATCTCATCAGCTAGAAGCGATGTTACAGATAAAATAAAAGCTTTAGAATTGGGTGCTGATGATTATCTTCCAAAACCTTATGACCCTAGAGAACTAGAAGCTAGAATACATTCAGTGCTAAGAAGATATGAAGCTAAAACAGAATCTAAAATAGAATCAAAAAGTGATTTTAAATGTGATAAATCTACTATGGCTATCACATATAAAGGGCGAAATATTGATTTAACTAATGCAGAGTTTGGAATTTTATCTTATATGATTTCAAAACAAGGTTTGGTTGTATCAAGAGAAGATTTGATTCATAATGTAAATGCTATTAATGAAGATAGTTCTAATAAAAGTATTGATGTTATGGTAGGAAGAATCAGAAACAAATTAGGTGATAAAACTCTTATAGAATCTGTAAGAGGTGTAGGATATAAACTCCTAAAAACTCTTTAGGTTGCAAATGAAAAATCATGCTGTACTTATAACTATTCTTTTTGCATTCACTGTAACATTAGTAAGTGTAAGTGCAGTTTTTTTCGAATTTTATAAATTAAATAAACAACAATACATAAATAATATTTTTACAAAATTCTCTATAATTACACAGGTTTATAGAGCCCACCAGCAAAGTAATAGTTCACAAATTATGCTCGAAGCAAATCTAGCTATCTATAAACTCCATATTTTAAAAGATACAAATGCTCAAAAAAAAGTTTTAGATAAGGGTGAAATTTTAAAGCAAGAGGGATTTAAAAATGTAAATGAATCTCTATTATTAAATAAAAAAGGTTTATATACACAAACAGTAGTAAGTGATTTAAGAGCTACAATGATTAAGTATAAAAAAGGAATCTATTTTTATATTCAAACAAAAAGTAATTCGATTCTAATAAAAGATGAGCAATTAAAACCTTATAGGTATATTAGTGTTTTATATACTTATTTGACAATTTTAGCAATTATATCTATATCTTTTTTTATGATTTTGCAAAAGTTAAAACCACTGATTCGTTTACGAAGAAAGATAGCTTTGTTTGGTAATGGTAATATGAATATATCTTTTAAAACAAATGCTACTGATGAGATAGGACTTATATCAAATGAGCTAGAAAAAACTCGAGAAAAAATTAGAAATCTTATAGATTCTAGAACACTTTTTTTGAGAAATATTATGCACGAACTAAAAACACCGATTGCAAAAGGGACTATAGCTACCCAAATGCTTCCAACGCAAAAACAAAAAGATAGATTTAGTTCTATTTTTGGAAGGTTAGAATCTTTAGTTACTGAGTTTGCTATGATTGAAGAGGTGACAAGTCTTAATGATAAAGGGGATTTTAAAGAGTATCGTTTGGTTGATATTATCGATGGTGCAATAGATATGGCAATGATAGATAGAGAAAACATATCTGTAGATATAGATGCTTCTATAAAGCAAATCGCTTCATATCGCCTCTACACAACAGCTATAAAAAATATGATAGACAATGGTATAAAATACTCTCCAGATTCTCATGTTAAAATACTAATGATAGAAAATGAACTCTGTTTTGAGAGTGTTGGAGAGTGTATAAAACACCCCTTACAGTTCTATATAGAGCCATTCACAAAAGAGAATCCATCCAAAAATAGTTTTGGTTTAGGTTTGTATCTTGTTGATTCTATACTCAAGGCTCATGATAAAGTTTTAGCTCATGAATACCATGATGGCGTAAACCGTTTTATTTTTGCATAAGGTTTTAGTTATATACTGATGTGATGAATTATTACATCAAAACTACATTTATTATATTTTTTGCTCTCTCTTTTTTTGTTTTTGGTTGGTTAAGTCATAGTGCTTACCTTCCAGCATCAAAGGCTCAAGAGTTATCATTATTGCAAAAAATTAAAAAAAATAAAACATTAAATGTAGTGCTTCTTAATTCCCCATCTACCTATTATATAGGTGCTGAGGGTCCACAAGGGTTTGAATACGACCTTTTAAAAGCGTATGCAGATTCTATTGGTGTTGATTTAAATATTACTACAGCTCACACTATCAAAGAAGCTGTTAAACTTAGTAAAAATCCAAACATACATATAACATCAGCTTCTTTAACTAAAACAAAAGATAGAGAGAATCGTTTCAATTTTGGGCCATCTTATTTTGAAGTGCAAGAGCAAGTTATTTGTAGGCGTGGACTTAAAGGGATAAAAAAATTTCCTCGTAATGTAGAAGATTTAATAGATCTTAATATAAGTGTTGGTGAAGATACAAGTTATAGTGAAACAATCAAAAGTTTACAAAATGATGGTTTTGATATTAATGTAACATTTACTTCAAATTACTCAACTGAAGAGTTATTGGAAAAAGTATCTAAAAATGAGATTGATTGTACCATAGCTGATTCAAATATATATGCACTTAATCAAAGATATTTTCCAGAGATAGTTCTTGCTTTTACGATTAGTGGAAGAGAGCAGTTAGCATGGGCATTAGCTCCAAATTCTAAAGAGTTAGAAGCAGATATGTATGCATGGCTAAACACATTTAATCAAAGTGGTGCTATGACAGAACTTAAAGATCATTATTATAGTTTTGTACAGTTTTTTGATTATTATAATACTACAATGTTTTATAAACGGATTAAATCAAGATTACCTAAATATAAAGAAATTTTCATAGAAGCTGGAAAAAAATACAATATTCCATGGAAACTTTTAGCCGCAATCTCTTATCAAGAATCTCATTGGAATCCTAAAGCAAAAAGTTTTACAGGTGTGAAAGGTTTAATGATGCTTACTCGAAACACAGCAAAACTTTTAGGAATCAAAAATAGATTAGACCCTAAACAAAGTATAATTGGTGGGACAAGACATCTCAACCAAATGCTCAAATTTGTTCCAGAAGATGTAGTGGATGAGAACCGTTTAAAATTTGCATTAGGTGCTTACAATATAGGTTTAGGTCATATACTTGATGCTAGAAGATTAGCTGTAAAAATGGGCTTAAACCCAAGTATATGGAGTGATTTAAAACAAACACTCCCATTATTATCTCAAAAAAGGTACTACAAGACTCTCAAGCATGGATATGCAAGAGGGAGTGAACCTGTTCATTATGTAGAATCTATATATGATTTTCGAGACATTTTAGAAAATAATTTTAAAGATTTAAATAGTTCAAAATAGTCAATTAAAAATACTAACTCTGTAGTTTATCTGTAAATTATCAGACATACTGAAAATATGAAAATATGAAAATAAACATGTTTATTCCTATTATCTAACTATTAATTTTAAGTACTTTTAATGTACAATTTTACTTATTAATTAGAAGGAGATTTTTTGAAAAAATTAATGTTGTTATTGTTATCGGTTTCTATTGTGCATACAACTTTATCTGCAAAAGATATATATATTAAAGTGATGTCTTTGTCTAATACAGCTTTTTCCAAAGAGCAATTAGCAGTTGAGTTGTCTAAAATTGAAAATAAATTAAATAGTATGAACTATGATATTTATTCTAGTAAATATGGTAATTGGGATAGAGTTTATGCTGGTCCATTCGCTTCTAGGCTAAAGGCTGAAAAGGCTTTAAAAAATATAAAAAGTACATTTCGTACTCAATCGTATATTCTTGAATTTGAAGCTGCTAAAAGTTCAAATAAAGTTAGTGTTTCTGATGATATTAAAACAGAAACATTAGAGATTGTTGCTACTGAAGCAAAAATAGATGAGACTAAAGAATCAACTACGAATACTAATGATGAAATATCAACTATCACTACAGTAGCTATAGATGATAATAAAAGTAAAGTAGAAGACTTAGGTATTATTGAAGAATATAAAGAGTTTCCTAAAGCTGAAATTAAAGAAAAACCTTTAAAAAATGTGAATCCAGTGATAACACAAATAACACCAGTTGAGAAAAAAATAGAGAAAGTGAAAAAAGCTTCTTATAAAGAAAAAGTTACTTTAAAAGGGAATATGATAATCAAGTTTAATCAACTTCCTTCTTCTGTAAATAGTGTATCTGATATTTTTTCTGAAGGTATGTTTTATGGTCGTTTAAGATCAAATATATTTATGTGGGATTGGAATGATGACTCTAAATTTGATAATAAGGCTATGGGTTTAGGTGGTAGTTTTGTATATAAAACAGCACCTTACGCAGGATTAAGTGCAACAGCAGGATTATATACATCTCAAAATCCATCATTCTTTCGTGAAGAAGTAGCTGATTTAGGTTCTGTAAAAGCTGGTAAAGATACTTTAAGTCGTCATGCTACAACAACATCTGGTAATTATGGTATGGCAGTTTTAGGTCAAGCATATTTACAATATGACTTAAGTAAAACTTCATTTAAAATTGGTCGTCAAATGCTTGAAACTGTTTTTACAAAATCAAATGACACTAAAATGATTCCAAATACATTTGATGGTATTACAGCAACTATTAAAGAGATTCCTAAAACAAATATTCAACTAGCATACTTAGATAAGCAAAAACTTCGTGATCATACAAATAGTCATGATGTGTTAGCAGTTGATGGTTGGAATCAAAATGACGATTCAGCAATCAATAAGAACTTAACAGTTGCTAGAATAGGTAATGATAATTCATTAATTGTAGCTAGTGTTACAAATAAGTCGATTAAAAATTTAAAAGTGAATGTAAGTTATGCGATGGTACCTGATGTTGTAAGTAACCTTACATTAGAATCTCATTATACAATCCCAGTTGTAGGTGAATGGAAAATAGCTCCTGGTGTTAGATATATGCAACAAATTGATAATTTGGGTGCTGATTATGATGTGGCAAATTTAAAGAAAAATCACACAGGATATACAGATGCTAAAAGTTTAGATTCTAGCCTACTTGCATTAAGATTAGATATTAAAACGAAAGCTTTTTTAGCGCGTTTAGGATATTCAACAATTGCTGATGAAGCAGATATTGTAGCACCATGGAGAGGATTTCCTACAGGTGGATTTACTCGTGCAATGGCTCAATATAACTGGTATGCAAATACTAAAACTTATATGGCTAGAGTAGGATACGATTTTTCAAAAGCAAAAATAGTTGATGGATTTAGTATTATGGCTAGATATGCTATTCAAGATTTTGATGATAATAAAGCTGGTGTTCAAGCTGATACAAATATTTTACATATAGATGTTCGTCAAAATATTGGTAAAAATTTACAAGCTAAATTAAGACTTGGATTTGTAAGTGATGAAGATGAAGCAAATAAAGCAGATGTTTCTTACAATGAGTACCGTTTTGAGTTAAACTACTTCTTTTAAGAAGTGGTTTTTTTAGAATATAAAAGATGCTCTTTACAGAGCATCTCCCTCTTTCCCCTCAGCCAAATCAGCTAAGAACTTTTCCATATCGTATTTTGTTCTATATTCTGGTGTCATAATATGGATAAGTATATCACCTAAATCTATAACTACCCAATCGCCACTCTCATCAACATTGTTGAAAGTTTCTTCAGGTTTTAGTCCATTTTTTAAGTGGTCTAATAAAGCTACAGTATGTTTAGTACCCAATGATGAAGCGATAATGGCATAATCTACGAAGTAATTTTTTTCACTTAAATCAAAAACCTCTATGCTCTCTGCTTTATTTGTATCGAGTAAAGATACGATTTTTTCTATTCTATTTGTCATTTTTTTCCTTGTAAAATTTTATTATTTCATCTGAACATATAGGGGATAGTTTTGTTTTATCCATATTTGTTCTTAATGAAGTTGAAGAGATGTTCTCCTCGACCTTGAGTTGTATGAAGTTTTTTGGAATCTTTATATCATCTCTGGATGCTATTATGAAAGTAACTAAATCTTTTAGTTCATCATATCTATCCCATTTTGAAAGAGATTTTAAATTGTCAGCACCAACTATAAGATAGATTTTTTTGTATCTTTTTAGAAGATATTGAACACTTTGAAAACTTGAAACTTTTTGTTTCAAATCTACTTCATAACTCTCTATTTCAACATTATTATAAGAGGCAAAAATCTTTTTAAGCCAATCTATTCTTAGTGCTGCTGGAGCATAAAACTTAGACTTAAATGGATTTAAAAAAGTTGGCATAACAACAACTTTTTCAATTGCATCAAGCTTTAAAGCCTCTGTAACAATAGCCTCATGACCAATGTGTGGTGGATCAAAAGAACCACCAAAAAGCGCGATAGAATCCATGCCATACCTAATTTAATAAGAATTATAACTAAGTTTGGATAAAATAAGCCAATAATAAATTATAGGAATTATAATGGCACTTAAAATAGCAATTAATGGATTTGGTAGAATTGGTCGTTGTGTAGCAAGAATAGCAGCAACAAGAGATGATGTTGAGATTGTAGCTATCAATGATATGGCTAGTATGGATATGATGCTATATCTTTTAAAAAATGATTCTGTGCATGGAACTTTTAAAAGTGAAGTTGAACAAGTAGATGAAGAAAATATAACAATTGATGGACACAAAATTAGAATTTTCTCAGATCGTGATCCAAAAAATTTAAAATTTGCTGATTGTGGCGCTGATATGGTTTTAGAGTGTACGGGCGTATTTTTAACGCAAGAATCAGCTCAAGTACATATTGACAACGGTGTTGAAAAAGTTCTTTTCTCAGCTCCTTCAAAAGATACAGCAACTGACACATTTGTTATGGGTGTAAATGAAGAGTTGTACGCTGGACAAAAAATTGTTTCAAACGCTTCATGTACAACAAACTGTTTAGGTCCTGTTGCAAAAGTTTTAGATGATGCTTTTGGGATTGAGAAAGGTCTTATGACTACAATTCACTCATATACTAATGATCAAAATATTTTAGATGTTAAACACTCAAAAGATAAGCGTCGTGCAAGAGCAGGTGCTATTAATATGATTCCAACTACAACAGGTGCTGCAAAAGCTATTAGCCTTGTTATGCCTCAGCTAAAAGGAAAATTACACGGTCAGAGTGTTCGTGTTCCAACACCTGATGTATCAATGGTTGATTTGAATGTTGTTGTATCAAAACAAACTACAAAAGAGGAAGTAACAGCAGTATTTAATAAAGCAGCTGATACTTCGTTAAAAGGTCTTTTACTAATGGACAAAGAGATGAGAGTATCTCAAGATTTCGTTGGTTGTGAGTACAGTTCTATTGTTGCTGAGGATTTAACGCAGGTTATTGGTGGAGATATGGTTAAAATCATGGCTTGGTATGACAATGAGTGGGGTTATTCAATGAGATTGATTGATATGGCACTTCACATAAGCAAATAGGAACACAATGGAACTCTTAAATATAAAAAACCTAGACTTAGAAAATAAAAAAGTTTTTATAAGATGTGATTTTAATGTACCAATGGATGAATTTGGAAATATATCTGATGATAGAAGAATCCGTTCAGCATTAGCAACAATAAATTTTTGTTTAGATCAAGATTGTTCTGTAATTTTAGCTTCACACTTGGGTCGTCCTAAGGGTGAATTTAATGAAAAATATAGTCTAAAACCAGTTGCTAGAAGATTACATCAACTTTTAAAAAGAGATGTTATTTTAGCAAATGATGTTGTTGGTGATGATGCAATTGCAAAGTCTGAGGGACTCAAGCCAACTGAAGTTTTACTTTTAGAAAATCTTCGTTATGAAAATGGTGAAACAAAAAACGATACAGAATTATCTCAAAAATTAGCAAGTATGGCTGATATTTATATTAATGATGCTTTTGGTGTTTGCCATAGAGCACACTCTTCTGTAGCTGGAATCACTCAATATTTTGATAATGAGCATAAAGCTGCTGGTTTTTTACTTCAAAGAGAGATACAGTTTTTTGGTAAACTTATCAATAATCCAGTTAGACCTTTTGCTGCAATTGTTGGTGGTTCGAAAGTTTCAGGAAAACTAGAAGCTCTTACAAATTTACTTCCAAAAGTTGATAAAATATTTATCGGTGGTGGGATGGCTTTTACATTTTTAAAACAGATGGGTTATGAAATAGGAGCATCTTTAGTAGAGGATGAGCTTCTTGAAGATGCTCAAAAAGTTATGGATCAAGCAAGAAAACTAGGTGTTAAATTTTATTTACCAGTTGATGTTATAGCAGCTAATAAATTCGCAGAAGATGCAGTAAGCAAAATTGTAACTGCACAAGAGATTCCAGATGATTGGATGGGACTAGATATTGGACCTGCAACGGTTAGACTTTACCGTGAGGGTCTAAACGATGTACAAACAGTTCTTTGGAATGGACCTATGGGTGTTTATGAGATGGATAAATTTGCAAGAGGCTCATCTAAAATAGCTCATTTTGTAGCTGATTCTTATGCTACTACTGTTGTTGGTGGTGGCGACACTGCTGATTTAGTTCAAAGAATCGGAGTTGATGAAGAGATGAGTTTTATATCAACTGGTGGTGGAGCTTCGTTAGAGTTACTTGAGGGTAAAATACTTCCTGGTGTAGCACCTTTAATTATTGAACAAGAGGGGTAAACTATGATTATTGCAGCAAATTTAAAAACAAATTTTACGCGTAAGCAGACAGCTGAATATGTTAATGAATTAGAAAACTATATTCAAAGTAAAAACATTACTCAGGAAATTTTAGTATTTCCTGCAATGTCTAGTTTAGATACTCATACGGGAAAAGTTACTGTTGGTGCACAAAACGCTTTTGCAACTAACAATGGTGCTTTTACTGGTGAGATAGGTTTAGATCAACTCCAAGAATTTTCAATAAATACAATTTTAATAGGTCACAGTGAACGCCGCCATATTTTAGGTGAAACTCAAGATGAATTAGTAAAAAAATTCAACTTTTATAAAGAGTTAGGTTTTAAAATAGTGTATTGTATTGGTGAACCTTTAGAGATAAGAGAATCTGGCAATGAGAAAATGATGGAGTATCTATCATCTCAATATGAGGGGATAGATACCACTTATGAAAATCTTATTATTGCATACGAACCAGTATGGGCGATAGGAACGGGGTTAACACCAACTTTAGAAGATATAGAATCTATCCATACAGATTTAAAAGAAAAATCTCACGCTCCTCTTTTATATGGTGGAAGTGTAAAAGTTACTAATGCAAAAGATGTTTTAGCCCTTAGCAATGTGGATGGTATTTTAGTTGGAAGTGCTGCATTATATGCAGAACACTTTTGTTCTATGATAAGTTATGCAGAGGAATTACAAAATAGTTAATTACCGATAACTGGCATAGATTTTATCATTTGACTATGAGAATCTTTCGTACTTGATGAGTGGTTATCTCTGTATATCTTAGACTTATCAACATACTCTTGTAAAGAAAAATCTCTACTTTTATTGAGATTTTTCATCTTTATAGTTTTATTTCTCTCGACAATAGGTGACCACTCCTCTTCTAACCATCTATCAAGTGATTTTTGCATAAAACCAATTTTTTTCTCTTTTTTAGCATCTGTTATATTAGTCAATGCGTCGTTTTGTGACGGATTAACACCATTATGAGAACTACAAGCACTCATTATTAGTACCGTATTGATTACAATACCTATTTGTATTATTTTTTTCATAAATAGATTATAGTACAAAAAACTGATTAAAAATTAACCAACTATCTCTTTGTAATCTAGGAATATGTAGTTATAATATTCTTCAACAAATCGTATTAAGCGATTAAAGGAGAATAAATGAAGTTTACAAAATTAAGTTTAGTAGCTGCTCTACTAATAGGTTCAAGTGCATTTGCAGTAGAAAATATTAAGGTATCAGGTGATGCAAAAATATTTTATAGTACAGATGATAGTGGAGCTGGTCTATTAGATAGTGATACTGCTCTAGGTCAAGCTGGATTAGGTTTAGGACTTAGCGCTGATTTAACTGAGGGTGTTTCTGCTGGAACACATTTAACAGTTTTATCTACTTTAGGCTTAGAAAAGCAACTTGTTATGGGTGTTTGGGAAGGTACTAATGGAACTTCAGATTACTTCTGGATGGATGAAGCATGGATAGCTGGTACTACTGGAAATACGACTGCTAAAATAGGTCGTATGCAATTAGATACTCCTTTAGTATTTAGTGAAACATGGTCGATGGCTACAAATACATTTGAAGCTGCAGTTGTTATTAATCAAGATTTACCAGATACAACTTTAGTTGGTGCATATGTTGGTGGTTCTAATGGTGCTGCTGAAAATGCAGGTTCTGCTGGTATGGTTATAGCAGATGTAAATGCTAATGGTACAACAAACTTTTCACAATTTTATAATGGTGCATATGCAGCTGGTATCGTAAATAACTCTTTTGAACCATTAACGGCACAAGCGTGGTATTATCAAGCTACTAGTGTAGGTAGTGCTTATTGGCTACAAGCTGATTTAAATATGGGTGGTATTTTAGCTGGTGTTCAATACACTGGTATTGATTTAGGAACTTCAAGTTCTGCTGTAGCTGCTATGGTAGGTTATGAAATGAAAGATACTTTCACAGCGAAACTTTCTTATTCAATGGTTGATGATGCTGCTAATGCTGGTTTTAACCTTTCAGGTTCTGGAATGTCAAAACTTTATACAGAAAGCTGGTGGTCTTGGTTGGTAAGTACTGCAGATACTACAGCAGTAAATCTTACTGTAGAAGCTCCAATAGCTGATATTGTTGATCTTGGTTTATATGCAACAATGGCTTCAAATGATACAACAAATAATGATATTACAGAAGTAACTCTAACAGCTTCTAAATCTTATGGTCCATTTGATACTTCAGTAGCAGCAATCATGACTGATGATGATTCTAACGCTGATGCTATTAACACTTTACAAGTTTTCTTAACTTATAACTTCTAGTTACTATGCCTAAGCTAGCTTAGGCATACTTACTATTTATCCTCTTTTTCCCTGTTTTGTTTGGAGGGTAAATAGTAATTATACTCTTTTTTGCTATAATCACTTCATGCTACAATTAATCAAAAAACTTTTTTATTTACTCTCAATGTTATTTATAATTTCAATTATCTCATTTTTGGCGATTCACTCAGCACCTAATAGTTTTTTTGGAGCAGGAGAACTCAATCCAAATATGACAAAAGAAGCGATTGAACAGCTTAAAGCTGTCTATGGTTTAGACAAATCCCTATTTTTTCAATATATTGATTGGGTAAAAAATATGGCAACTTTAAATTTTGGAATCTCTTTTGTAAGTGGACAAGATGTAAGTGCAGAAATATTAAAAAGACTTCCTGTTACACTTTTTATGAATCTTAGTGCATTGATAGTAGTTTTTATTTTATCCTTATATTTAGGAATCAAAGCTGCATTAAGTTTTGAAAAAAAAACTGATTATATAATTCGTCAAATATCTTTAATCTCTTTTTCAATGCCATCTTTTTATTTAGCTCTACTTTTTATATTATTTTTCTCATTAACTTTAGATATGTTCCCAATTGCAGGACTTCATTCAGTTGAAGAAAAAATTGGAGTAAATTATTATATTGATATGTTATGGCACTTGACATTACCAATAGGAGTTATGATATTTGTGGGTTTAGGAAGTATGATAATATATATCCGTTCACTAACACTCGAGATTCTAAAGAGTGATTACTATTATTTTGCACTTTCTCGAGGATTAGAAAAAAAAGAACTACTAAGATATTATATCTTGCCAAATCTTTTACCCCCTATAATCACACTTTTAGGTTTGTCTCTTCCTGGTTTGATCGGTGGAAGTGTTATTTTAGAATCTATTTTTGGAATTGAGGGGATGGGACAACTTTTTTATATATCGGCACTCTCTCGTGATTATCCTATAATTATGGGGACACTCATGATAACTTCATTTTTAACTTTATTAGGTAACATGCTCGCTGATTTAATATTAATGAAACTCAATCCTTATATGAACAGAGACTAATAATATAATGGAATCATAATTGCTTTATTCATTTTATAAATAGAATGAGGATATATAAATGCAAATATTGATGGGTGCAAATGAAACTATTGTTAGAATTAATAATAATAAGATTTATACTCAAAATCTTATTAATTTCATGCAAACACAATTTTCACTTTATACACAAAAACAAAAATCTATAGTTATCTTGTATCATATAAATGAATATCATAAGCGTATATATTTGATGAAATGGCTTTATTCTATGTATGTTAAAATAAGTAAAATCAATATACCAAATATGAAACAATTACTTATAGATAGAATTGAGAAGCCAATAAAAATCCAGTTTATTGAAGAGATTTTTAAAGCTAAAAAGCAAACTTCAAGCAAAGAAAACAATCAAACCCCAAAAAGAAAAACAAAAGAAAACAAACTAAGTATTGCTATGAATCTGTTAAATATAACAGAACTAGATAGCCAAAAAATGATGAAAAAAAAGTATAAAAAACTTTTGGTAAAGTATCATCCAGATAAAGTTTTTCACGAATCTCAAGAAAAAATAGAACAATATACTAAAAAATTTCAAGAGATACAATCTTCATATCTTCTTGTAATGGAATATTATAATAATAAATCATATAACTGCTAAGTATTAAATAATAAATAAGAAATAATACCATACAATAAACTTAAGAGTAAAAGCTTGGATGCTAGAATCTTTTAATAAAGGAATTGTGATGAAAAATTTAAGTTTAAGTAAACTTATAAGTTTAGGTATTGGAATATTAATTATTATTATGATTAGTATGGGAGTTATTGGAATAAATAATATGTCTGCTGCTGTACAGAACTCTGAAAAATTGGACAAAGAATATATTAAAGAGATTGAAATAGCAGGCAAATTAGAGAGAAGTTTTTCTGGGGTTAGAATAGGTGTAAGTAAGTTTTTATATACAGAAAATAAATCATTTAAAGCAGATGCAGATAAAAATTTTAAAAATGTATATAAAGAGATAAGTAATGCAGAAAAACTAGTGGAAGATTATCCTAGTTTAGTAAAATTAAAAAAAGATTTACTTCCACTTAAAGCAAAAGTAGATGAGTATAAAAGAAATTTTAATGCAGTGAATGAAGCATTTGATAAAAAGACTTTAGTTAGAAAATCTTTAGATAAAAATGCAAAAATATTTATGGTTTCTGCTCGTAAGTTAATAGAAAGTCAGAAAAAACAGATTAAAATAGATATGAAAAACGATGTTGCACTTGATGAAAGATTAAGTAAAATATATATGGCTTTTGATACAAAAATTTTAGGCTATGATGCAAGAATAGCAAACTTTAAATCTGCAGCAAGAAGAGATAGTGCAGTATTAGAAGAGGGACTTAAAGTTTTTGATGAACTTGATGAAGTTTATAAATCTTTACGGTTAATTACAAAAAAACAAGTTGATAAAGATGCTATTGATCATGTCGAAAAATCAGGAAATGGATATAAATTAGCATTAATTGAGCTTCGTGAAATTTCACATAATGTTGAAAAGTATTCACAAGTATTGGCTACTGCAGGTCAAGAAGCATTAGAAGCTGTTCAAAATGTAAATAATGCTGGTTTAGCAGGAGCTCAACGCCTAAGCTTATCATCTATAGAATCTCTTAATGCATCAAAAAATGTATTGATTTATAGTTTGATATTTGCAGTAATCATAGGGATACTATTAGCGTATTATATTATTGTTGTCCGATTAATTAAACCTTTACATAAATTTCAAGAGGGTTTATCTCAATTTTTTGCTTATTTAAATAGAGAAACAAAAGAAGCCAACTTAATCAAATTAGATTCTAAAGATGAGCTAGGACTAATGGCGAAAGTAGTAAATGAGAATATAGAGAAGATAAGTGCAGATCTAAGACAAGACGGATTACTAATAGAGGATATCACAAAGATAGCGAAT
>Ga0193965_1000306_pt1 | contig 16395 bp, 20 predicted proteins | sample FB_8_MG_FD_140330 | JGI IMG/M metagenome (GOLD analysis project Ga0193965, IMG submission 140330) | Microbial mat bacterial communities from the Broadkill River, Lewes, Delaware, United States - FB_8_MG | ecosystem: Environmental > Aquatic > Freshwater > River > Microbial mats | place: USA... | reverse complement strand
TTTGTAAGTAGAATGAGAAGAGGATATTTATATACTTATGCTTTAGATAATGGATATAATAAATTAGCTTTAGGTCATCATCTTGATGATGCAATGGAGAGCTTTTTTATGAATTTCTTTTATAATGGAAGTATGAGAAGTATGCCTCCTATTTATAAAGCCCAAAATGGATTGATGGTAATTAGACCATTAATTATGTGTAGAGAGAGACAACTTAGAGCATTTGCACAAACTAATTGTGTTGATGTAATAGGTGATGAATCATGCCCTGCTATGCGAATGGATATCAAAATGCCACATGCAAGAGCAAATACAAAAGAGCTTTTAGAAAAATTAGAAAAAGATAATCCTCAAATATTTGTATCTATGAAAGCTGCATTTCAAAATTTTCATCCAAATACTTTTTTTGATAAAAAAGATTTAGATGTTGATAATAGCTAAAAGTGCAAGAGCAGATATAAAAGCAGATATTAAAAAAAGATATTCTCCATAAACCATACCAGATAAAACAGCCCCTACAAATCCACCTAAACCATAAGCTATACCCAACATAAATTGTTGGGCTAGTTTTTTATTAGCATATATTTTATATAAGTATAATACTACAGCTGTATGATACAAACCAAAACTAAAAGCATGAATAGATTGAGATATAAAAGATATTGTTACAGATGATGGAAAAAGATATAATAATAACCATCTTACAATAGTAATAGCTATAGATATTTTAATAATAGTTATAAGATTATGTTGTAATAAAGGGGCTTGATAATATAACATAGCTATTTCACAAATTACACCAAAAGCCCATAAATAACTTATAGTTTCCAAACTCATACCATAAGATGACTCATAAATAGTAAAAAAGTTATAAAATCCTCCAAAACTAACCTGAACTAAAAATAAACTTATCCAAAAAGGGTAATATTTTAATAAAGAGAACTTTTCATCATCTGGATTTTGAATATGTAGTACATCATCATATCTAAGTAAACTATAAGCACTAATAGCTGTAAGAAGAGTTGTGATAAAATAGTAATCAAGTGCAACACTAGTTTGTGTTAAATATTTTGCTAAAATAAGTCCAACTATCATAAATCCAATAGAACCAAATAGTCTTGATTTTCCATATTTGTTTTTTAACTCTTTTAATGCAATTGTTTCAATATATGGCAGTAGTAAACTTAAACAAACTCCTAATATTGCATTATTAAATAAAAATAGATAAAAATCATTTATTGTATAATAAAATAAAAATGATGATATTAAAGATAAAACAAGAATAGATTTAAATATATTTTGGTCTAGTTTTAGATGTTTTAGAAATAAAAAAGGTGTAAGAAATCTCATAAGTGGAGCAAGAGCTAATAGTATACCTATTTGGCTTGCTGTATATCCTATGTCATTTAAAACTTTAGGTAGGAATATAACATATACCCCTACCCCTGCAAAATAGAAAAAGTAAAATGCAGATAGTTTAAAAAATAACATTATTAAAAAAAGTTATTTATTTGGAGAATTTATAACTGATGTTTGTAATATAACATCTTGTAGTGTTTTTTTATCTTTTCTAAAAAATGGTAAAAGTGCACCAACAATAGTAATCGAACTTACTATAAACATCATATATCTAGCAATTGCAATTCCTATTGAAACTTTCTCTTTTGTATTATCATCAATAAGTTTGATTTCATATGCTTTAAAACCAGGTGTTTGACCTTTTAAAACCCAAAATAATATAACAATAGCTCCATAAACAGACATAGTAGCCCAATGTGCTAAATCATTATTTTTAAACTCTTCAGAACCGCTCATAATTACATAAGTTGTAATATACATAATAGGCATCATTAACATAAACATATCTGTAATAAAAGCTTTAATTCTAATTATAGGTGATACTGATATTATAATATCAGTATCTAGTTTTGTAGATGAAGTGTTTTTTTTAGTTTTTTCTTCTTTTTCTGTAGAAGTTTTACCTTGTTTTACATCTCTCCATCTTGACATTTAGTTACCACGACTTCCTGGTTTGTATGCAACACTACCATCTTTACAAAGAGGACAGTTTTCAGGTTCATACATCTCAAAAGTAAAATCAGCTAAAGCAAATAATTTTGTTTCTTTTGGTAGTTTACAATTCTCTTTTGCAGGTAAATCACTTCCAACTCTTGGACAAAAACCTCTATTTGCTAATGCTGCAAATGCAACAACATTACCACCATTTTTTTCAATCTGTTTTGCAGCTTCAAGAGCAGAACCTGCTGTTGTGATAATATCTTCACAAATAAGATATTTTTCACCATCTTTTACTTCAAACCCTCTTCTTATACTCATCTCCCCATCAACTCTTTCTGCAAAAATAAATCTTACATCTAAAGCTGTTGCTAAAGCAAATCCAGCTATAAGACCACCAAGAGCTGGTGAACAAACTGCATCTATTTCAATACCACTTTCTTTAATTTGTTTTGCTAACTCTTGGGCTAACATTTTAGCAGTTTTTGGGTCTTCTAAAACTTTTGCACTTTGTAAATAGAATTGAGAGTGATTTCCACTACTTAATTTAAAATGTCCCTCTAAAAGAGCATCTGCATCTCTATAAACTTGTTCTACATTCATATATTTATCCTAATTATATTTTCATTATTTCAGCATCTTTTGCTTTGTACATATCATCTGATTTTGCAACATATCCATCTGTTATTTTTTGTACTTCATCTTGATATTTTTTAGATTCATCTTCTGTAATCTCTTTATCTTTTAAAAGTTTTTTTATTTTATCATTTGCTGTTTTTCTTATATTTCTAATAGCAACTTTTGCATTATCTGTCATAGTTTTAGCACCTTTTACAGATTCTTTTCTTTGCTCTTGTGTCATTGGTGGAAAAAATAGTTGAACTGCTTCACCATTATTATTTGGATTTACACCAATATTTGCAGCAGCTATTGCTTTTTCTATCTCTGCTACTAAATGTTTTTCCCATGGAGCTACATTGATAGTTGTTGCATCTGGAGTTGTTATACTAGCAACTTGAGAAAGTGCTGTTTGTGTACCATAATAATCAACTGTAATATTATCTAAGATACTTGGCATAACTTTACCTGTTCTTAATGTCATATAATCTCTTTTTAAAGCCTCTAAAGACTTATCCATAGCTTCTTTTGTATCATTGTAAATTTCATTTATCATTTTTTTTCCTTTTTATTTTATTTATAACTTTATTTGAGATTGTAAATACATCTGGACCTAACATAAGTCGAGTTCTTGAATCTTTTAAATATGTATTCATAGATAAATCAACTATACCATCTGTTACATCTACATCTCTCCATCCCTCTTTTGTAATATATAATTTTAATTTTTTTACATTAGGGTCTACTTTTGCACGAACTCTTCTTAGTATCCCATCTTCTGGAAATATCTCTGGTTCAAACCATTCTACTTTAAAACTCTTGTATCTTAGTTTATGTTCTATATTAACTTTACCTACAAGAGCAATTCTAGGGATATCATATATATTCGTATCTTTGTTAATAGTACCAGTACTTTGATTTAAAATAGCTTTAAAATTAAAATTATTTTTAAGTGTTTCTTGTACTTTTTTATTATATTCACCATAAGGATAAGCATAACTAGTTGGTTCAAAACCCATTTTTTTAGTAAAAATATTATATGATTTATTTGTATCAGATATAATCTCTTCTTTAGTTAGATTTTGTAATCTTGGATGAGAATACGAATGTAATCCAATTTCACCATATTTACTTGTTTCTTTTAACTGTTTCCAATTCATAAAATCTCCAAAACCATTTGTTGAAGCTTCTACATATACATAAAGACTAAAAGGGTAATTATACTTTTTAAAAACTTCTAAACCATGATTATAAAAACTTTTATAAGCATCATCTATTGTTAATGCTATCCATTTATTTGGAATAGGCTCTTTTTTAGATAATTTATCTAAAATAGTTTTTAATGGAACTACTTTGTAATTATGTTTTTTGAAATATTCAAATTGTTTTGTAAGCTCTTTTATTGTTGTGTTTGCAGTTGGATACCGATTGTCTTCAAATCTATGATATACAAAAACATGAGCATTTGCAAAAAGAGTTGAAAACGAGATAAGAATAAAAAATATATATCTCATTTTAACTATGAATTATTTTGTGATAGGAGCAGTTGGAGCAATTGGTGCAACTGGAGTTGTTTCTAGTTTGTGTAGCTCTACATTATCTACTACACTACTCTCTTTTTGTTGGTTATAAAGATAACCTAATGCTAATGTATTTAACACAAAAAGAAAACCAAAAGTAAATGTTATCTTTGTTAAAAAATTTGCAGGACCTTTTGACCCAAACATAGAATCATTACTACCACTATATGCCCCAAGTCCCATACTAGAACTTTTTTGAAGAAGAACAGCAATAACAATAACAATTGCTAAACCAAATTGTACTATCAAAAGTGTTGATGTCATATTTAACCTTAATTTTAAAAATATTGGGTATTTTATCTTAATTTTATTTAAAAAGAGTTAAACTTGCTTTTATGATAAATAAAGAAAAAATAAATAAACAATTTTCACAATATGCAAATGAATATAATAATCATAATATTATACAACAAATCGTTTCAAAAGCATTAGTTAGAGAGATAACTAATCAACCAAAAAAGATATTAGAATTAGGTTGTGGTTCTGGTCAAATATTTAAAAATATTAATTTTAATTATAATTATTATAAAGCTATTGATTTTTCTGCTTCTATGTGTAATATACATCCAACTGCTAAAAACTTAGATGTTCTTTGTTTAGATTTTGATGATGAATCATTTATTAAAAATATAGAAAATGAAAACTATGATATGGTTATATCATCTTCTGCTTTACAGTGGTCAAAAGACCTTAATAAAATTATTAGTACTTTAAGTAAAATATCATCTAATATAAATATGGCACTTTTTACATCTAATACATTTAAAACTATTTTTGAACTTACAGACACAAATTCACCAATTTTAGATGAACAATATATAAAAACTATTTTCTCTAAATATTATAATTGTATTTTTGAAATTATAAATTATAAATTAGAGTTTAATAATAAAAAAAAGATGTTTGAATATATTAAAAAATCTGGTGTAAGTGGAGAAACAAATAAATTATCTTTTAAAAAAGCAAAATATCTATATAAGAATTACCCTTTTAATTATTTAGAATTTGAAGTAATTTTCATAAAAGGGGGAAAATAGCTTTTTTATTAAGCGATATTTAATATATTTTTAATTATAATTCTCTCACTTAAAACGAAGATGGAGCCATAGCAAAGTGGCTAATGCATTGGATTGCAAATCCTTGATCCTCGGTTCGACTCCGAGTGGCTCCTCCAAATCTTTTTAAAATAATCAAAAATAAAATATTTATTATATACTATCTCCAACAAGATAACCACTACTAAAAGCCCATTGTAAGTTATATCCACCGCAAGGACCATCTAAATCTACTATTTCACCTGCAAAATATAAACCATTTATAATTTTACTTTGCATAGTATTAGGGTCTATCTCTTTTAAAGAAACACCACCTCTTGTAATCATAGCCATTTTAAAACCATCGTGACCAACTATTGTAAGTGGAGTATTTGTAATATTTTGTAAAAAAATATTTTTAGACTTACCATCTATTTTTTTAAAGCTTGATTTTATATCTATATTTGATAGTATAGCAATTTGTTCTAAAACAGATAAAGGTAATATATCTTTTAAGCAATCTTTAATAGTTGCATTTTGATTAGAACTATTATATTGTTTTATATGATTTAATATATCATTTTGATTTTTACCTTTTACCATATTAATAAAAATAGGAACCTCTTCATATTTATCTAAAAAAGGTGTAATTTCCCTTGCAAAGTCAAGAACAATAGGACCTCTTATGCCATTGTTTGTAAAAATTAAATCACCTTGAGCTTTTATCTTTTTGTATTTTTTCATATTTATAGTTATTGTAGCTTTTGCAATAGTATCTGCTTTACAAAAACTAACCCAACTCTCTTTTGTATAAAGTGGCATCATAGCAGGATATAAAGATGTAATAGTATGACCTAACTCTTTTGCTAAACTATGTCCATCTCCTGTAGCTCCTAGTTTTGGATATCCAAGGCCCCCTGTAGATAAAAGAATATTTTTAGTAATATATTTAGTATCATCTAACAAAACAGATTTAATAGAGTTATCTTTAGTTTCTATTTTTATATTTTTATTATTATATAAAACATCTATATTTAGTTTGTGAATCTCGTTTTTTAAAGCATCTACTATTGTTGATGCTTGATGTGTTTTTGGAAATACTCTAAATCCATCTGGAATATGAGTTTCTACTCCTATATCTTTAAAGAACTTTATTAATTGATTGAAGTCTAGTTTATTTAAAGATTGAGTCATAAATCTTCCATTTTTACCAAAAGATTTCATAAAGTCATTTTTATTTAAAGTATTAGTAAGATTACATCTTCCACCACCTGTGGCTTTTAATTTTACCCCTATTTGAGATAGCTTTTCAACTAATAATACTTTTTTTCCATCTCTTTTAGCTTTTATAGATGCTATAATACCAGAAGGACCAGCACCTATAACTACTAAATCATACTCTTTTTCCAAACTATTTGATTTTTTTAATTTCTATTATAGAGTTATCTACATCTATATCTTCTTGATAATACTTTAGTTTATCTTTTAAAGTAACTACAACTCTAAAAAAGTTTTGTTTTTTATGTGTACCTATAGTTATAGATTTAAATGGTGAGTTTTTAAGAGAAACCCTTTTTGTATAAAAATTTAAACTTCCACTAAAATCAAATATAAATTTTTTCTCTTTATGATTTAAATCTTGATTAATAAGTTTATATTTATCTTTTATATCTATTGTTAATATATTATTAGTAGTATTTGCTTTTATAAAAGAGTATATTTTGTAATCTTTACTAATATTTTGTTTTTTTTCTTTCTCTTTCTCTTTTTTTATTCTTTCTTGTTCTAATCTAAGCTCTTCTGCCTTTTTTTCTTTCTTTTCTTGTTCTAGTCTTATTCTCTCTTGCTCTTTTGCTAAAGCTAATTTTTCTCTTTCAAAATTTAATCTCTCTAGCTCTAATTTTTTTCTTTCCTCTTCTAGTTTTTTCTCTTTCTCTTCAATCTGTTTTAATAATATATTTTGTTTCTCTTTAAAAGTTTCTGTTTCCTCAAAAGGATTTATTCTTCCAAATAAGTATGTTGTTAATATCATTGTCATTATCAAAGTAAGTATAATTCTCATAATTCTTCAGGCTCCAAGTTTTTTAATTCTAAATATTGTTTTTGTAGTTTAGCATTTTCTAATTGTATTTTTCTAATATTAAGTTCTAATTGTTGCTTTTTATATTTCAAATTTGTATATACACTATATGAATTTTTTCCAGCAAATGCTAAATTTGAAATATAAAAAGCTAGTATAATAATTATTATTGCTAAGAAAAAAGATAAAAAGATAAAATTTTTATTATCTTTTATTAATTTAATAAATGCTTTTATAAATGCTTTAATAAATCTCACTTTTTATCTTTATCTTTTAGATTACTTTTTAAATGGTTCTTTACCTAAATATTCAGCATATCCAATCTCTGCACCAATCTCTAGCAGTCTATTGTACTTAGCGATTCTATCACTTCTTGCTGTACTACCTGTTTTGATTTGTCCACAATTTAGTGCAACTGCAAAATCAGCTATAAAAGCATCTTCAGATTCTCCACTTCTATGAGACATTACACAATTATAGTTATTTCTTTGAGCTAATCTAATTGTTAACATAGTTTCACTAACAGAACCTATCTGATTTGGTTTAATTAAAATAGAGTTTGCGATACCTTTTTGGATACCTTCATTTAAAATATTTGCATTTGTAACAAATAAATCATCACCAACTAATTGAACTTTATCACCTAGTTTTTCAGTTAGAAGTTTCCATCCGTCCCAATCATCTTCGCTTAATCCATCTTCAATAGATACAATTGGATATTTTGAACATAAATCAACATAGTAATTAGCTAGCTCTTCACTTGATATAGTTCTATTTTCTGATTTTAGAACATAGTTACCTTCATCATTAATAAGCTCAGAAGCTGCAACATCAAGAGCAAGTGCAATCTGTTCACCAGCTTTATAACCAGCTTTATCAATAGCTTTCATAATAACTTCTAAAGGTTCTTCATTTGATTTTAGGTTTGGAGCAAATCCACCCTCATCACCAACTGCTGTTGATTCACCCATTCCATCAATAATCTTTTTAAGATTATGATAAACTTCTGCTGTAGCTCTAAGTCCTTCATTAAAGTTCTCAAAACCAACAGGCATAATCATATATTCTTGAAAATCTACAGAGTTATTAGCATGTTCTCCACCATTTATAATATTAAACATAGGAACAGGCATAGTCATAGCATTTGCTCCACCTAAATATCTGTATAATGGAACTTTTAAGCTACTTGCAGCTGCACGAGCAACAGCCATAGAAACACCTAAAACAGCATTTGCACCTAGTTTTGAATAGTTATTTGTACCATCAATATCTTTCATTGTAGCATCAACTTCAGCTTGATTAAAAGGACTTAACCCAACTAACTCTTCTGCAATTATCTCATTTACATTAGAAACAGCTTTTAATACACCTTTTCCCATATATCTTTCGTCATTATCTCTTAATTCTAAGGCTTCTCTTTTACCAGTACTAGCACCACTTGGAACTATTGCTGACTCTTTTGTACCATCACTTAAAATAACAGTTGCTTTAACTGTTGGATTACCACGACTATCCATAACTTCATTAGCATAAACGCTATCTATATAAACCATATATTTTATCCTTTTTCATATTTTTATATATTTATAATATCAAATAATTGCTTAAATTAGAGATTATTGATGTCTATAAAGATATTTTGATAATAATTCTGTTAGATTTATTGTAAGGTTTTTTAATTCAGGATAAGTTGTTTTTATATTTTCTAAAGTTTCTTCACACTCTTTTGCTATTTTATTAGCACTATTTATAGATTCTTCTAAACCTAATAGATTTATAAAAGAGTTTTTATTACTATCATTAGATGTTGTTTTACCAGCTTCCTCTTCTGTTTGTACTTCATCAATAATATCATCTTGAATTTGAAATAAAAGTCCTAAACTAATACCAAATTTATATAATTGATTTTGGATATCTTTATCTAAGTTTACTATAATAGCACCCATTTTTAAACTACCTGCTATTAGTTTTGCTGTTTTATGGATATGTAAAAATTCTAATTGCTCCAGTTTTAATGGCTTGTTTTCAAAAAAACAATCTATTGCCTGACCAATAATCATACCATCAATTCCACCATCACTACTTAATACTTTTATAAGTTCAATTTTTACTTTATTATCTAATGGAGCATTTGCTATTAAATTAAAACTATGAGTATTTAAAGCATCACCTACTAGTATAGCAGTTACTTCATCATATTTTTTATGTAAAGTTGGATACCCTCTTCTTAAATCAGCATTATCCATAGATGGTAAATCATCGTGAACTAAAGAGTAAGTGTGAAGGTATTCAACTGCCAAAGCTACAGCTAGTGAGTTTTTAAGTAAAAGAGGTTCTATTGAATTAACAATAGTAAGAATTAACATAGGTCTAAATCGTTTACCTCCAGCTTTAAGCATATCTCCTAGAGCATCTTCAAAAATAGGATGAAAACTTTTTGATACAGGAAGATTATTATTTAAATAATCCTCAAATATATCTAACATAACTATTTATTAAAAGGGTTCATTCCACCCATCATATTCATAGCCATAGCTTTTTTATTATCATCACTTTGTTTGATTACATCATTCATTGCACTTATTAAAAAAGTTTGTAAAGTATCTTTATCTGTAAGTAATGAATCATCAATTTGTAAATCAATAACTTCAGAATTTCCATTAATAGATAGGTTTACTAAACCACCACCTACATTTGAGGTAAAAACTTGTTTTTCACCCTCCTCTTTTGCTTTAGCTGCCATCTCTTGAACTTGGTTCATCATATCACCTAAATTCATTTTACTTAAATCCATCACTATCTATCACTTCCTATTAATTCATTTGTAATCTCTGTTATATCATTATTGTCATCAACATGAACAACAATTGGTTTATAACTTTCTAACTCTGTTTCATTGTAAGAAGCATACGCTATAACAATAATCTTATCACCTATTTCTACTTTTCTAGCTGCTGCACCATTAAGACACATATCTTTAGAACCAGAAACTCCCTCTATAACATAAGTAGAAAATCTTTCACCATTATTTACATTTACTATCTCTACTTTTTGACCAACTCTTAATTTTGAAGCATCAAGTAAATCTTTGTCTATTGTAATAGAACCAACATAATTTAAATTTGCATCAGTTACACTAGCTCTATGTATTTTACTATATAACATATCAAATGTCATTTTATATCTATCCTTATATTAGCTTAATGCTTGAGGCTCACCCCAAAACTGTTCAGGAATAATATATTCTTCAACTGGCTTACCACCTATGATATGCTCATCTATAATTCTATCTATTTTCTCTTTTGTTAATTGTACATACATATGGTGACCTGGTTCCATAATCATAACAGGACCCATTTGACATCTTCCTAAACAGCTTGTTCTTATTGGTTGAACAGGACCCATTATCCCTTTTTGCATAAGTGCTTGTGCCATATGATTAAATAAATCTCTTGTTTGTTCATTTACACAAGATGGTTTTGGCATCCCTGGAGGAGAACTTTGTTCACATTTAAATATATAAAATGTTGGTTGTGGCATCGCCGGCATATTCATAATATTTCCTTTTATTTTGTTTGTTTTATTTAGAATTTTATCTGAGATAACTTAAATTTATCTAAAAATTTAATAATAGCTCTTTTATAACTTCTTTATCATTAAAGTGAAGTTTTTGGTCATAAATTATTTGACTCTCCTCATCACCTTTACCTAATACTAATATAATAGGTTTTTCATAATCTTTTGATATTTGCATAGCTTTTGATATTGCTAACTTTCTATTTAATTCAATAGATACAGTAGATTTATCTTTACACCCTTTAATTATATCTTCTATAATAACATCAGGGTCTTCAAATCTAGGGTTATCACTTGTTATAATAGTATATTTACTATATTTATTTGCAATCTCTCCCATAAGAGGTCTTTTTAATTTATCTCTATCTCCACCTGCTCCAAATACAGTTATTATATTTTCTCCTGCAAAACTATCAAATACATTTTTCATTCCATCAGCAGTATGTGCAAAATCTACTATAATAAATGGTTCTTGAGATACAACTTCCATTCTTCCACTAACCCCACCAAAATATTCAACTTTATCACATATCTCTTGAAGTGGTTTTTTTGTAAGTAGATTAACAGAAGCTACAGCAGCAGTTAGATTATAAACATTAAAAATACCAATCATTGAAGATGAAAAATTAACTATATTAGAAAAATGTTGTAAAGCTACATGAAGACCATTTTTTAAACTATATGCAGATACTTTATAAGTAGCAGGATTTTCTGCTCCATAAGCATATACATTTTTTATTTTAAATTTAATATTTTTATCATCTTTATTTATTAATTTCATAGAATCATCTTGAAAAAAACTATTTTTTATATCTATATAATCTTGAAGTGTTTTATGATAGTCTAAATGGTCTTGTGTTATATTTGTATGCACTTTTAGAGCAAACTCTAATCCCTCTATTCTATTTTGAGCTAAAGAGTGACTACTAACTTCCATAATAAAAAAATCACATTTTTCTTCAATAGCTTTATTTATATGTTCAAAGTTTGCTAACTGTACAGGTGTTGTCAAAGAATACTCTTCAATTTTTTCATCATTTATAAAAAAACCTCTAGTTCCTTGAAGTGCTACTTTGTATCCTAAATCAAGGAGTATAGAGTATATAGCAGCTGTTGTAGTTGTTTTTCCATTTGTACCTGTAACTCCAACTATTTTAATATTTGAAAAATCAAAGTTATCTATTAGTTCTGAAGAATTTATAAAATTAACACAACCATTCTCTTTTGCATTATTAATAAATTTTTCATTTTGTTTAGATACAACAAAAGTTGTATTTTTTGAAGCTAATTTTGAGTTATCTGTATATATAATATTATTATGATTTATTTTCAATATTTTTATTTCCTAATTTTTCATAAAGTTTATTCATATCTTTATCAAATGTAAAATATGGGATAAAGCCATCTAAATAACTATAAGCTGTTGTATCAAAATCATTTTCTATTAATTGTTCTATAAAATCAATTAAGTCCTCTTTTTTTGTTATAGCAACTTTTGTACTAAACATTATATCTTGATATGCTTTTTTAAAAGAGCCTCTATTCTTTACTAATAATAAAAAATCACTATATTCAATAGCATCTAATTTTTCAACATCACTATTATTTATATTATTTAAAATTTGACTCATAATATTAATATTTCCATCATAATCTTTAATCATATTTTCAAGACTTTTTATAGCTTTCTTTTTATTTTCTAATTTTGATACTGAAAAATATTCAAACATAGCTTGAGCCTTTTCTTCATTTTCTAAAGCGATATCACATAATAAACAATGTATTTTATACTCTTTGTTTGTTAAGTCATAAGATAAAAGTTGAGAATATAAAAATATAGCTTCTTTATATTCTTTATTAGAAAATAAAATATCTGCTTTATCTAACATCTCATTTTTATTAAGCATTTAGTATCTCTTCCTCCATCCCTATTGGTACATTTACTATCTCTAATTGTGGATGAATAGCAACTCTTAACTCTTTTTCTACAATAAATTTTAAAGTACTTCCACTAGCAGCACACCCTACACAAGCACCTTGTAGTTGAACATATATTTTTCCATCTTTTATTTGTAATAGTTTTATAGCTCCCCCATCTTTTGCTAACATAGGAGATATTTTTGTATCTATAATATTTGATACTGGTTGTTGTAAATCCTCATCTGAAAATGGCATATTCATTTTTATTTTTCCTTTAATTTTTTTGTTTTTCTTTGAATTAGTACAAATGATATCGCAGAAACAAGTAAAATAACACCTATTGTTTGGAAAATAAATGTTAATGTTACAGGTTCATTTAACATTATTTTACTACCTCTTCACATCTATGACATAGTTTATCTTCAGCTGAAGCTCTGTATTTCCAACATCTAGGACATCTATGTTTAGCTGCTTTATAAACTTCAAATATATCTCCATCTACTTCAAATGTATCTATCTTTTCATCTTCTGTGTGTTTAATAACTTTGCTTACAACAAACCAATCTTCAGCAATTGTAGAGTCTAAATCTAAAACAGTTTTACTATTTGTATATATTACAAGCTCTAGTGTTGATTTTATCACTTTTTCTTTATTTAATTTATCTTTTATCTCTGCAAATTTATTTTTTGCATTTATCATATACTCTTCATTAAAAGATGAATTTATAGTTGGTATTGTATATTTTTCAATATCAAATATAGAGTTTGCACCATTTGTAATAACATTAGGTGCGTGTTGTACTAACTCATTCATAGTATATGTTAATATAGGAGCTAAAGTATTTAGAAATGTTTTTAATATCATAGCCATAGCACTTTGAGATGCTACTCTTGTATCGCTGTTTTTTCCATCACAATACATTTTATCTTTACATATATCTATATATATATTTGATAAATCTGCTACTAAAAAGTGATTTAGTTGATTTATACCTTTAGAATAATCATTCTCTTTAAAAAGTTTATCAACACTATTAAAAGTTTTACTTGCTTTATCTAAAATCCATAAATCTGTTTCGCTCATTTTATCAATTGAACAAATCTCTTCTAATTCAGCTACATTTCCAAGTAAAATTTTTCCTGTATTTCTAATTTTTCTATATTGCTCTGCCATCTGTTTTAAAATAGAATCAGATATTTTTAAATCAGATTGGTAATCAGACATAGCTACCCAAAGTCTTAATATTTCAGAACCATACTGTTTTATAACTTTATCAGGAGCTATTACATTACCTTTTGATTTTGACATCTTCTCACCTTTAGCATCAACAGTAAAACCGTGAGTAAGGATAGACTTATAAGGTGCTATTTCAGATGATGCAAGTGAAGTTAATAATGATGATTGAAACCAACCTCTATGTTGGTCACTACCCTCAAGATACATATCAGCAGGATATGAACCAGCATCATAATTACCACTTCTTAAAACTGCATTTTGAGTAGAACCACTATCAAACCAAACATCTAAAATATCCATAGTTTTTTCTAAATCATCAGGGTTAAGTCCACTTCCAGGAAATAAAAGGTCTTTTATCTCCATATCATACCAAGCATCACAACCTTTTTGTTCAAATATCATAGCTACATAATTTAAAACTCTTTCATCATAAATTATCTCATCTGTTAGTTTATTTCTAAAAAATGCAATTGGCACACCCCAGTCTCTTTGTCTTGATATACACCAATCTGGTCTATTCTCTATCATAGTTTTTAATCTATTTACACCATGTTCTGGATAAAATTCAACATCTTTAATACTATCTAAAGCATTTTGTCTAAGTGTTTTATTCTCTTTACCATAAGGAGTATCCATTGATATAAACCATTGTTTTGTTGCTCTAAATATAACTGGTTTATGAGTTCTCCAACAATGAGGATAAGAGTGAGTTATATCCACTCTTTGTATAAGTGCATCACCTAAAAGCTCTAATATTCTATCATTTGCTTTAAATACATTCATATTTAAAAACTCTTCAGGATTAGGAAGTAGATTTTCTCTTACGATTGTATTATCATAAGCACCATTAGCTCCAACTGGCATTATTACATCAAGTCCATATTTTAATCCAACTTTATAATCATCTTCACCATGACCTGGAGCTGTATGAACTGCACCTGTTCCTGAATCCATAAGTACATGTTCACCTAAAACAATTTTTGATTCCCTTTGATTTAAAGGATTGATTGCAAAGCTGTTTTCTAAAGTTTTTGGGTCCACATCCTCAACAACTTTACCTTTTACAATCTCATTTTCTATACAAAAATTATAAAGTTTTTTAGCTACTATAAAATTATCTGATGTTTTAACATAAGTCTCTTCACCATTTAATGCGATTCCTGTATTTGCAGGAAGTGTCCAAGGTGTTGTTGTCCATATAATAACAGATTCATCTTTATCTTTTAGTTTAAATGCAACATATATAGATGGAGATATTTTATCCTCATACTCAACTTCAGCTTCTGCTAAAGCTGTTTGAGCAGCCCATGACCAATATACAGGTTTGCTTCTTTGTATTAATAAACCTTGTTTAGCTATACTAATAAGCTCTCTATATATATTTGCTTCAAATTTAAAATCCATAGTTAAATAAGGGTTTTCCCAATCAGCAATAACACCTAATTGTTTAAATTCATCTTTTTGTATATCTACAAATTTTGTAGCATGGTCTCTACAAAGTTGTCTAAGTTTACTTTTTGGTAACTCTTTTTTCTTTTTACCACCAATTTTTTCTTCAACTTTTTGTTCAATTGGTAAACCGTGACAATCCCAACCTGGAGTATATCTTACTGATTTCCCATCAAAATAATGATACTTAATAATAATATCTTTTAAAATTTTATTTAGAGCATGACCTATATGGATATTTCCATTTGCATAAGGTGGTCCATCATGAAGTGTAAAGCTTTCACAATCTTTTCTATTTACTTTCATTTGATTGTATACTTTTTCATCATCCCAAAGTTTATATTGCTTTGGTTCATTATTTGGTAAACTACCTCTCATTGGAAAAGTTGTTTTTGGTAACTGTAAACTATCTTTATAATCTATTGTTTGTTCTGTAGCCATTTTTATAATAATCCTATAATCTAAAATTTAATAAAGTATATCCAAATAAAATTAAAAAAAATTAAAATAAATATAGCTAAAAAGTTAATAATAAAGAGCTTTATAATATGTATTGAAAAGAATTTTGAAATTTCTTTCAAAAAGACTTGACAAAATATTTTTTTTCTACTATAATTCTGCCACAACAAAACAAAGACTCATTAGCTCAGCCGGTAGAGCATCTCCCTTTTAAGGAGGTGGCCGTTGGTTCGAATCCAACATGGGTCACCATTTTGTTTTAAGGTCGATTAGCTCAGTTGGTAGAGCGCTACCCTTACAAGGTAGATGTCAATGGTTCGAATCCATTATCGACCACCATTATAGTGTTGGCCCCATCGTCTAGTGGTTAGGATCCATGGTTTTCATCCATGTTACAGGAGTTCAAGTCTCCTTGGGGTCACCAAT
>Ga0193965_1000304_pt1 | contig 16502 bp, 15 predicted proteins | sample FB_8_MG_FD_140330 | JGI IMG/M metagenome (GOLD analysis project Ga0193965, IMG submission 140330) | Microbial mat bacterial communities from the Broadkill River, Lewes, Delaware, United States - FB_8_MG | ecosystem: Environmental > Aquatic > Freshwater > River > Microbial mats | place: USA... | reverse complement strand
ATGCTGATGCCGATGCTCATGCTGATGCCGATGCTGATGCCGATGCTGATGCTGATGCCGATGCTGATGCCGATGCTGATGCCGATGCTGATGCCGATGCTGATGCTGATGCTGATGCTGATGATGAATCAGATGATACGGAAGGTGAACTTAACTTCCCTGATTTTGGTGATACTTCATCAACTAATACTAATACTAATACTAATAATGATGATGCCAATCCATTAGTTGGTGCTGTAGAAGAAGACAATGAGAGTACAGATACTATTACACCAGAGCCTGAGGCTAAAGAGAGTGATGACTCTGATAGTGGTGATACATCAGAAAGTGCTACAGAGAGTTCTTCGGATGTAGCTTATTATGATCATTCTCCAGATAATGCTGTAACTATGAATGTAGAAGATCCTGCAACAACAGGAATATAGTGTTATAGAGTGACCTCTTTGGTTTTTCCAGAGAGGTTATCTAGGAGAAGATTATTTTAGGAGAAGTTATGAGTAGTGGATGGGGGTGTCAACACCTTACAAAAGAGGGTGACGAGAAAGAGTGGTGTAGGCTGCTACATCACAAGTGTGACCCTGGATGCAAAGGGTGTGTACTCTTTGGAGCAGGGCTTTTTTCGGTAGAAAATACACCATCAAATAGTGCATTTGAAAAGAGAAAAGCAAAAAATCGTAGTGATAACCCTTTGGACAAGTAGCTTACTCACACGCTACTTGTACAATTTTTTCACTTGCATCATCAATTCTCATAGCTGTGAGTTCTCCACCCCACACACATCCTGTATCTAGTGAACATACTTTTTTATTATTATAAAACCCTAGTGTCGACCAGTGACCAAAGAGTATTTTAAGGTCTATATCTTTTCTTGTAGGGTTTTTAAACCAAGGTTTAAGATGCTGTTTATCCAATGCCAAAGAGCTAGGAGAGCCTTTTTGTTTAAAATCAAATATTCCATTATCATCGCAAAAACGCATTCTAATAAACGAGGCTAGAGCATATCTTTGAGTATCTATTTTGGTTGCTTTGGGGTTATATTGAGAGATATTTTTGGCAAACATCTCTTTGAGCCACGCTTTAGAGTTCTCTCCTTGCATGGATTTTTCTAACTCTTTAGAGGCATCTATTGCCATCTTTAGAGTATATGCAGGAGAGATACCAGCATGTACCATACAGTACCCTAGTTTTTGGTCAATATGAAGAAATTTTCCCCGACGAAGCCACTCTATAAGCTCTTTGCTATTAGAGGCTTTGAGTATAGGGTCTATAGTAGGGTTACTTTTTTTTATGCCATAATATGCACCAATAAGAGCTATATCATGGTTGCCTAGGACTATATCTATAGAGTCTCGAATGGAGTAGAGATAGGAGAGTGTCTCTAAAGATCCCTCCCCACGATTTACCAAATCACCTGCAATCCATAATCTATCTTTTTTTGGATTAAAATCTATCTTTTTTAAAAGAGTTTTAAGTGCTTGATAGCACCCTTGTATATCACCTATTACCCATACCATACGCTACTTACTCTTTTTCTTTCTAAAGAGGTGGTACTGTTCGTTACTTAAAATCTCTTCTATATAGGCATCATCTGCTTTTTTGATATTTTTCCATATACCTGATGGAAGTCGTATCTCTAGTTTTTTCTTCTCTCTAAGTTTAATAATCTTTTTTGGGGCTAGGACTTTTTCTACAGGAGAAAAGTCTTCATTACACAAATCAATATCTTCACGATAATACATCGTCTGCTTTTTGAAGTTACCCCAACTTGGTACACCATCTTCTGTGTATGGAACCTCATAACCATTATTAAACTCTATCATCAATGTGTAGTAGCTATTAGGAAAGATATCAACAATTTTTCCTTTACCAAAGATAAGACCGTAAACCTTTTCACCTTTTTTCGCATTTGAGAAATATGCCATAGTTTTCACTCCTTATGATTTTATCAAAATTATATCCTAAATTACTATTCAGTTCCTTTCGATAAAATAAGAAAAATTTTACAAAAGCATCAACTAAGAGGCTATAAGTATAAGGAATAGATAAAATGATTAGTACAGTAAATTTAATACAACGATATGGGAAGAGGGTTCTCTTTGATAAAATAAATATAACCTTAGATGCAGGGAAGCGATATGGCTTAATTGGTGCAAATGGTGCAGGTAAATCAACTTTTATGAAAATTCTAGCAGGAGAGTTAGAACAGTCTGATGGTGAAATACAGATACAACCAGGAGCAAGACTTGGAATGTTGAGTCAAAATCAGTATGCATTTGAGGAGTTTACACTTCGTGATGCTGTTTTGTATGGAAATAAAAAACTATTTGATGCCCAAAAAGAGAAAGAGAAACTCTATATGGAGGGTGACTTTGAGGATAATGCAGTAAATAATCGTTTAGCAGAATTAGAGATGATTTGTGCAGATGAAGACCCTACTTATGAGAGTGATGTCAAGATAGAGAAGCTTCTTGAATCATTAGGATTTAAAGCATCAGAACATGATGAGCTTATGAGTTCTATTACAGGGGGCGATAAGTTTAAGATTCTTTTAGCTCAAGTACTCTTTTTGAAGCCTGATATTTTACTCCTAGATGAGCCTACAAACAACCTTGATATTGAGACAATTGGTTGGCTAGAGAATGAGCTTACACGACATGAGGGTGTGCTGTTGGTAATTTCGCATGATAGACACTTTATCAATGGGGTTGTAACGCATATTTTGGATTTGGATTTTTCTGATATTAGAGAGTTTACAGGAAACTATGATGATTGGTATATCGCTGCAAATCTTGTGGCAAAACAGGCAGAGATGGATAGAAGTAAAGCTATCAAAGAGAAAGATGAACTAGAGAAGTTTATTGCACGATTTTCTGCAAATGCCTCCAAGGCCAAACAAGCAACAAGCCGTCAAAAAAGATTAGAGAAGTTGGATGTAGCAGATATTCAACTCTCTAGCAGAAGAGACCCCTCTATTATGTTCCGTCCTCATAGAGACATCGGAAATGAGGTTCTTGAAATTGTAGAGCTTTCTAAGAGTTATGATGGGGAAGAGGTCTTTAAGGATATATCTTTGAAGATTGAAAAGGGAGATAAAATTGCTCTTATTGGCTCAAATGGAGTAGGCAAGACAACACTCCTAGAGATACTTATGGAGAATATCACCCAAGAGAGTGGAAGCTATAAATGGGGTCAGACTATCACTACAAGCTACTTCCCTCAAAATACTACCGATGTAGTTGTGGGCGATAACAAACTCTATGACTGGCTTCAAGGGCATGACCCAAAGTGGCATATTGATGAGTTGCGTAAAGTTTTGGGAAGAATGCTCTTTTCTGGTGAAGAGCAAGAGAAAAAAGTAGAAGAGTGTTCTGGTGGAGAGAAACACCGTGTAATGCTCTCTAAGATGATGATGGATTCTGCAAATTTCTTGGTACTTGATGAGCCAAACAACCACCTAGACCTCGAAGCAATTGTAGCACTTGGTGAGGCTCTGCATAGCTATGATGGTGGTGTTATCTGTGTAAGCCATGACCGTGAGCTTATTGATGCTTTTGCAAACCGTATTATTAAGATAAATGAAGATGGTACACTTATAGATTTTGAGGGTGATTATGAAGCATATATAGAAGAGCATGGGCATTAAGCCCGTTACTCTTTATATATTTTTTAAGATGTATTTAGCTAATATATTTACACTATTTCAGGTTCTAGGGGTCTGATGATGCTACAGAATATTTTTTTGTTGTAGGGTGCATTTTAATGCACTCTTTATATTTTCCGAAAGACCAAAAACTCTTTATCAGCTTCATCAAGATAGAGCGTTACTTTATCTTGGGCTATAAGTTGCATATTTGGTAATAATTTTACTATCTCTTGGACTTTGTGGTAATACTGTTTGATGCTCTCTTTAGATTTTTTATAGCAAGAGCCATCTTTTTCAAAAAGAGTAAAATCAGAGCTATAAATATTAGCGTCAAAATCGCTCTCTATGGCAAGAAATCTCTCGTTATCATCAATACTCAATGAACCCACAGCTACCTCTTCAAATCCAAAGAGTGTATTTATATCGCACAAAAAGTATCCTTGTGGAGTAAGAGAGTTTTCAATACAGACCAAAAAGCTTTGAAGTGATGGCTTGTCAAGATAGTTAAGCATATCAAAGACCGCTGTAATTACATCAAATGACTCCTCTACACTACATAAATCTTGCACTCTTGTATCAAGGTTATAGTTTTTACTTTGTTCTATCATTTGTGGGCTTAGGTCTATACCTCGTAGGAGTTGAGGAGCAAAAGCTTTATCTACTTGATACAAAAAATCACCACTCCCACACCCTACATCTAAGAGAGAGTCAAACTCTATACTCCCTAGAGTCAAGAAGTAATGAGCATAGAGTTTGGGTGAAGCCTCTTTGACACCCAAGAGGTCTTCTACTTTGGCATAGAGGTCAAGGGCAGTACTACTAGGCACGACTTTGTACTACTTGGTCTATCTTTTCATACAAAGAGAGAATCTCCTCTTTTTTGGAGTAGTAGCTATTTTTGTTGGCAATAAGATGAGCAGATGAGTCCATAATATCTTCTGCTACCTTTAGACCATTTTCACGCATAGTACTTCCTGTCTCTACAATATCCACAATAGCATCAGCAAGTCCAACAAGAGGAGCTAACTCTATAGAGCCATAGAGCTTAATCACCTCGACACCTACCGCTTTTTGTGAAAAATAGTCTTTGGTAATATTGACCATTTTGGTAGCTATTTTGATATTTGGCTTATTCCAGTCGAGTTCATCTTCGTTTTTGATACCAATAGAGACTTTACATTTGCCTAGTTGCATATCCAAAAGCTTAATAATATCAAGCTCTTTTTCTGTAATCACATCCAGACCCACCACACCAATATCAGCAGCTCCATGCTCTACATAAGTGGGTACATCTTGGTTTCGTACATTGAGGAATCTAAACTCTCCAATATCCAAAATAAGTTTACGACTCTCAAACTTAAACTCTCCACCAAATATTTCAGTAAATATCTCTAGAGTCTCTTCGGCTATTCTACCTTTTGGTAGTGCAATAGTTAACATAATCTCTTTCCTTTTAACAATGGACGCGATTATACCATAGCTTATCCAATCTTTTGTTATAATTGCAAAAATAATAATATATAACAAGGAATCAGATGTTATCTGAGTATTCACAACTTATAGAGAAGTTCCCCACGAGTAAGTTAGATGCGACACAAGAGCTTTTAGAAATAGAGGATATTTTACTTGTAGAGATAGTTACATATATAAAAGATATATTAGAGTATCCACTCTTATTAGATATTACAGCTATTGATAATCTCTACTTGTCTCATCCCTCACCAAGCAGATTTGAGTTACGGTATCTTTTTCGTAGCAAAGAGTTTAAGAGTGTAATCACTTTGAAGGTTATACTCAAAGATATAGATATTGGTATAGATACTCTAAGCACTCTCTATGAGGTTGCTAATTGGCTAGAGCGAGAGGTATTTGACCAGTATGGTGTACTCTTTAGAGGGCATCCAATGCTCAAAAGAGTTCTCAACCATAATGAATTTGTAGGGCATCCTCTACGAAAAGATTATGAGATTACCAAAGGGCAATTTTGTACCACCACAGAAGATATGCTCGATGAGATGACTCCATTGCTAGAGGAGAGAGGCTTGGATATGGAGAGAGATAATCTTATGATACTCAATCTAGGTCCCTCACACCCTGCTAGTCATGGGACTATCCGCACACTTGTAGCACTTGATGGAGAGAAGATTGTAGCAGGAGCAGGTGAGATAGGGTATCTACACCGAGGCTTTGAAAAAAGTTGTGAGAATCACCCCTATAATCAAATTATCCCCTATACAGATAGGCTCAACTACTGCTCTGCACTTATGAATAATATCGCTTTTGCCAAAACAGTAGAAGACATGATGGAGATTACTCTGCCTGATAGAGGGATTTTTATCCGTGTTATACTAGGCGAACTCTCACGCATTATAGACCATCTTGTCTGTTTGGCTGCGGGGCTTTTGGATATGGGTGGACAGACAAACTACTGGTATCTCTTTAATCCACGAAATGATGCCTATGATTTTTTGAGTAAACTCACAGGGGCTAGGCTTACTAATAGCTATATGCGTATTGGTGGAATGACTCATGACCTGTATGATGGATGGGAGAGTGATTTGGAAGCAGTTTTACTAAAGGTACAAAAGGGGCTTGATGACTCTTTGTTGATGATAGAACACAATAGAATCTTTCAAGATAGATTGCAAAATATCTCACCAGTCTCTGCAAAAGAGGCTCTAAGCTATGGATTTACAGGACCTAATCTTCGTGCAAGTGGTGTGGCGTATGATGTGCGTTCGGCTAACCCATACTACTATTATGACCATTTTGAGTATGATATGGTAGTAGGGTCTATGGGTGATACTTATGATAGAATGATGGTACGATTTGAAGAGATAGTCCAAAGTATGAAGATTATTCGCCAAGCTACCAAAGGGATACCAAGTGGTGCTATTAGAGTAAGTGACCCTCGTATCTCTTTGCCACCCAAAGATGAGGTCTATGGAACTATTGAGGGGATGATGAATCAATTTAAACTCGTTTATGAAGGGGTTCAAGTCCCTAAAGGGGAGTTTTATGGAGGGTATGAGGCTGCTAATGGAGAGTTAGGGTTTTATATAGTAAGTGATGGTAGTGGTACACCCTACAAGGTCAAAGTAAGAGCCCCAAGCTTTGCACATATGGCATCATATCCAAAGATTATAGAAAACTACCAAGTAGGAGATGCTATTTTGACCTTGGGTAGCCTAAATATTATAGCAGGAGAGATGGATAGATGAGTTTTAGCTTTGATGAGACAAATATAACCAAGATAGAGCAGTTACAAAAGAGATATCCAAGCCCAAAAGCATTAACACTTCCGCTTTTATGGATGGTACAAGAACAGGAGGGATTTATCTCCTTAGAGGCGATGGAGGTAATATCCAAATATACTACACGACCAGCCATGGAGATATATAAAACAGCTACATTTTATACTATGTTTAACCTCTCACGAGTAGGAGAGCATCATATTCAGATTTGTAAAACACTCTCGTGTGCGTTGTGTGGCAAAGAGGATATTTTGGCTTATATCAAAAAAACGCTTGATATAGAAGTAGGAGAGACCACAAAAGATGGCAAGTTTACACTTACACAGGTAGAGTGTTTGGGTTCTTGTGGTACAGCTCCTATGATGCAGATAAACCAAACAAACTATGAGAGCTTAACCATAGAGAGAGTAGAGAAGATATTAGAGGAGTTACAATGAGTGATACCACACTACAAGAGACACGCATAGTTAGTCAAAAATTTAGAATCCCCAATAGTCATACTCTCGCTACTGCACTCGAACATGGAGCCTATAGCACACTGAGTACAGCTCTTTTTAGACCAGCGAGTGATATTACAACAGCTGTCCAAGAGAGTGGTCTAAGAGGAAAGGGTGGAGGAGGAGCCTTGGCAGGTGAGAAGTGGCTTTTGATGCCTACAGATGATAGTAGACCCTCATATCTTGTAGTCAATTGCGATGAGTCAGAACCAGGGACATTTAAAGACCGTCAAATTATTAGCAAAGACCCTCATCTACTTATAGAGGGGATGATTCTAACCTCCTATGCTATTGGTGCAAATGATGCGTATATTTATATTCGTGGAGAGTACCAAGGGTTTGAGAAGATACTTCAAGATGCTATTGATGAGGCGTATAGCTCTGGATTTTTGGGAAAAGGTCTTGCCAATACAGATTTTGATTTGGATATAACTATCCACAGAGGAGCAGGGGCGTATATATGTGGCGAAAAGTCTGCACTCCTAGAGTCCCTAGAGGGCAAAAGAGGACACCCAAGACTCAAACCCAAAAACAAAGAGCCAGAGTGGTATTTTGGCAATCCTACACTTGTAAATAATGTAGAGACCATCGCTACAGTTCCCTATATTGTCCAAAACGGAGCGTTAGCCTATAGTAAATATGGCACTCAAGAGAGTGCAGGGACACTGCTGTTTGCTATGAGTGGACATATCAAAAATGCAGGTGTCTATGAGGTGGCTTTTGGGACACCAATGCTAGAGTATATTAACCATTTTGGTGGTGGTATACGAGGAGACAAAAAACTCAAAGCTGTTATCCCCGGAGGCTCATCTACTCCTGTACTTACTGCTGATGAGGTTGCTAACGCTACACTAGATTATGAGACACTCCGCTCTTTGGGTTCATCGCTTGGTACTGGTGGTATGATTGTGATGGATGAAGATACCAATATGGTAGAGGCTCTTAAAAACCTCTTGGAGTTTTATCACCATGAGTCTTGTGGTCAATGTACACCATGTAGAGAAGGTACAGGGTGGAGTGATACAATTGTTGCCAAGATTTTACGCAAAGAGGCGACAAGCCAAGATATAGATAAATTATTAGGTATTGCAGATATTATGAATGGCAAAACAATTTGCGTATTTGCTCCTGCTGTATCAGGAGTTATTACCTCTTTTATCTCTAAGTTTCGAGAAGAGTTTGAGATAGACTCTACGCCCAAAATTGAGAATAAAATGGAAACCAAATGAGAAGATTAAGAAAATGGATATATTTTGCTATAACCTTAGTAGTACTCTACTATGTATTTGTTGAAAATATATTAATAACACTTTCAGTTATAGCCCTAGGGTATGGAGGATTAAGAGTCTATGGAATGTATGCCAGACACAAGCTTATCAAAACAGCTACTTCAAAAGAGACATTTGTCATAAGCGAACTAGGGCTTTTTATTGCACTTGTTGCCAAAGTTGCCAAAGCAGATGGGAGAGTAGATGAGCTAGAAGCACAACTTATTGGTATGATGTTTGATGATATTTCCAAAATTTTTCCAGATAAAGAGAAGACAAGAGATATTTTAAAAGAGATTTTCAATGAAGCAAAAGAGCGTAGTGATGATACCAAAGAGATAGCCCAAACTCTCAATGGAGTCCTAGGCTATAGTCAGTTTAAACGAAAGCAATATATAGAGTTTTTAATTCAACTAGCTTTTGTAGATAATGGAATTAGCTCTGATGAGGACAAAGTATTACGCATTATTATCGAGGCACTTAATATTACATCTGTTGAGTATGATGCTATGGTAAGTCGTTTTGAGTCAATGATGCAAAATGGACAACAGACTATGAGTACTGACGAAGCGTATGCAATTTTGGGTGTAAATAGTGAAGATGATATGAGTAGTATTAAAAAGGTTTATAGAAAACAGGTACGAAAGTATCACCCAGACCTTATAGAGTCACAAGACAAAGATGCAGCGTATATAGAAGAGTCTACAGCAAAAATGCAAGAGCTAAATCAAGCGTATGATATTATCAAAGAGGCAAAGAGAAGCGTATAGCTCTCTTTGTTAGACTAAAAGATAGGCAAACTCATCTACCCACTTGCCCCAGTTAGAGGCATTTTCTATATCTATAGTATTATACTGCATATCTTTAACAAGCATTACAGCATACTCAGGAGGCAGTTGCAAAGAAAAATCCAAAACACTCTCTATATAGGCAGAAGTTTGATTCTCTTTGAGTAAATTTACTAATCCAATACTTAGTGCTACCATAATCTTAGGGTTATCATAACTCTCCAAAGTTGTAATACTCCCATCCAAAATAGCATTCAAATTAGGCAACTCTTGCATTATATCTTTGAAGCTCATATACCCAATACCTGCCTCTCTTCCTACTGCTCCTGATATACTATCTAAAAGAAGAGAATCAGAGATATTGCTTTTGATAATAGTATCTACAAACTCCCAAGAGCGAGGGGTAGCAAAGCTTTTTTCGTTGCTTTTAGAGTCAAAAGTAAAAAGCATAGATTTATCATACGCTAAAAAGGCAATAATAGAAGAGTCTATATTTTTGGTATATGCCCACTTTTTCCAATCTTCAAAATCTACCTCCATCTCAAAATGGACAAATCTATTGGCAAGTGGTGGAGGCATTTTGTAGATAACCCCTCTATCATTTTCTCTATTTCCAGCAGCAATAATACTCCATCCATCAGGTAGCCTATACTCTCCTACAGACCTATCCAAGATAAGCTGATATGCAGAGGCTTGTACCGCAGGTGGAGCAGTATTTATCTCGTCCAAAAAGAGTATTCCCTCAGAAGTATCCTCCTCTTTTGGTAAAAAACTAGGCTTTGCCCAGACTCCTTCACGGCTAGAAGCATCAAAAAATGGTATCCCTTTGAGGTCTGTAGGGTCCAAAAGAGAAAGCCTAAGGTCTATAAATTTTAAATTTTTCTCTTTTGCAATATCTTTTACAATAGAGGACTTTCCTATCCCAGGGGCTCCCCATATAAATAGAGGCAATCTCTGAATAATCAACTCTTTGGCAACCCTACTAATATTACTCGCTTTCATACTCTCTCCATCAATCTAATATCGCAATATACTAGCATAAAATTATTAATAGAGTCAGAGCCAAATCTACCCAAACCCATAAAACGATGGAAACAATACAATAGAGACCAAGACGGCTATTTGGATAAGGATAAAAGGTATGACTCCTTTGTATATATCAACTGTTCGTATAGATTCAGAGGCGACTCCTTTGAGGTAGAAGAGCGAAAAACCAAAGGGGGGCGTGAGGAAAGAGGTTTGGAGATTCATTGCTATAAGTATGGCAAACCATAGAGGGTCTATGCCAATGGAGTCAGCTATAGGGATTAAGATAGGGACAACAATATAAGATATTTCAAAGAAATCAATAAAAAATCCAAGCACCATAATAACAAGCATAGAGAGTATCAAAAAGCCCCATTTTTCTCCGGGGAGAGAGAGCATAAACTCTTCGACAATAATATCAGCACCTGTATAGACAAAGACCATAGAAAATGCAGTAGCCCCAAGCAAAATAGCAATAACCATAGCAGTAACCTTGACAGTCTCTATTGCTGCGGATTCGAGCATCTCAAAACTAAAAGAGCGGTAGAGTATTGCCAAGAGTACTGCACCCACTGACCCTACAGAAGCAGACTCAGTAGGTGTGGCAATCCCTGCAAAGATAGAACCTAGTACTATTACTACAAGGAGTAGTGGTGGGATAATAGCAAAGAGAGCTTTTCGTATAGCATGTTTGCTCTCACCCAAATCTATAGCAGGTGCTAAATCTTTATTTATATTAGTGATAAAGAGAATATAGAGTATATAAGAGCCTACCAAAATAGCACTAGGAATAATTGCAGCCTTAAACATATCTCCAGCAGGTTCTCCAAAGACATCACTAAGGATTATTAATATAATAGATGGCGGAATAATCTGTCCCAAAGTTCCTGCTGCACAGATAGTACCTGCGGAGAGCTTTTTGCAGTATCCATAGCGAAGCATTACAGGCAAAGAGATAACACCCATAGCCACCACACTCGCACCCACTACACCAGTAGATGCAGCAAGTAGAGAACCCACAAGTACAGTACTAATGGCCAATCCTCCACGGAGTTTGCCAAAGAGCGTTCCCATAGACTCCAATAATTTTCCAGCAAGACCTGATTTTTCAAGGATAATACCCATAAAGATAAATAGAGGTATCGCCATAAGTAGTTTGTTGGTCATAGTAGAGTAGATACGAAATGGCATCATAGAGAACATAGAAAAAAACTCCTCTACCACCAAAGAGAGTGTCCCACCATCAGGCATCACTTCCATATACGCTGCCAAAAACCCAAAGAAAATAGAGATAGCTCCAAAGCTAAAGGCGACAGGGTATCCAATAGAGAGCAAAAGAAGTGCTGAAAAAAACATATATATACCTATCATTGCTTAGCCTCCTTTAGAATTATAATATTTTTGAGGATATAATTGACTCCACTGAGAATCAAAAATATAAATCCAGCAGGTATCATCGCTTTGATAATCCACCTATGTGTAAGCCCTCCGGGGTCTTCACTAATCTCTTGGCTACTATATGCATCCATTACAAATTCATAAGAGCCAAATATTATGAGTAGTACAAAAGGGAAGAGAAAGAGTAGGGTACCTACAATATTTACAGTAGCTTTGGTCTTGGGTGAGTAGGTATCATAGAGAAAATCCACTCGTACATGTGCCTCCTCTTTGAGAGCATACCCTAACCCAAAGAGTATTACCACAGAAAAGAGGTGCCACTCCATCTCTTGCATCCCTACAGAGGAGTTGTGAAAAGAGTATCGCATAACTACATCGATGAGTACATTGAGTACCATCACTATCAATAACCATGAGATGATCTTTCCTATGATGTCGATAAAAGAGTTAAAGAATCCCTCAACTCTTTTGAGCCAAGAGAGGCTCTTGCTATCACTAGACAATGTTACTCTACCATCTGTGAAGTTTTGATATAATCAAATTCAGAAATTTGTGTCCACTCTCTGGCCTTTTTCATATACTCTTTACGAGAAGTATAGACCTCATTAAAGAGTGCATCTTTGGTTGCATACTCGTCCATAATCTCATCTGTAGTCTTTTTCATAGCTTTGAGTACATTTTCAGGAAAAGTTTTGACTTTTATATCTGGGTACTCTGTCTTCATCTTTGCCCAAGCTTCTGTACTCTCTGCAAAGTTCTCATACATCATATCTGCTGCAACTGCTTTCATAGCCGTTTTGAGTATAGCCTGATACTCTGTTGGGAGCTTTTTAAATGCTTTTTGATTAACAAAAAAGTGCATTTCAGATGCAGGTTCATGCCATCCTGTATAGTAGTAGGGTGCTACTTTGTGAAAGCCCATCTTGATATCCATACCTGGCCCAATCCATTCGAGTGCATCAATAGTACCACGGTCAAGAGATGTATAGAGTTCTCCTGCTGGGATATTGGTCACACTTACACCTAGCTTGGCAAAGACTTCACCTGCCATGCCTGGTATACGCATCTTAAGACCTTTGAGGTCTTCGAGTGAGTTAATCTCTTTTTTGAACCATCCACCCATCTGTACGCCTGTATTCCCACCTGGGTAGCAGTCTACCTTAAACTGGTCATAAACCTTTTTGGTCAATGCTTCTCCACCTCCATAGTAGTACCAAGAGTACTGCTCTGTACTTGTCATACCAAAAGGAGTTGTAGTCAGAAGAGCTGTAGCGATGCTTTTGCCTTTGTAGTAGTATGATGAGGAGTGTCCCATCTGATACTGTTTGTTTTTGACCATATCCAATATGCCTAGAGCAGCTTTATGCTTCTCTTTGCCATGGACTTGTATTGTGAAGTTTCCTCCACTCATCTCTTCAATTAATTTGGCTATTTTGAGTGGTGGTGATGCAAGGGGTGTAAGTGTGCTAGGCCAAGTCATAGCGAGTTTCCATCGTACCTTTTTCTCTGCGAGTAGCGGTGTAGCTAGGAGTGCTGAAACACCCAAAACCATAGCAATCTTCATTACTTTTTTCATGTGATACCTTTATAATAAATTTAGCTCATAAATTGTAATCAAAAAAGAGTATGTTTTTGCTTATTCAATAAGTTCTTGCCATTTTGAATCAGATTCCCAAGATAGAATCCATTGAGGTATCTTAGATGCTTCTATTGCTTTGGAGATACCATACCCTTGTGCTAGTTTGCATCCAATTTCTATAAGTGCTTTGCCATGCTCTCTACTCTCTACACCTTCAGCAATTACATCGCGTCCAAAGGCTTGTGAGAGACCTATAATACCTTTGACAATTGCCAAATCATCGCAATCTTCTAGCATATCACGAACAAATATTTGGTCTATTTTTATTATGTGTGCAGGGAGTCGTTTGAGATAAGAGAGCGAAGAGTACCCTGTACCAAAATCATCTAATGCAAATTTTACACCAAGAGTTAAACAACGGTTCATAATATTTGAAACCTGCACAATATCCTCAATGGCACTAGTCTCTAGTATCTCTAACTCCAAAAAATGAGCCTCGACAGAGGGGTACTCTGCAAGAAGCTCTTCTAGGCGTGATGCAAACTCTTTTTGTTGGAGTTGTAGAGCATTGATATTGACACTTATAGGAAGAGTAAGCCCCATATTATTCCAACTCTCTATTTGAGCAAGAGCCGTAGCAATAACCCACTCGCCCAAAGATATACTCAAAATATCCTTTTCTATAACAGGTAAAAAATCTTTGGGATAGAGCAATCCACGCCTAGGGTGTTGCCAACGAATAAGTGCCTCTACACCAATTACCTTGCCTTGAAGCATAGCTATTTTGGGTTGATAGTAGAGTACAAACTCTTGATTTTTAAGAGCCTCTTTAATCTCTTGAATATTTGCATGTTGGAGATAAATAGCACACGCTTTCTCTTCATCAAAGAGGTAGTATCGGTTCTTTCCTAACTGCTTGGCTTGATACATTGCTTGATCTGCTTGGCGTATAAGTTGGTCACCATCTTTTTTGTCATAAGAGTGAGAGAAACTCAGACCTATACTTGCGGTAATATTAAGAGAGATATTATTGATAAAGAGAGGTTTTGAGATAGTTGCAAGGAGTCGGCTTAAGATAGGATGCGTATCCTCAATAGTAACCAAATCTGTAAATACTACCACAAATTCATCACCCCCAATTCGTGCTATAATATCATGTTTACGCAGAGTCTGTTGCATTCGTGTAGCGAGTCTAATAAGAAGTTCATCTCCAATATTATGTCCATAGAGGTCATTTACCTCTTTAAATCTATCTATATCAATAAAGGCTACAGCTATAAGTAGATTACTTTTTTGGGTATCAAGGAGTGCTTGGGAGAGTTGTTGTGCTAAGAGTATACGATTTGGTAGATTAGTTAAGGCATCATAGTGAGCGGTATGTTGTAACTCTTTTTGGTGGAGTTTTGAAGCAGTAATATCAGAAAAGAGTGCTACATAATTTTTGATTTGACCCATATCTGTATAGACAACACTTATTGTAAGCATCTGAGCATAGAGTTCTCCATTTTTACGACAGTTCCAAATCTCTCCACTCCAGAAACCATCTTTTTTTAGAGAGTCCCACATCTTGGCATAAAATTTTTTGTTCTGCTTGTTTGAACGCAATATATCAGGTTTTTTCCCTAGAGCCTCCTCTTGTGAGTAGCCTGTGATAAGAGAGAATGTTTTATTCACAGAGATAATTATATTGTGAGCATCAGTGATTAAGATACCCTCTCGTGCATGGGTAAAAACACTAGCAGCAAGTTGGAGTTTTTCTTCTTTTTGTCGACGCTTTTGAATTTCATTGATGAGGTTTATATTGTTAGTAGAGAGTTGGCGGTAACTAGAGAGTAAAATCTTGATAAGTGTAAGTGTAAGGTCGCCTATTTGTACTTTTGCAACTTTTTTTGCATCCTCAACAGAAGCTCCCTCTTGTATAGCAAGTACAATATATGCCAAGTAGCGATCGCTCTCTAGGATATGTGAAGTGAGCCATTGTGCTAAAAAATCTAAAATCTCTTTGGCTACACTATCTATAGAGGAGTTATTGAGTTCTTCTCTAAAAAAGAGTACCTTATCTATAAACTCTTGATGAATTTTTTTGTGTTCTATTTCAGAAGAGTCACCACCAAAATAGCTCTGCCAAATCTTCTCTTCTGTTTGAAAATGGTATATAGTATATTGAGTGAGTTCATCAAGAATATGGTTGAGTTCTCCTTTGTGAGCCTTATAAGTTATACTTGTAGCCAAATGGTTAAGAATCAAAACAAGTTTTTGATGCTGTATATCAATCTCATAAATACCTGTATTAAAATTGTTATCCCATGGTAATATTTCTAAATTTTCCATTTTGTACCTAATGTTTGATTCTTTTTTATATTTTATCAAACATTAGCTACAACTTCATACTCTCTCTATATTTTATAGGCTATGGAGGCTTTCTAAGATTTGTTGTATTCTTAAATTTTTTTATCTGTTACTAATAGTAGCAATAAAAGATAAGAAAAAGAGAATAAATCTCTAAGTATCATTTAAGTATTGAGCCTTACTCATATTTTCTAACGAACTTATATCCATTTCATTCAAAATTAATCCTTTATGTATTTTATCCTAGATTATCTTTGGAGCATTGTATTGTAAAAGTAGAAATTCAATACACGGTATTTAAGTTTGAAGAGTTTTTCTTTTGTCATTTTTTGCTCCTTTTGGTCTTATTGTTATCTGTTTTTTGATATTTCTCTAAAAACTTTTGACCTAACTCTTTATTAATAAATCTAATAAAAAAAATCTTTCCCAAAAGATGTTCTTTGTATGTTTCAATATCATAAGAATAGTTACTATTCATCTTTTTTAAATGTTCTTCTATTGAATATTTTTCAATATAGTATAAAGATGTTTTGACATAGTTAATAATCTTCTTAGAAGGCTTTAACTCTCCATTAATAATATTAATTCCTGTAATTTTTTTAATTGTTTTTGGAGAAAATATCTTTGTTTTTTTCTTATTAACTTTTAATTGATTATTATGAATAATTTGAGTAACTCTCTTAAGAACTTCTTTACAGTT
>Ga0193965_1000303_pt1 | contig 16534 bp, 12 predicted proteins | sample FB_8_MG_FD_140330 | JGI IMG/M metagenome (GOLD analysis project Ga0193965, IMG submission 140330) | Microbial mat bacterial communities from the Broadkill River, Lewes, Delaware, United States - FB_8_MG | ecosystem: Environmental > Aquatic > Freshwater > River > Microbial mats | place: USA... | reverse complement strand
TGGACCAACCGCAAATATGTATGGTTATGAGTGTAATAAAAAGCTAAAACTTGGCACTTGTGATGACCAAAGATGTGTCGATGCAGACAGGCTTTGTAAAAGTATGAAAGTCGATCACTCAAGAAACATAAACCTTTTAAAACGTGTTCGTGGGGTTGATGGTGTTCGTAAAGCTTTTGTGGCAAGTGGAGTCAGATATGATCTGATCAATGCAGATAAAAAGCACGGATACAGTTACCTAAAAGAGATGGTAAAACACCATATTTCAGGGCAGATGAAAGTAGCACCAGAACATACACAGCAACGTGTTTTAGAACTTATGGGTAAGCCTGGTAAAGATGAACTTGTAAAGTTTAAGAAACTATATGACAAACTAAACAAAGAAGAGGGGAAAAACCAATTTTTAACTTACTATCTTATAGCTGCTCATCCTGGTTGTGAAGAAAAAGATATGCATGAGTTGAAGCGTTTTACAAAGGATGAGCTAAAGATGAATCCAGAGCAAGCTCAGGTGTTTACGCCAACTCCTGGTACATACTCTTCAGTGATGTATTATACAGAGATGGACCCAAAAACTAGAAAAAAAATATATGTTGAAAAAGATACAAAAAGAAAAGAGAAACAAAAGCAAATAGTTGTAAATAAAGACTCATTTAAAAGTGGCTTTTCTTCCTAGGCTTTAGCATTTTGAAATAAACATGTAATATAAAATTAGATATAATATTACAATTTTTTTTAAAGGGTGTTATATATGGGATTAAGTAATGAGAAACTGCCAAAACTGGGCTTTTTATATTTAGATTATGTACTGAGATTTTTTGATTATTCTAACTTCAAAGGTTGGCCAAATAAAATTGAGACAGTAACTTATCATTGGGGAAATGATAAAGATAGATTTATTAAAGAAGTTAAGAGAAAGAAGATCGATGTACTAATTGGTAACATCCCTGCAACTGCATATGAAACATTTCGTGAAATAGCTCGCTCCCTTCCAAACGTTAGATTTATTCCTGATCTTGACACTCAGTTTTCAAACAAATCAAAAGAAAATGTTACTAGATTTGCTTGGAAATATGGACTTCCAATACCAAAAACATATATATACTATAACCACCAAAATGCTTACAAGTTTTTGAAAAAATGTGAATATCCTAAAATAGTTAAAAAATCATACGGACCATCTAATTATGGTGGTTATTTTGTTCATAAGGTTGATAATTATAAAGAAGCAAAAGAGTTGTTTACGCAGAAAAAATATCATCCAATGTATATGCAAGATTTTGTACCTATGGAAGCAGATATCCGTGTAATGCTTATAGGACATAAACCTGTTTGTGCATTTTGGAGAAGACCACCTGCTGGTGAGTGGTTGACAAACACTTCTCAGGGTGGAAGTATGGACTATATGGATGTTCCAAAGTCTGTTTTAGACCTTGCAGTAAAAGTTTCAAAAGCTGCAAAAGCAGAGTACTGGGCATGTGATGTTGCTTATGGGATGGACAAAAAACCTCGTATATTAGAATGTGCTACAGCTTTTGCAGCATTTCCATACATAAGAGACTGGATCGCTCAGTATATTATGTGGAGTTTGAGTGAGGGAAGGTTTAAAAAACCTCATACACCTATGTTTAATTGGGAAGAATTGAGTAAGATGGATAGCTCAATATTACGTACAATGAGACACATAACATTTGGAAAGTACAGCCCTAGTTTTGATGGTGCTTATTTTGGTAAAAAACGTAAGTTATTTGGTGAAAATGAAGTATATTTACATGTATTAGACGAGCAATACCCAATGTTAGATGTAAAACCAAGAACAAAAGAGGAATGGCCTAGTGAAAAGTGGAACTACCAAGATAATTTAGCACTAAAAAAGAAAACTAACCTTCCAAAAAAACCTGAAGAAGTACCTTCTCCATCCGGTGAAGATATGGAAAGTATTGAAACTGAACCAAAAGTCTCAAAAAAAGATTTGAAAAAGATACTAAAGTCTGTTGAGGGGATTGGGAATAAAAAGGTTGAAAAGATCTTTGATGAGTTTGGTAAAAAAGATGATGTAGTTGGCGCACTTGATCAAAATGTAGATATGTTTAGTAAAGTAAAAGGCATAAGTAAAAAAACAATTAAGGGTTTAAAAGCAGCTTGGGCAGCATTTAGAAACAACTAGGGCTAAAGATGAGCTACTTAAAAGATCTCCAAAAAATTGTAAAGATTAACTCTTACACTAAAAATAAAGAGGGTGTAGATAATGTTGGTCTTGTTTTTGATGAATGGTTTAAAGAGATAGGATTTAGTGTTGATATTTATAGTAGAGAGATTATTGGTGAACATCGACACTATAGATCAAACCATATAAATAGTGGCAAAAAACTTTTACTTTTAGGCCATTTAGACACTGTATTTCCACCCAATAAGTTTGAAGATTATTCTGAGGATAGTGGATGGGTATATGGTGCAGGCGTATGTGATATGAAGGGTGGAAATATAGTAGCTCTTCAAGCTTTGCGAGAGTTACGTAAAGAAAATATTGAGATTTGTAATATTGATGTTTTGTTGGTTAGTGATGAAGAAACAGGAAGTGATGATTCTAAAGTACTAACAGCTAAGTTAGCACAAGAGTACGACTATTGTTTTGTATATGAAGCTGCAGGAAAAGATATGCAAGTAGTTACAGGACGCAAAGGCGTTGGAACTTTTTTTATTGACATAGAAGGAAAAGCTGCTCATGCTGGTAATCACTATGCTGATGGATTTGATGCAAACCTAGAAGCATCATATAAACTTCAAGAATTAGTAAAACTGACAGATTTAAGTAAGGGAACGACTGTAAATGTAGGAAAAATGGAGGGAGGTATTGGAGCAAATACTATTAGTCCTCATTCACATCTTACATTTGAAATAAGATATAAAACTACTGATGAGAGAGAAAGGGTTTTAACCTCTATCAATGACATTGTATTAAAGTCGTATGTAGATGGTACTAAAAGCACTTTAAGTGGAGGGATCCAACGTGATGTTATGCAAACGTCTGATGAATCTTTGGCTTTAATAGATAGTATACAAAATATCACATCTGAATCCATAAGCTATGAAGAGCGTGGAGGAGTGAGTGATGCAAATATTGTTAGCTCTCGAGGTGTAGTAACACTTGATGGTTTTGGTCCATATGGAGATGGTGACCATACTATTAATGAGAGAGCAAACAAGGTAAGTTTTGAAAGTAGAATTAACTTAAGTGTTGTACTATTTAAACACTTTGTTGAAAATTTAGATTTTTAAAAGGAGTTGTGATGTCAAATAGAAAAATGGGTATGTGGCTCTATACTAATAGTGGCGGAGATGTAATAGCAGATAAAATTATTAAGAAGTTGAAAGAGCGTGATATAGATACTTTAAATAATGTAAATTTGAGAAATGCTACAGCTAAAAATGGAAACATTTTATATGAAGGTAAGAAGTTAAATAAGGAACTTGATTTGTTTTTCTCTTACAATGCAGGTGAACAGACTCAGTACCAAACATATCTTTATCAAGCATTAAATCGCTCAATACCAATGATAAATTCGTACGATGCTTTTGCCCTTACAGAAGATAAGTTTCAAACCTCATTTGTATTGAGAAATAATGGTGTAAAAACAGCAGACTTTAAACTTTGCCATAGAGATGATGGTCACCATTTAAAAAAGATCATAAAAAAATGGGACAAAATGGTTTATAAACCAACTGATGGCTGGGGTGGTGTAGGGCTAACAAAAATTGAAAATGAAGCAAATTTAGATATGTTGATGCCATTTTTAAATCAGATGGATTTAAGATTTTTTTATGTTGAAAAATTTATAGATTATGACAATACAGATTTTCGTGTAGATATTGTTGATGGTGAATTTGTTGCTTGTTATGGTCGAAAAGCAAGTGCTACTGATTGGCGTACTAATGTAACAAGTGGTGGAACTGTGTTTATGCGCGAACCAAATGATGAAATAGTAGATGTTGCAAAAAAAGCATGTAAGGCAACAGGTGTAGACATAGGTGGTGTAGATATTATATATGACAGAAAAAAAGAGGAGTATTTAGTGTTAGAAGTAAATGGTATACCGGCATTTGCAACTCCAGAACAAGAGAAGTTAGGTCTAGACTTTAACAATAGGAAGATAGATTTAATAGTAGATCTTATAGACAGAAAAACAAAAAAATAAATTAGTAGGATAGTTAATGAGACAGCAATATACATCATACGATGAATGTGTAGAGTTTTTTAGACATGCACAAGAACAAAATCCAAACCTTTTTAAAGTAGATGTAATTGGAAAAACACATGAAGATAGAGACATAATAGTTGTAACTATTACAAACAATATTGAAAAAAGTTTAGAAAAACCGGCACTGTTTTATACAGGAACAATACATGCAAGAGAGTGGATAGGGATAGAATTAGCTCTATCTTTTGGTCACTATATACAAGAGCATTCAAGTTATGACCCTCAGCTAAACGATATTCTTGATAGGACAACACTTTACATGGTTCCATGTGCAAACCCTGATGGGTTTGAATATTCAAGAAATCACTTTGCATTTTGGAGAAAAAACAGACGTAAAAATGAAGACGGTACATTTGGAGTTGACCTAAACAGAAACTTTGAAGTAGGATTTTCAAAAAACAACAATATGAGCTCAAACGTATACTCTGGACCACATCCTTTTTCTGAACCTGAAACTGCGGCACTTAGAGACTTTGCACTTGCACATCCAAATATTACAATAGCACTTGATTATCACTCACAAGGTAATGTTTTTTTCCCGGCTCATAACTTTATACATGAAGATAATGAAGATGCCATCGATCTAAACTTATTAGCTTCAAATATGGCTGAAGAGATCAGAAAAGAGAGTGGGCGTGAATATGGAAACCATATGGGTAAGCCACCTACAAAACTTATATCTGGAAGTGGTAGGGAGTTTTACTACTCACTTGGTGCTTTAGCCCTTGTAGCAGAGGTTGGAAGTAGAAATATTAGTGATTATCAGGAAAATATGAGTGAACATATAGATGAAAATATACCAGCACTTATATATGCACTTAGTGAGGTAAATAATTATAAAAAAGATGGTTCTTTACCTAGAGTTGAGTCTTTTGTTTCAACTAGTGTAACTTCACGAGAAGTTGAACTTTCTTGGGAATATATGGATGATGAAGATGTATATTTTGAAATATACAGATCCAGTAAAAAGAAAGGTTATGCTCAAAGCTCAAACAGGGTAGGTGCAACTAGACTTAAAACTTTTACAGATGGAAATTTAAAATCAGCTACAAACTATTATTATTTTATTAGAGCTGTTAATAAAAAAAGAAAGATAAAATCACCATTTGCACAGTTACTAGCTATTCGTACAAACCCTGCAGGAGACTCTTTTTCAAAAATACTATACCCACTTCCTGAAAAGATTGGTTATGTCGGTGAAAAAACACTCAAAAATAAAGAGCATTTTGGATATAACTCACTTTTTGTAGGTTATTCGCAAGCTAAAGGTGAATGTTTAGGCGTTGCTGCTTTCTCTTTGGCGACAGTTCCAGAAAATGCAGTTATTACAAGTGCGAAAATATCCTTTTATCCGATGAACAGAGTATCTGTTCAGGTTGAAAAATTTGGTGAGTGGCGTGTTGGGCAGATGGATGAACGTACAATAGACAGTATAAGTAATTTTGATGACATTAAAAATGCGAAAATGTTAAGTTATATAGACAGACCAGTTTGTTCACATCAGATGTCACAAGGTGTTTGGCGTACATACAATTTTGCTCATGAAGAGATACAGGTTCTACAAAAATCACTTAAAAGAGGTGAAGCTTATTTTAGAATGAGTGGACCAGATTCACTTCCATTAGATCGTGCTTCACAATTAATGCAGTGGGATATAGGATATGGAGAATTTTCAGGTGGTTTAACATACAGACCTATGCTTGACATATCTTACACAGTTCATAATGCGAAAGTCATACTAGACAGCTACTCTGAACTTAGCGCTTCAAAAGAAGCTATAGTAGAGGATTCTTTAAAGGTTGGTTTTGATAAAAATGGAGATTCTGTATATGGATGTATAGATTTTGATCTCTCCAACTTGCCAAAAACAGAAAATACAAATATCACAGATGCTTATATAGAAATTGAAGCTTCAAATATAGATTCACTTAACCATTTAAGGTTTCATATAGAGATGATTGTACCTTGTAAGGGTGAACATACTTATGAAAAAATTAGTTCAGTAGAGGTTATAGAAAGAGTTGGTTATGATGTTAGCGTAAGCGATATAAAAGATCAGCCAAGTCAGATATTCGTTTTTGATAGGTTTGCAATTGACAAAATGTTTGAAGCACGTGATAATGGTGAAAAGATAGTTTTTATTATATATGCATCAAGTCAAAATCCTGATTCGAAATCTCAATATGTAGATTTTTTAGATTCTAAAAAAATTAAAAAACCAACCCTAAGTATAAACTACATCAAAAAACGTCAAATGCCACCATCACAGGTTAAAAATTTTAGACATAAGATTGAGGGTGGAATCTTTAAACTAGAGTGGGATAATCCTGAGGATGATGGTTTTAAAGGTGTTATAGTAGTTAAAAATCCATTTAGAATACCATGTGGTCCATATGATGGCCAAAAACTATATGGTGGAACTGATAATTACACATATGATAACTTTGGTGATAGAAGCACACACAAGTATTATGCAGTTTTTTCGTATGACAATGTTCCAAACTTTTCAGAACCTGTGTATATTGAGGTTAATAAATAAAAAAATTATAATAGGATTTACTCCTATTATAAAAAACCGCATAAATTAGCAATTATTGTTCCAACTCTTACATTCCTTTCAGTTTCTTTATCCTACAATAAACAAAAATTTCAAAAGTTAGTAGATGAGAATAGATAAATTTTTAAATTCGGTAAACATAACAAAAAGACGTTCAGTTGCTCAAGATATGCTCTCAAATAAAGTTGTTGAGATCAATGGAGTTATTGTAAAGCCTAGTAAAAATGTAGAGGTTGATGATACTATAACTATAAACTATCTAAACGAAACAAAAACATATAAAGTTTTGCAAATACCTACAACAAAATCAACGCCAAAATCACTTCAGAGTGAATATATTAAGGAGATTTAGATGAATTATGATGAAGCAAAAGAGAAATTTACATCATTATTTAATCATGATATGAATGATGAGCAGATGCGTGAGTTTTTACTCAGTATAAAGCTTGACAAATATACATCTGTTGAGTCTATTGCTGCTGCTGCAGAAGTTATGCGCTTATATGCATGCCCATTAGTGATCCCCAAAGAATTAAGTGAAAAAGCTTTAGATATTGTAGGTACAGGTGGTGATAAAATAGGAAGTTTTAATATATCTTCCACTGTATCTATTCTCGCTTCAGCTGCAGGGTCTTGTGTAGCAAAGCATGGGAGTCGTTCTATAACATCTAAAAGTGGAAGTGCTGATATGTTGGAGAACTTAGGCGTAAGACTAGACGTAACACCTGAACAATCAGCTAAGCTTTTAGAAGAGGTTGGTTTTTGTTTTATGTTTGCTCAAAATCATCATCCAGCTATGAAATTTATTATGCCGGTTAGAAAAAGTATACCTGATAAAACTATATTTAATATATTAGGACCACTGACAAATCCTGCAAATGTTAAAAAATCACTACTTGGTGTTTTTGATAAAGCTTTTGTTCCAAAAATAGCTGAAGCTCTTAAGATAAACGGCTCAAAAAGTGCGCTTATTGTTAGTTCAGAAGAGGGTATGGATGAGATCAGTATATCTGGTGTAACACATGCAGCAAGGCTTAAAGATGGAAAAATAAGAGAGTTTGAAATAGACCCAGAAGAGTATGGGATCAAAAAAGTTCCTTTAAAAGCTATTGTTGGTGGTGACTCAAAAGAGAACTCTCAGATATTGCTAAATATATTTGACTCACGAGCAACTGATGCCCAAAGAGATATAGTCCTTATAAATTCAGCAGCGGCACTTATGGTTGATGGTATGGTTAGTGATATACAAGAGGGTTTAGAAGTTGCAAAAGAGGTTATAGCTAATGGTAAGGCAAATAAAAAGTTAAAACAGATCATAGAGGTCTCTAACAAGCTATGAAACAACTGACATTAACACTAGAACAGATCAAAGATCTAAGTGATGAAGTAGTTAAAGATTTTTGCAATGGTATTATTATATTAAGAGGTGATTTAGCAGCTGGAAAAACAACTTTTACAAAAAATATTGTCAGCTCATTAGGTTTAGATGATGAAGTTACATCTCCTACTTTTTCACTTCAACAATGTTATTCTAATAAAGTTTTTCATTATGATATTTACAACAAAGGAGTTGAGCATTTTATCTCTCTTGGTATGTTAGAAGAGTTAGAAAAAGAAGGTCTTCATTTAGTAGAGTGGGGTGATGATAAGCTAAGAGAGATCTTAGTTGATGCAGGTTTTGATGTTTTAGAGATAACAATAAATAAAATAGCAGATGATAAAAGAGAGTATATTATAAGAGAGTATAACTAAGATGCATAAGTTAAAAGCAGTTGATCTGAAAAAAAGAATTAAAGATTTAGAGATAGTAAAAGGGATGAGTCTTGAAGTAAACAGTGGTGAAGTTGTTGGTCTTTTAGGTCCAAATGGAGCAGGAAAAACAACTACTTTTTATATGATCTGTGGACTTGTAGAAGCTAGTGATGGGGAGGTTTATTTTGATGATATAGATCTTTCTGGAAAACCACTACATGAGAGGGCATTAAGGGGAATTGGTTATCTGCCTCAAGAAGCTTCAATTTTTAAAGATTTAAGTGTCGAAGAGAATTTAATGGTTGCAGCTGAAGTTAGTATAAAAGATAAAAAAGCAAGAGAAGAAAGAATTTTAGAGCTTCTCGATATGTTTAATATTGAACCAATTCGTTACCGTAAAGGTATTAGTTTAAGTGGAGGGGAGCGTCGCCGTGTTGAAATAGCTCGTGCACTTGTAAATAAACCAAAATTTTTACTTTTGGATGAGCCTTTTGCCGGTGTTGATCCTATAGCTGTTATGGATATTCAAAAAGTCATACATCAGTTAGTCTCTTATGACATAGGTGTTTTGATCACAGATCATAATGTACGTGAGACTCTAGATGTATGTGACAGAGCTTATGTGATCAAGTCTGGTAATCTACTTGCAAGCGGAACTAGTCAAGAGATCAAAGCAAATACTGACGTAAGAACTCATTATCTTGGCGAGGATTATAAGTTTTAAATTATGGCAGTTCTAAGACAAAACCAAAACGTTGAAACTAAACACAAATTATCAAATACGCTAAGAAATTGGCTACCGATACTACACTCTAGTTTAAGCGATTTAGGTGAAGCAATGGAACCTTTTGTCGAGTCAAATCCCGTAGTTGAAGTAAAGTCAGGGTTTGAAGAAGAGTATGAAAAAAAGATCCCAAAAAAGATAATAAATAGAGCTGTAAGTAACTCAAGAACAGAGCAAATAGAGGCTTTAACTATTCAAAATCGTTCATTGCATGATGTTTTAGATGAACAACTTTCAGCTCCACTTTTTCCTACACCAATTTCAGAAGCTATAGCAATGTATGTTGTATCAAACTTAGATGAAAATGGTTACTATGAAGGTGATAGTGAAGCTTTTTGTGAGGATGAGGGTATTAGTATAGAAGAGTTTGAAAAGATAAGGCTTCGCTTTTCCCATGTTGAACCAGTAGGAATTGGAGCAAAAGATCTCTCAGAGAGTTTTATGTTTCAGTTAGATTCATCTGATATTAGTGATGAAGCGTATCCTTTAGCTTGTACTATTATATGTGATCTTCAAGATATTTACAGTCATTCAGAAGAGGAACATTTCTCAGAGGTTATGCGTGTACTAGGAACCTTTAAAAATCCTCCAGCTATTGAATACCAAGAGGAGTCTAGTCAAGTTATACCTGATCTTATGATCTATTTTGATGAAAATGAAAATATAGAAGTAAAATTAAATGATTCATATTATCCAACTATTACAATCGATACAGATTACGCGGTTGAACATGAGTTTGTGAGTCAAAAAATTAAAGAAGCAAAGTCTCTTGTAGATGCACTTGATATGCGAAAAGCCACATTATATAAAGTTGGGCTTATGATCGTTGAGTATCAGTACGAGTTTTTTACAGGTGGTCAAATCATGCCATTAACCCTTAAAACATTAGCCGATGAATTTGGGCATAATCCATCTACAATCTCTCGTGCAATTGCTAACAAATATATAGCATGTGATCGTGGTGTTTTAGCTATGAAAGAGTTTTTTACTACTGCTATTGATGAGGATGTATCAAATGAAGCTAGTAAAGATGATTTGGTAGGATTAGTTAAAGAAGAGAGTCGTGCCAAGCCATTAAGTGATATGAAACTTCTTGAGTTAATTCAAGATAAGTTCAAAGTTAAAATGGTTAGGCGTACAATCGCAAAATATAGAAAACAACTAAATATAGCAGGTTCAAGTGAGCGAAAAAAACTCTATCAACTCCATTAAAAAACGCCTCGATTCAGAGGTATTGGCAAGAAATAAGATCGGTGAAATTAATGAGAATAAACTTGATCCGATTTTTGTAGCATACAGACATAAAGATCCGACTATATCTTTAATCTGTGCACTTTTTGCATATGGAAATGTCAAACAGATAGTAAAGTTTTTAGATTCACTTGATTTTTCCCTTTTACAGGCTAGTGATGATGAAATCAGAACATCTCTAAAAGATCACTACTACAGGTTTCAAAAATCTGAAGATGTTATAGCTTTGTTTATAGCGCTTAAGCGTCTAGTTAAGAATGAAAGCATAGAAGATGTTTTTAAAAAAGGCTATATTAAAAATAGAAGTGTAGTTGAGGGTATAAATGAGATTATATCTGCCATAAAAAGGCTCTATGTACATGAGAGCCAAGGGTATAACTTTCTAATATCTAAGGTGACCATAAAAACTAAAGGAAGTGGTGCACTAAAGAGGTGGATGATGTACCTTAGATGGATGGTTAGAGAGGATAATATAGATATGGGTCTTTGGAGTGGAATAGATAAAAAAGATCTCATAATTCCACTTGATACACATACTTTTAATGTAGGTAAAAAACTTGGATTACTAAAGAGAAAAACATATGATCTTCAAGCTGCGATCGAACTTACAGAGACATTAAGAAGTTTTGATAAAGAGGACCCTTTAAAGTATGACTTTGCTCTTTATAGGCTAGGGCAGGAGTCTATAGTTTAAATAACTTTTATAGATTGTTAAACATCCTCTTTAAAAATCTTAAAAACAATACCCAATCCCAAATAAAAAAGAAGTAGAGCTATCATGTTTAACAACACTTTCTAAAGTGTCATCAGGAGTAAGCAAAGTTTTATAGTTATGGGAAAGATAACGACCTATAAAATTAAGTACATATCTTTCACTTACATTGTATTTTATACCCACTTGTACACCACTAATAAATGAGTTTGTTTTTTCATCTATATTTTTAGATCTACTAAGTGGATCATAATGCCAACTCAGTTGACCATACCCTAAAACTAAACCTCCATAGAGTAAATAACTATCTATATTATGGTAATAGTTTATTCCAATTAAATAATACTGATGTTTAAATTCTGAATTAGTCGCATAGTTTAACTCTATATCTGCTCTTATATTTTCAGATATACTTTTATCACTTAGAGTACTATATAGTGCTATATTTGTAAAATCTTCATCTGGCTCATTTGATAGTGTAAGTGTTCCTACTTTATTCTCTTGAGTATAAGAGCTAGAAGAGATACCTATGTTTAAACCAACTTCACTTATCTCTACTGCATTAAGTAGTACAGATGTAGTAAATAGTAATAATGTATACTTAGTTAGTAACTTCATAACTACCCTTTATAAGTGTAGCACTACCATTAAGCAGTATCACCTTTTTTATATTACTATCAAGCTCATGTGTAACTTCTATAGTTGTATTGTCATTATGTTTAATCAACTTATCTCCACTTTCAACTACCTGAGCTACTCCTTGTTGAAGTATTGTCTGTTCTTGTGCACTACCAAACTTTGCACTATCTTCCCCACACCCACTAAATGTAAGTACTAGTAGTGATACTACAAGCAAAGTGTATCTATTAAATATTTTCATTGTATTACCCTTTAAAATATTAGTTCACTGGTAACTATACTAGTTATACGAAGAACAATTTCCCCGGATTCATTTTCGAAGATTTCAACCTCATTGCCCTCTTCAAATTTACTATCATCACTAAGAGTTCGTTGCATAGATTCAACTTCTCCTGTAGCTAGATTAATTTTTTCAAATAGAGTTACTGTTTTACCATTAGACAATGTTTTAACTACAGTACGTACTTCAATCTTTTCCCCACTATCGTTTGTTGATTGTTTACTCATAGAAGTAGTAACAGCACCTTGTAAATCAATAACTGTTTGTGCACCTAGAATACTACATTTAGTTTTGGTAACTATAGACGTACCATCATCTTTTTTAACTGTAACTATATGTTCAGCACTACCATCAGTATTAGCAGTTGCTTTGGTAGAAGTACTTTCGCTTACTGATACTTCAGTCTCTATTGCACCATTTTCATGTATGGTAGTTGTAGCACCAAGTAGTTCTGAATGAGCTTTAGTTATATATATATTACCATCAGAATCTTTTATCTGCATGATGTGTGTAGCTTTACCATTAACTTTACCCTCAACTACAGATAGTATTTCTACCTCTTTATTTGTAGCATTTTCATTAGTTTTAGTAGTTGTTGTTCTACCTGAAGTTTGAACACTGCCATCCTCTTTAATAACAACTTGACTATCTTTAATATTTGATGTAGCTATAGTTTTAACTTCATTACCATCTTCATCTACAATATTTATTTCATGCTCAACTGTACCATTAGGGCTTGCAGCAGCTTTAACTGTAGAGTTATTATTGCTAGAACTCATACTAACTGAACCATCTTCATTAACCTCTACAGTAGTCCCACTTTTAATAGAACTAGCTTTTAGAACAACTTCATTACCATCACTGTCTGTAACTTTTAGAACATTTACAATAGTACCGTTGTTATTAACTTTAGTAGTTGTCTCAACACTATCTCCATCTTCATTATTAATTGTAGAGTTAGTTACTATACTACCATCAGTTGATGTTGTAGTACTACCTTCAACTTTACTAGTTACTTCTATAGTAATTTCTTGACCTGTCTCATCATCAACTAGTCTTATGGTTGATTTAGTATTACCGTCTTCATCCTTAGTTGTATCATAATCACCAACAGTAATACCAGTATCTACATTAGTTATATCAATTACTGTCTCTTCACCTTCTCCATCGTTGGAAATAACTTGAATTGTTGTTGGTGTTTCTGGTTCTGGTTCTGGTTCAGTTGGTGTTTCTGGTTCAGTTGGTGTTTCTGGTTCAGTTGGTGTTTCTGGTTCAGTTGGTGTTTCTGGTTCAGTTGGTGTTGGAGATATTGGAGCTGAACTAGTAGTAGCACTAAATGTTATATCTGTACTTCCTACAGTTAGTGTAGCTGTGTTAGCTGTAGAATAATTTGCAGAAGTAGTAACTTTTACGGTTACATTATCATCGTTGTCTATAGTTCCGGCACTAGTTCTCCAGTTTCCATCTTCATTTATTTCGTACTCACCACCAACTATGGAAATATTAACTCCATCATCTATACCAGTTATAGTTATTTTGTTTGATTCAACTAAAGTAGTTTTTGATTGGTTGGTCTTATCCGTAAAGTCTACATTGTCTGGTGTAATATCTAACACATTAATTATAAAGTCTTCAATTACAATTGTATTAGAATCATTGATTTTTACACTAACAGTTGTACTACCTTTTTGATCAGCTATACTTGATACTGAGATATTAAAGCTATTATCTTTATACTCTGCATATGTTAGGTTATTATCCCATGTTTTTAGAACATTTATGATAGATGTAGAGTTAGTCTCTAAAGTTACATTTAGATCTTCACGATCTAAATCCTCTATACCTGATATAATTATGTTAAAGTTACTAAAATTCACATCTTTGTTAATATTTGAAATTGATGTAATAGTTGGAATATCATTTAACCCGGTTAATGAAATAGTACGGTTTACACTATAACTAGAAGCTTTTGAGTCAGTAACTCTAAAAGATACTATACGGTTAGTAGTGTTTGGATTTGCTGAGTTGCTATTTTCATAAGTTATAGATCGTAAAGCACTTTGATAGTTAGCTATGCTATCTACTCCACTTAAGGTTAGTATACCTGAGGTTGTGTTGTACTGACCTGTTATGTTGTTTTGGTCTGTGAAATGAAGGTTGTCTTCACTGTTTAAAAGTCCTGAAGTTATAGAGACTGTAGCACCGGTAATGTCCTCTGAACTTGGATTGTTTATAATTAAAGTAGATGTAATAGATAGGTTCCCATCACCTTCATTATATGCTAAAACACCACCCTCAATAGATGTAAGTGATACTTTAGCAAATGTTGTAAAGTCCCAATCTGTTTTAACACTTAATCCTGTATAACCATTTGGAGTTGAAGCATTATCTTTTATGGCACCTGCATCTATTAATATATAGTACTTAGTATTAAACTCTAAGTTGTTAGTTGGATCAATAGTTAACGTACTCCCTGAGATAGTAAGCTTAGTACTACTTGTTACATCAAAGCTTTCAACTATAGAGTCGTTAATATCATAACGTATCTCAATATTACCAATACCTGCTTGTATATTTTCATCAAATACTACTGTAAGGTTAGTATCTACGGAAGTGGATGTGTTGTTGTCAGTTGGGCTTAGTAATGACATCAGAGGTGCTACATTATCAGCTGCTGCATCAAATGTGATATTTTCACTAACTCTTGTATTTCCTGCATTATCTTCAACATTATTATAAGCTAAGTAATATGTCTGACCCTCTACTAGGTTAGCAGTTGGATTTATGGTAATAATTTCCTTATTTGCATCTATAGTAGCATCAAAGAGTACATTTGAACCGCTACTATTAGTTTGCTTAAGAGTTATTAGTGAATCTACATTTGAATCATCAATAGCACTATCATCTGTATTTCTTATAGGCTCACTAAAAGTTATAGTCATGCTATTACCTAGTGGATGAGTTGTAGAACTATTTATTGGGTTAAATATTGTTGTTGGGACTGTTGTGTCTACTGTAAAACTTGGGATATTGAGTGTTGAACTCACATTTCCATTTGCATCTGTTAGGGTAATAGTACAGTTTGCATAAGTTCCATCTGCTAAAGCGGTACTATCATCACTCTGCGTTAAAGTTATTGTATGATTCCCTGTAGTTGCTATTGTTTTGTTTGTACTTGTTCCACAACTTCCACCTATAACGATAGTTCCTGCTTCTGTTGTAGAAAAAGTATAATCTGGTGTCGAATCAGTTGTAGGTGTAGCTACTTGAGTTACTTCTGATATAACAGGGACAATTGCATCTACTAAAACAGCTGTTGTAGAACCTACAGAGTTTAATGTTAAAGTCATATCATTTGCTGAACTATCTTTGAGTGTTCCACTATTTAACTCTAATGCACCTACTGATATTCCATCACTATCACTTAGTCCTGCTTCGATATTATATGTAAATACTAAAGCACTTGTTCCACTTCCACTTGCGTATGTTGCATATTTTGTGGCACTTCCTATTGTAAGTGCTATCTGTGGTGTTCCTGTTACTATTACATTCTCACTAGTATTTACTGTAAAGCTTAGGTTATCACTTGTTTTATATGTTGCGTTTGCAGGTACACTTACACTACTTACTGTTGGGGCTATTGTATCTGTAGTAGTAAATGTTCCGTTTGATACTGTACTTTTATTTGAGGTTGCATCAACTGTAACTATGTAGTAATAGTAAGTAGTAGCTTCACTTACTCCCGTAACACTAAATGTTTTTGCGGTACTAGCAGTTACTGCGCTTGTACCATTTTTTACACTATTAGTTACTGTATTGTTTATCACATTATCTGCTGTTGGTGTTGATGAACTAGAAGCAACGACATAGTACATATTTCCTGTTTCACTTGGAGTAGCTTTTATATCTGCTGTTGTGCCTAGTACATTTGCACTACTGACAGCTGATAATGTTGGAACAACATCATCTACTACAGTTATAGTAAATGCTTTTGGGAAATCTGCATCACCATCATTTACATTTACTCTTATATCATATGTTCCTGCTGTTAATGCTCCAGAGTCATTAGCTTGTAAACTTGTACCACTTATATTAAAGCTTCCATTATTTGTATCTCCACTTCCTGCTACTAAGGTATAAGTTGCAGTATCTCCTGTATCTGCATCTGCAACATCTAGTGTTCCTACACTAGCATTTGTGCCACCACTTTGAGCTACGCTTGTACTACTAAGAGTTATATCTGTTGGAGCATCATTTATACTTGTACTTATTACAGTGGTTGTGTTGTTTGCTATAGAAT
>Ga0193965_1000302_pt1 | contig 16588 bp, 21 predicted proteins | sample FB_8_MG_FD_140330 | JGI IMG/M metagenome (GOLD analysis project Ga0193965, IMG submission 140330) | Microbial mat bacterial communities from the Broadkill River, Lewes, Delaware, United States - FB_8_MG | ecosystem: Environmental > Aquatic > Freshwater > River > Microbial mats | place: USA... | reverse complement strand
TGTGTTTTACACCATAGTTTTTTTATCTGTTGTGATACGATATATGGAAGATTTTATCTATATAATCACCTTTTTAAGTGTGGTAGCTGCTGCACTTACAATTGCTCTTCGTGAGGTTATTTTAAATATTGTTGCTTCTGTGTATATCTTTTTTAGTAATATGATTCGTGTAGGTGATAGAGTAATGGTGCAATTTGAGACCAAACACACTATAGGGGATATACTTGATATCTCTCTTATGAAGATTAAGCTCAATGAGATTGAGGATTACAGCAACCTCAAAGAGATTAAAAATGTTGGAAGAACAATCTATATCCCAAATAGCTATGTATTTACAAAGGTGTTTTATAACTACTCACGCAAAAAGAACTCTATGATAAATGACCTCATAGAGTTTGAGTTTACCCCAAACAATGATTTTGAGCATATTGAAAAAATCACAAGCAATATACTTGATGATATAAAAGTTAAGCACACTATTACATTTGCCTTGAACAATCTAAAAACTGGTGTTATAGCGCTTATATCATACCAAACTGATTACAAAAAAGCCTCAAAAATAAGAGGAGAAATCTCAATAAAACTGCTTCAAACTTATAATTTAGATACAACTATTAAACTAAAAGGCTCAAAAATAGCTCCAAAATCTGCAAATGAAGATGGGGAGTAATTTTGTAGAGTAAAATCTTAAAATTAGATGTATAATTGCATTTTTAAAAACCTTGATATAGAGATGCCACAATGATTATAGAAGAGTTTTACGACATACTAAAACAACTCATTAGAGTGCCTAGTGTTGTTGGAGCTGAACACCCTTTTTTTATGTTTGTAAAAAGAGAGTTAGAAGAGATTGGTGTAAAGGTAGAATACTATGATGGTGTTCTTGTGGCAACAGGAGATGAGCCTACGAGTGGCTATATCTCTGCACATGCAGATAGACATGGACTCACTTGTACAGGTCATAATGAGTTTCAATATGCTGCTTTTATAGCTAAAAATAGAGCTGATTTGACAGGTGAATCGAGTTCTGAACAACTCCTAGATAACTTTACTTCAAGATTTGTCAACGAAAAAGTACAAGCGTATCAACCTTATTCAGGAACATACCTTGGAATTGGAGTGATTAAAGAAGCTTTTTTATGTCAAAGAAGAAACAATATTATCTTTAAAGTTGATGGTTTTGACTTTTTGTTTCCATCAACACCAATTGCATTTGTAGATAAGCTAGAGATTAAAGATGATTTAGTTTCTGCACAGCTTGATAATGTGATTTCAGTTGCGATAATTATCTATTTGTACCATCTTGGTTATAGAGGTACTGCTTTTTTTACAGCCTCAGAAGAAGCTGGTAAAAGCTGGAGATTCTTACTAGAGTGGTTTAGACGATTTGATATTCAAACCAATGAGCTTCTAGTATTAGATACAAGCCCTTATGAAAGTTTAGAGGAGATAAATAACCTTGAGATAGTTCTAAGAAATCGTGATGCAAATGCAGTATTTCGCTCACCTTTGAAAAACAAGATTAAGAATATCGCTCTAAAAGGGAAGATAAAGTACCATTTTAAAGATGCGTATTTAAAAAATAAAACCTCTACAGAGGATAAAAAATCTTCTCTTGGTAGAACAGAACTTGGTAGGTTAATTCATGCAACAAAAGGGGAGATTCAAGGTGCAACACTCCAACTCCCAACCATTGGTTACCACACAGCAAATGAGACGACATCAGTAAAAGCTATTGAGAGTATGCTGAGTATTTTAACAAAATTATATATAGACAAAACGGAGAAAAATTATGACAAATAAAGAGTTGATACAAACTTATTACCAAATGTGGAATGAAAAAGATTTTGATTTAGCAGATAAGATTTTAGATGAAGATATTAGATTTCGTGGTTCATTAGATATTGTAGCAAATGGGATTGATGGCTTTAAAGAGTACACACAAATGATAACATTAGCATTTCCTAATTTATATCACGCACTTGAGATGTCCGTTTATGATAGTAATACTATTGCAATCTATGTAACATATACAGGAACTCATGAAGGACAACTTTTTGATTATACTCCCACAGGAAAAAGAATCTGCTATTCAGGAGCTGCATTTTTTCAAATAAAAGATGCAAAAATAAAAAGTATCAATATACTTGGCGATTTAAATTCACTTCATAAACAGTTAAGTGAGTAAGATTTATTACTCATAAATAGGTAAGAAATGTTATGATTAGAAACTTAAATAACAAAAACAAAGGCTTCTTCTATGAAATTTTTCCCTCTCTTATTTATCTCTACACTCTTACTTGCTGCACCTAGTGGTATCTATGTTGAAGCCAACTTTGAGAATCCTCAATCTGATGGTATATCTGTTGAAGATTCTGAGTATGTTTATGACAAAGGTTTAGCTGGAACTGTAGCTGTTGGGTATCAGATGGATCAGTGGAGGTTTGAGGTGGAGAGTAACTACTCTCAAAACGCCTTAAAATCTTTTGATGATACCATCTCTAATATAGCTCACGGTGATATAGTACAAGCTGGTGGACTTGTTAATGTTTACTACAGTGCTTATAACAATACAAAACTTGTAAGTACTATAGGTCTGGGTGTTGGTGCTACTGAGGTACAGGCTTTGAGTGATATAGATGACTCTAAGGTCAAAACTGACCCATCTCTTACCTATCAAGGCTCTGTAAGTTTAGGATATATGCTCGATGAGGATTGGACTTGGACTATCAAATATCGCTATTTAGATATCAAAGATACAGAGAACGAAAATCAAGCATTTAGCTTTGGTATAAGGTATCTTTTTTAGTGATGAGTAAACGATTCATCCCAGCTCTTGGACTCAAAAATCGCCATTTTCAAACACTTTACTCCTCTTTTTTTAGAGATTCTTTAGAGTTAGATTTTGAGGTGCAAAGGTTTGAGCTTAGTGATGGTGATTTTGTAGATTGTTACTGGTATGACAAACCCAAAGAGAATCTCTCAAAACCTATAGTGATTCTCTTTCACGGTCTTGCAGGTTCATACAAATCCCCTTACATTCAAGGCACTATGAAAAAACTCTCCCAAAATGGATTCGCCTCTGTAGTGATGCACTTTAGAGGGTGTTCAGGGGAAAACAACAGACTCCCACGAGCCTACCACAGTGGAGATAGTGGTGATTCTTCTGCATGGATAAAGCATTTAAAATCAAATTATCCTGATGCAAAACTCTTTGCAATTGGTTATTCACTCGGTGGCAATATGCTTCTAAAACTTTTAGGGGAGTATGGAGAAGATTCTCCATTAGATGGAGCGATAAGTATCTCAGCACCTCTTCAACTAGATATTTGCGCCCACAAAATGGATAAAGGATTCTCCAAACTCTACCAAAAACATCTCTTAAAAAACCTCAACCTCCAGCTAGAAGATAAGTTTAACAAACACGATATGAATGCACTTATAGGGATACAAAAAGAGGATGTAAAAAAACTCAAAACCTTTTGGGAGTTTGATAATATCTACACAGCAACTATACACGGTTTTGATTCTGCACAAGATTATTATACAAAATCATCCTCCAAACAGTTTTTAAAAAACATAACAACCCCAACCCTCATAATCCACTCCACAGACGACCCTTTTATGACACCAGAGATTCTACCAAACAAGAGTGAAATATCTAAAACAACAACACTAGAGATATATAACTATGGTGGTCATGTAGGGTTTATTAGTGGAAGCTTTTTTAAGCCTGTTTACTGGTTAGAAGATAGGGTTATTGCATATTTATCTAAGCAACTAAGCCATTGACTTATATCATAAAATTAGTTACACTTACTATATGGAAATAATAGAAACTAAGATTTTTACTCAAAAAATTTGTGAATTTTTATCAGATGAAGAGTATAAAGAACTTCAAAATTATTTGGTTGAGAATCCAGATTGTGGAGATATTATTAAAGGTTCTGGTGGACTAAGAAAACTAAGATGGAAACTTCAAGGAACTGGAAAAAGTGGAGGTCTTAGAAATATCTATTATCATTATGAAGATAAACATCAAATTTATATGATTTATGTTTATAAAAAAAGCAAACAAACAGATTTGACACCAAGTCAAATCCAAATGCTTAGAAAAACATTTTTGGGAGAATAATTATGGAAGATGCAATGTTTGATGAATTATTATCAAGTGTCAAAGAGACAAAATCTATTATGGATGGAGAGAGTAAACCAAGTAGAGTATTTTTAAAAAATCCTAACCCTAAAACTATACGAGCAAAACTTGCATTAACTCAAGAAGAGTTTGCTCATCTCATGAATATTAGTGTTTATACACTTAGAAATTGGGAACAAGGGCGAAGAGAACCTGAAGGTCCTGCTAAAGTTTTACTCAATGTTGTAAACTATCACCCTGAGGTGTTGCGAGAAATGTCCTACTAATAAACCCTCACACCCTTTAGTACCTCTAATATCTCCATAAAAATATCTGTGTTCATAGGGAGTATAAAGAAAAATCCTATCACTAAAATATAGAGAATCAAAGTACCAAAAAGATTCTCTTTCTCATAAAGTTTAAACGCTGTTCCAAAGGACTTTTTCATCCTTAGTCCTAGTGCATTGAGACTTACTAACTCATCTAATAATAGGTGAATCATATAGCCCAAAAATAAAAATAACCCAGCTAATGTTGCAAAAAGAATCTCATAGCCTAGAGTGTTATAAAATATATAAGTGATTATTTGCCCAAAAAGCACTCCCATTGGGATGGTGTGGAAGATTCCTCTATGAACAGTTATACTAGTAAAAATTCTAAATATTGTAAGATGCAAAAATAAACTCGCTAAAACCCAATACCCCATCAACTCTAAAAGTGTAGAATCTCCAAAAAAACTTAGTAATATTATAAGTGGAAGAAAGATAGAAAATATTTTAAAAACAATCTGAAGAGGTGTAGAGTTATCAGAATCTAAATCAGGTAAAATCCCACCAATAAGACCAAGTGCCAAAGCTATCAAAGATTGACTCACATCTAGTAAAGAAGCTGAATGAAGTGGAACAATCACCACACCTGTTGTGATTACTGCACCATTGACATGTTGTGCGAATGAAGCCATATTTATAAAACCTTTGTTTATTACACTTTAAAGCCAAATTATACAATAGAAAATAGGATAAACTATCAAAAAAAATAAAATCAATAGGTAATTATATGTGTGGAATCTTTGGAATTATAGGTAATTATGATGAGAACAAAGCTAAATCTGCTTTAGCAAAACTATCTCATAGAGGTCCTGATTATTGTGGTGTTACAAGTTCAAAGAATCTCTTTTTTGCCCACCAAAGATTGAGTATTTTAGATACGCACGAGCGTTCCCACCAGCCTATAAAACACCAAAAGATTCTGCTCTCTTTTAATGGTGAGATTTATAACTTCAAAGAGTTAAAAAAAGAGTTGGATTTTGATTTTCAAACTACGAGTGATTCTGAGGTTATTATAGCTGCATATCTCAAATGGGGCATTGATTTTATCCATCATCTTCGTGGGATGTTTGCTATCGCTCTTATTGATGATGATACGCTCTATCTTTTTCGTGATAGACTTGGTAAAAAACCTCTTTTTTTTACGAAACAAAACAGTAGTTTTATCTTTGCTTCTGAGATAAAAGCACTCACCCCATTTCTGAAAAAACATCAACTTAACAACGATGCACTTTTGAGTTATCTCACATACCTTACACCTACGCCACCACACACATTTTTTATGGGGATTTCTAAGCTTGGAGCTGGTGAATTTTTGACTTATAAAAATAATGTGCTAGAGGTAAAACGCTATTTTGATTTACTTGAATCTGCACCTAATATTATCACCGATAGAGGTGAAGCTATAGATTCTCTTGAAAAACTTTTAGACGAATCTATAAGTATGCGACTCAACTCCGATGTAGAGATGGCATCATTACTCTCAGGGGGAATCGATAGTGCAACTATAAACGCCTATGCCCTCAAACACGGGCATAAACTCAACACTTACACTCTAGGGTACAAAGAGTTTGCAAAGTACGATGAGAGAGCCAATGCTAGAGATACAGCTGATTTTTTAGGGATTCATAATACTGAAGTGGAGATTTCACAAGATGATTTTATAGGGGCGATGGATTCTGTGTTTGATGCTTTAGACGAACCTCTCAACGACCCTGCTGCTGTTCCCCTTTATTTGCTATTTGAACAAATTAAAAAAGATGGCTACAAAGTGGTGATGAGTGGTGAGGGGAGCGATGAACTTTTTTTAGGGTATAGACAATATTTTGAGTATTTAGATATTGAAAAAGCCTCTACCCTCGCCCATAAAAACTGGCTCAAAAAATATTTTCGTGCCAATTTTTCAAAAAATCGTGAGTGGGAGTGGTATAAAAGAATCTTTGATGATACACTTCTGTTTCGTACCTCAGGGGATAAGTTCACAGATTTACAAAAAAACAACCTTATGAAAAGAAATATAAGAGATAACGAATCACTCAAATATTTGCAACCTTATAGAGATAGATTTGAGGTATCGGCTCATAGTGACGAATCTATTTGGTACTCATACATAGACCTCAATATCTTTCAAGCAGAACATTTTTTGACAAAACTAGACCGTGTAAGTATGGCTCATGGTATAGAATCAAGAACACCATTTTTAGACCATAAACTCGCCCAAAAAGTGTTTAGTATTGCCCCACAGTTAAGATATGAAGATGGGGTCACAAAATCACTTCTCAAAGAGATTACAAAACCTCTTTTAAACGAGAAGATTCTCAGCAGAAAGAAAAAAGGATTCTCAAACCCATATATGGAATATCTCGTGAATTCTAAAAAAATAGAGCTCATAAAAGAGGTCAACGAACAAATAGGAATGTTTAAAAGAGAGGAGTTAGATGAGTATATAAACACAGCTTCAAAGGGGAGTTTTAAACAGCATATTTGGGGTTTATATGTTTTGTCTCATTGGATTAAGAAGTGGATGTTGTAATACTGATTTTATTTTAAATGACTTCTTATTTCGCTACAATTCCAAAATAATTTATTGACATTTTGACATATTTTTTAAAATTTTCAATTAAATATAATATCATCAATTTTAAAAGGACTTTTATGAATGTATTAAGCTTATTTGACGGTATTTCTTGTGCTAAAATTGCACTTGATAATTTGAATATACCTATTACTAATTATTACGCCTCAGAGATTGATAAATATGCAATTAGTGTTTCAAAAATAAATCATCCTAATATTATCCATCTTGGAGATATCCAAAATATAAAAGCTTCCGACTTACCAAAAATAGATTTATTAATTGGTGGAAGTCCTTGCCAAGATTTAAGTAATGCTCAAAAAGGATTAGGATTAAAAGGTACTAAATCAAGACTTTTTTATGAATATATCAGACTTTATAAAGAGTTAAAACCAAAATATTTTTTACTTGAAAATGTAAAAAATAAATGGGGAGATTTAATGAGTGAAATTATAGGTGTTAATTTTATTTCACTAAATTCATCATTATTTTCAGCTCAATCAAGACCGCGATATTACTGGACAAATATTGATTATCCAGAGATTCCAAATACACATAACAAAGAGCTACTCAAAGATATTATTTGTGACGAAGTTGATGAAAAATTCTTTTTTAAACAAGAAGGACTATCTGATTATGTACAAAATATAACTTATAGTAAAAAACCACCTACAAAAGATGGAATTGTAAAATTATTTGATATTCCTAAAACAATTATTAATGATAATGAAAGACAAAGAAGAATTTATTCTCTTGAAAGTAAATCACCAACTATTTTAGCTCGTGCTGACACAACTAAAATACTATATAAAAACAGAATTCGTAAACTTACACCCTTAGAGTGTGAAAGACTTCAAAAAATCCCTGATAACTATACAGCAAGTTGTAGTGATACTCAGCGCTATAAAATGGTTGGAAATGCTTTTACAGTAGATACGATAATGCATTTTTTAAAAGGTTTAAAAATGCACTCTAAATATAAAAGTTCAAATATAGTAATTGAAAACAAACCCATTGTAAAAAAACAATTAAGATTATTTGTATGACTTTTATTGATCTTTTTGCTGGTATTGGTGGATTTAGAATTGCATTTGAAAGCATAGGTGCCTCATGTACCTTTAGTGCTGAGATTGACAAGCACGCGATTCAAACATATAAACTTAATTTTAATGACGATTCTTTTAATGATGTCTCTAAAATTGATGAAAAAAAAATCTCAGATTTTGATATTCTTTGTGCTGGTTTTCCTTGTCAGCCTTTTAGTATAGCTGGGCAAAGAAAAGGATTTAGAGATACAAGAGGAACGCTTTTTTTTGATATTGAACGAATTATACGACATAAAAAACCAAAAGCTTTTATACTAGAAAATGTTAAAGGTCTTGTTAGTCACGACAATGGAAATACTTTAAAAACTATTTTAAATACATTGGCAAGTTCAATTAATGGTATTGAAAATAATAACTCATTTGATAATAATCTTGACTACAATGTTTATTATAAAGTGCTTAATTCAAAAGATTATGGTGTACCACAAAATAGAGAAAGAATATATATTATAGGTTTTAAAGATAAAAATATTAAATTTAATTTTCCTAATAAATCAACAGATAAAATTGATTTAAATACTATTTTAAGTGATGATATAAGTGGTTCTGAAATCTCAGAAATTGCAAAATTTAATGTTAGAAATAATTTAAAAAATCATAAAAAATACGATGAAATAAAGAATAAAGAGTTGTTGTTAGCTTATGAAATAAGAAAGTCAAAATGTACTTTTAGATTTGACGATTTATCACCAACACTTACGGCAAAAATGGGAACAGGTGGTAATAATGTACCAGTTTTAGTACAGCAAATGAGAAAATTAACTACGAGAGAGTGTTTAAGAATACAAGGATTTCCAGATAGCTATAAAATTGAGCCAAACAAGGCTCAAAGCTATAAACAGATAGGAAATAGTGTAAGTGTTCCTGTTATAAAACTATTAGCTAAAGAGATAAAAAGAGTTATTTCTTAGGCTTTAGTACAATTGTATAAATCCCCTTGCTTCTTCCTGAACCAGTTGTAATAATAAATGGCATTAGATAGTTTTCTTTAAACTCATTATGTTCAAATAACCATCTTGCAACATAAGGTTCTTCAAAATTTCCAATTCCAAAAAATATAAAATCTGATATTTTTTTATCGTTTTTTATCATTTCAGCAATTCTCTTATTTGAAAAAGTTTTAATCTTTTTTAATTGCTCTTTACTTGATGAATCTGTAATAGAATTAATTTTAATATCAAGATTCTGATTAAAATAATTTATAAATTCATCTTCTGAAATACCCCATCCATCTAAAAGCTTTGTATTTTTTATAAACTCTTGCTCTTTATTACAAAATATAGATGAACCAGATGCCAAAATATTTGAGTCAAATATTTTTTTAAAAGTTGATGGACTCATTTTCATAATTGTATAGCTTTTTGAATCTATCTCTTTTATAGAGATACCACTTCCATCTACTGCTTTTAAATTAAACTTCTTATAATCATCTTCATCTAAATAATAATCCTTAGATTCTAAATACGAAATAGGCACTGTACCCTCTGCAATAAATAAATCAGATTTTGTTAAAACCTTAGATTCATTTATTTTTCCATATTGTTTATATTTTACTCTTATTGCATAATTGTCTTTAGGTTCTAAATTTAATGTATCCCAATATTTAATATCTGTTTTTTTATTAAGAATTTTAGTGAAATTTATCTCTTCACCAGTACCCTCTTTCGTTCCCTTATTATTCATAAATAACCTTTATATCGTCTTTAATTGAACCCCATTTAAGTTGAATTACACCTCTTTTCTTTTCAGATTTATCTCCACCATTTATATTTCTATTCCAAGCTTGAAATGTTAATTTTCCAATAGATATAGCACCATTTGACTTATGTGCAAGTACCCAATTTAAGACCTTATCACTTTTACAGCAAGTTCCATTTTCAATATCGCCATAATAAATATATTCAGCTGATGAATTTGATGCAACTCCCTCTATTAAAAATCTTTTTATTAAATCTTTTTCAATACTATTAAAAAAATCTTGTATATTTTTAATATTTGATAGATAAACTTTTTTGAACTGTGATACACTCAATCTATCTTCAACTAGCCCACTCCCATCAAGTGTTTTATCTCCCCATATAAAAAGTCTTAAATCATTTTTTACAGTTTCTGAAATTGAATAATTTTTATCTAAAAATTCTAAAAAAGGTTCTATTGGCTCTTGATGAATACTATTACCAGTACCTTTTTTTATAGAATAAGTATGAGATTCTCTCCCAATTGTAATTTTTAAATCACTCTTATTTTGCCCTGCTTCTTTTACACATACAATTACACCCTCATAAATAGAAAAACTATCTTTTATAAGTTGTTGTAAATTACTGTTTAACTCAGAAATTTTTTTATTGTGTAAAGCTTCTCTTATTTTATTTTCATTCTCAAAACCTGAATAACTCATCGATAGACACTCCTAGTCCTTTTGCAAGTTTTTGAATATTTAATAGAGTAATATTTCTTTCAGCCCTTTCAACCATACCTATATATGTTCGATGTAAATCAGACTTAAAAGCTAGCTTTTCTTGTGATAATCCTCTCTCTTTTCGTAATGTAGAAACTTTTTCACCAAATTTTATTAAAATATCATCTTTATTATTCATTAAAAACCTTTGCATGATGATACACATAGTATGTAGTTTATGCAACATACTATATGTATCATTTTATATAAAACTTAAAAAAAAGAGTATTTAAAAAATGCTACACAAAAGAGAAAAAACAGTTGTTTTATTCCTAATTAAATATAAAAAAAATTGATACTGCTATCAAGAGACATTTACTAGACATTATTATTGTATAATAATTGATAAATTAATATAAAAGGTATCAAAGTGATTAATGTACTTATTGTAGATGATTCTAAGATTGCTAGAAATAAACTAAAAGATACACTTGCTGAGCTTGGAAACTATTTTAATGTTGTCTGTGAAGCCGAAGATGGTAAAGATGGTTTAGAAAAGTTTACGCAAAATAAGATTGATCTTGTTTTGACAGATATAGAGATGCCAAATATGAATGGTATCGATATGGCACAAGCTATCAGAGAGATAGACCAAAATGTTGAGATACTTGTAGTCTCATCAGTAGATATAGAAAATGTAAAACAGATATTTAAACAACAACACATAAAAACAATTACAAAACCTATTAAACTACAACAATTCAAATCTGTACTATCCCATTTACTACGCAAAGGAGAAGATTAATGGAGAAACTTTACTTAAAAGAGAGTGAATATACCCCAGAGATTATTTTAGATAAAGAGAATAATCTCATATCTTTTATTGGTCAATCATACCCTGAGAATACATTTGAATTTTATCAACCAATTATGAATTGGATAGGTAAATATTGCGAAAATATCCCCACTAACACAAAAGTCATATTAGAACTTACTTATTTAAATTCAAGTAGTTTCAAAGCCTTTTTTGACATTATTGATCTTTTTGAAGGGGCTAGAAAAAAGTGTAACTGCTCTATAGATATTGATTGGATTTATGATAAAGATAATGATATTGCACTAGAAACTGGTGAAGATTTTCAAGATGATTTTGAAGATTTAAATATAGTGTTAATTGAAAAAAACTAATTAAAGAGAGTAGTGGATGAACTTAAATCAACTCAGAACTATTTTACAAGAAGAGAAGATAATTTTTAGCTTCTCTGGCACTGTTACACAGAGTTTAGTTGTAGGTATTGCAAAATCTATGAAACATGAACTCGAAAAGCGTGGGGAGGAAAATAGTATTATTGATTCTATATTCTCCATAGTGGTTGAACAACTTCAAAATATTATGAGCTACTCTCAAGAGAAAGAATCTCAAGATAGTAAAGGTATTTTACTATTAGGATTTTCTGAAGAAAAAAACAAATATTTTTCTATAACTTCAAACCAAATCAAAGAAGATGATAAAAAGAAAATTATTACAAAAATAGAACTTTTAAACGCAATGAGTGCAAAAGAGAAAAGAAAATATCTAAGAGATTTGCTTAAAAGTGGAGAGTTTTCTCATGCTAAAGGTGCAGGTGTTGGATTTGTTGAGATATCAAAAAGAGCATCAGAAAATTTACTAATTAATTTTAATGAATTTGATAACAGTGAATACTTCGAACTAAAAGTATATGTATAGTTTTTTAAATAATAAAATGGATGAATTGATGCTCAAAAACAGAAGTTATGCTTTTAATTTAAGTCTTCTTATACAAAGTGAAAATGATAATATATTTCGTACTATAAATGATTGTGTTGGTATGTGTTTTAATAAGACAACTCGAATAGATTCTAATGATAACTTAGAAACACTTTTTTTAAAAAATGTATTTGATGCTGTAATAGTTGAAGATATAGAATCGATTCAAAGTATAAGAGATATTTGTAAAAATATTGAAATAATCTATCTCTGTGATAGAGCTGATACACAAAAAATACTCTCTTTACCTACGCTAGATATTGATGATGTTGTCTATTTTGAAATCGAAAAAAGTGAAATTACCAATAGTTTTAAAAAGCTCATCAATCGTATAATTATGAAAAAAGAGAATCAAGAGTTTCATAATAAACTAGATATTCGTTACTCAGACAGAGTACAAAAAATTATACACCATAGTGATAAACAGGGGATGCAACTCAAAGAGCTTAACAAACAACTCTCTAATCATAAACAAATTTTAGAAAATGGTATCAAAGAAGCAACTGATGATATTATAATACTCAACAAAGAGTTGAAATCTACTCAGTTTGAAACTATTGAGGTGTTAGGAACAATTGCAGAGACTCACTCATTAGAAACTAGTAATCATATTAAAAGAGTTGCTGAGTACTCTTATCTACTCGGTGGGCTTTATGGTCTTGAACCTCATGAGATGGAGATGCTAAAATTTGCTTCACCAATGCACGATATTGGAAAAATTTCAATCGATAGAGATATTTTAATGAAGCCTGGCTCTCTTACAAAAGAGGAGTTTACTATAGTAAAAACTCACTCATTAGCAGGATACAATATTTTCAAAAACTCTAAAAGTAAAATTTTAAAACTCGCTGCAACTATAGCCCATGAACATCATGAAAAATGGGATGGTACTGGTTATCCACAAGGTTTAAAAGGGCAAGAGATAGATAAGTTTGCTCGAATCACTGCTGTTTGTGATGTTTTTGATGCTCTTGGATTTGAGAGAGTATATAAAAGAGCATGGTCTAATGAAGAGCTGTATCAATTTTTTGATGAACAAAAAGGGAAACACTTTGACCCAGTATTAGCTAATCTTTTATTAGAGAATATAGAGAAGTTTTTTGAGATAAAAGAGAGATATAAAGAAAACTAAATGCTCAAAATTAGAACAAAACTCATCTTATTACTCAGCTTTAGTGCTGCTATTGCTCTTTTATTTTATTTGCTTGCAAGCTCTTATCATGTTTACAAATTTGAAAAAGAGAGTTATCTAAAAAGGTTGCAACAACTCTCTTGGATCACATCCAAAAATGTTGAAGCTCCTTTGATTTTTGATGATGAAGAGAGTGCTCGTACCATTTTGTATCCTCTGAGTATTGATGATGCTATCAAAACAGTTTTGATATATAATGAAAAAAATAAAGTTTTTATCAAACTCGATTTTCAAGAGGAGACTCAGGCACTCGATTTTAAAAAAATACCAAGAGAATATATCACTTGGGAGTATATTTTAGTCTCTAGCCCTATACTCAACCAAAACTCAAAAATTGGAAAAGTGGTTCTAGTTGCAAGTACTGATAACTTGAAAAAAAATGTACTTAATGCAATCATATTTTTATCACTTATCGCTTTTGTAGTTTTAGTTATTATTATTTTATTATCATTCAAGTTACAAAAAGTATTTTCAAAACCAATTATCGATTTGAGTGAAGTGATGATTGATATATCTAAAAGTGGAGATTATACGCTACAAGTTCTACCAAAATACAATGATGAGTTTGGTACTCTTTATGATGGTTTTAACAATATGATTTCAGAGATAAATAAAAAAGATGCCAATGTGCATCAACTACTGAACAACCTCAATAGTGCTAAAGATGATTTGCAAAAACTCTATAATCAAACAAGAATGTCTATAGATTACGCCTCTTTGATTCAAGGAGTTTTAGTTCCTGAGACAGAACTACTCAACAACTATTTCTCTAAAAGCTTTGCTATCTGGCACCCAAAAGACAAAGTCTCTGGTGATATATATATGATTCGCAATATCAATGAAAATGAACTGGTAGTTATGGTGCTTGACTGTACAGGGCATGGGGTTTCAGGTGCATTTTTAACCATACTCACAAAAGCACTAGAAGCAGAAGTGATTAGCACTTCCATAAAAGAGAAAAACACTATTTCGCCAGCTACAATACTTAGTACCTTTAACAAAAGTATGAAATGTATTTTAAAACAAGAGAGCAAAAAATCTATTTTAAATGTTGGCTTTGATGCTCAAATCATCCACTTCAATAAAGAAACAAAGGTTTTAAAATTTGCAGGTGCAAGAAATCCACTCTACTACATTGATGAGAATGAACTTTATGAGATAAAAGGTGATAAACACTCCATAGGATATAAAGATTCAGATGCTGAGTTTATCTTTAAAGAGCATGAGATTCAAACAAAAGATGGGATGCTAATCTACCTAGCAACAGATGGGTTTTGGGATCAAATGGGTGGAGCTAAAAAACTACCTTATGGGAAAAAAAGATTTAAAAACTTTCTACTCAAACACCATCAAGAAACTATGCAAGACCAACAAGAACTTTTACTCTATGAACTTGATGATTATGAGCAAGAAGGTTCTACAAAACGGATTGATGATGTCACTATTGTTGGGATGAAAGTATAATCTTTATCTCTATGCCAAAGCAAAATATATCAAAAATGGGTAGATACTCAAACCCACATAAGGGACAAACTTATGTATGGGAGCTAAAAGTGCAAGACTAAGCTCTTGTGTCAACTCTTTTTTTATAAAAACCTGTTCAATAAGTATAATTTTTGTGGCAATATCTACCGTTTTTATAAACACCAAAACCAAAGCATAAGGGTTATAATCACTCAACATCGCAAAACCAATACTAAAATAAAATGTAGGGTGCATCACTAAAAAAAGAAAAATATTTTTACTATACTGATGATACATCCGAGCCAACATCCCCATCATAGTCTCAGCCTTCTGCCAACTCACCTCATAAAGTTCTAAAAATACAAAAAGAATTATATAGTTTAAGATTAGGTCGTCAATTATCATTTGTTTTTGCCTTTGTTAAGAAATAGAAATTAATCATATCATTTTTTGATATGATTAGCACTCCTAATCGTATCATTACTAATTACATCAGTATAAATATATCAAATAAATTCTTTCTTACAAATTTTTGTACGTACATTAAGTTTTACTTTTAATTGTTAATAAGATATAATTAACTTCTTAATAATCTAAAAGGAAGTCTAATGAATATAGGTGATATTTTTAAAACAATTATTGGTGAAGATCCTACGAATATGGATTTACAGATGATTGAAAAAAAAGCTATTAAAAAAACTTTATTTAAAAGATACGGAAATAATATTGTTAGTAATCGTGGCAGTATTTTTCAAAATTCATTTTTCAATATTGATAAACAACTAGATAACAAAATTTCTTCTTTTAATTAATCTACATATATATGACTCAAGACCAATTTATAAACTTTTATAATAGCGACTTTCTGCCCGTCTATGCAGATACAGTTGCTTACCTCGCGGACAAACCTGCTCAAATCATAATAGAAATAGAAAATACTTTTTCCCATATAGCTCAATATCTAAATAACAATAATAGTGATGAAGTTAAAAATGCTAATATTGAAAAAGCATATAACCATTTACTTCGTGCAACAATTGATTGTTACAAAATATTATGGGTTACTATGAATAATGATATAGAAGTCTTTATGGGAAATAGTAATAACCGTAAATTTACTGTAAATCTAAGTGAAAATGACGCTATGAATTTATGGATAAAATTTAAAGAAAAAGCTCAAGATGCTCGTAGAAAAGAGTTAAGTGGAGTTGGTATTACACCACTCAATACAATAACAGCATATAAAGAAACAGTTGAAATTGGATGGGAGTTACTCAAAAACTGCGACAGAGAAAAATTATCATCACTTAAAAAATTTAATCTAATTAATACTATTAAAGAACAATGGATAGGCTTTATTTTAGGAATAATTGGTAGTGCCTTAGTTACAATAGTTGCAATACTTTTTCAATAACTAACTTAAATTCCAAATATTAAACTTTTTAACAACTAAAACACTATAATCTCACAAAAAAAGAAACAAAATATGCAAACCCTAACAACCCTAACAACCCTACTAACACAAAAAACAAAGCTAAACAAAGAACACATAACAAACATACTAAAACTTTTAGATGAGGGTTCTACTATCCCTTTTATTGCT